>JACCDU010055185.1_pt1 | contig 15151 bp, 14 predicted proteins | sample 7446081 | NCBI WGS metagenome assembly JACCDU01 (sample SAMN15323447, study PRJNA562643) | freshwater metagenome | isolation source: river surface water | place: USA:Blue River Watershed | collected 2017-08-17
CTGCTAGCACGTTGCGCGTTATGAATAACTGTAGCAAAAGGATTGACCGCAACTCCTCTTTTCAAAAACCAAAGTCTAGTGCAGATATCCGCATCCTCACAATACATGAAGTAGTTAGTATCAAAACCATTAACAGCTTGGTAATCTTCTGCCCTGAATAGCATAAACATACCGGCAATCCATTCCGGAAAAATTAAATTGCCTTGCCTAAAAAAATTTTCCTTGTAGCCCGGAATTAAATAACGTTTTAGTAAATTTATAGGCAAAGGAAATGCTCGCAAACTATCTTCGGATTCTCCTTGTATATTTATGACCTTAGGGCCTACAACCCCAATTCGATCATTCATCAAAGTCTGAATTAATTCTGGAAACGGATCGTGAATTAAATCAATATCAGGATTGATTACGGCAAAAAAATCAGTCTTGCATCTTTTGAAAGCTTGGTTGTGGTTAGCACCGAATCCAATGGGTTCAGGATTACAAATAATTTGTATGTCCTCAGAAATTTTCTCTGGTACTGATTGAGGAATATTCAGCGTCACCACAATTTGAAGCGCACTTTCAAGACAATTTAGCTTTTGCACCAGGTCCCACAGCATTTGACCGTGACCATGGCTAACTATTGATACGGTAATCTGCGGCTTTGCACTCGAGTCACTCATGATTTAAGTGTCTAAGGGTCTACACACAAGCCATTTCTGCAGCTTGGTCCGACCTTCTGAACATAAAAGCCAACGATCCGTATCATTAAATTCTTCCAAGTCTTTAAACTGGGATAGATTTCTTGATCCAGTAGTAAGCCAATTGATGTGAAAACATTTTTTAAGACGCTCTATGAGCCATAAAAGTTGAGACTCACCATCTCGCACCATGAATTCATGAAGCTCAATTAACAAAAAAGAGTTTTTTAGCTTGTCAATCAAATTACTGGTAAGAAGATTAAATTCCGCACCCTCGATATCTATCAATACCACCGATTCAGATAGTTGAATATCTGGAATTAGACTATCAAAACTTTCATCTGCATAACCCAGAATACAGATTGCTTCTGAAAGATCATTTAACATTACGTTCTTTTGTATAACTTGCCGTCCTTGATCTGACATTTCAAAACAAATAGCCTTATCAAACAACTTAGCATGAATCATTCCCACAGCATAGTAGCCATCAGCCGCTCCTAGATCAATGAAATTTTTATACCTAGCTTTATCTATGCTAGTCAAAGTTTCTAAAACTTCATATTCATAAAATCCTAGTATTTTGCTGGCCAAATCTGTCTGCCCCCACCAATTTGACCGTGATATTTTCATACCTTTAAATGGCCCATAAGCTACCTCCCAGTCGTGCAACTCCGCAATTTGAATTGCTAATTGCTTTCTTCTGAAATTAATAGCTCTTTTGAATCTTATATAGTCATAAGATCGACAAAGGAATTTCTGAATCCCTTGCTCTCGAAGTGCAGTGTAAATTTTTCTAAGAATATTCATTATTCTGAATAGATTTTTTATAAAAGTAGAAATTAAAACCTACTAATAGACACCCCAGAAAAAAAAGTATAAAAGCTATAGTGGGGTAAGAGACAAAATCTAACCTCCTAATGACTTCTTGAAATGTATCAATCGAAATCTCACCAATCAGATTCATACTTTTACTTAAGCTTTTAATAATGAAGCCACTATAAATAAGAGTATTCGCAAAAAATAAAAATATGAAAATTGATAAACCCAGAGATTGAATTACGAGTACCGGTCGACTGGATATTTTATTAATAGCCACTCCAATCACCATAAGTAACCATGGGGTCAATATATATAGATACCATCCACCACTGGTTCCCAGGCCGGACAAAGCCATACTTATTAGCACATGATAAGCTAGACCAGCATAGAGTGCCCCAAAGAGGCCAATAGGAATGAGTGTTATCACCTGTGTGCCAGATCGAAGTAAATATCTACAGTACCTGAATAGAATCAGCGCATAAACTACTGCCAGTATTACATATATGATTATTGGCGCCCTAACAAGTGACCATGATCCGGCATATATAAATGATGCAAATGGAACCATTAAGCCACGAATAAATCCAACCATAGAAAAATTCATTAAGAGCCCATGAATGAGCCCCGAAGATTGGCCCAAGTCTCTTGCCTCGGTACCAAGGCCAAATTCCTGAAATTTAAGATACAAAAAAACATACCACGCAAGACCTAAGGTAATTGGTATTAGATAAACCCATAAAAAATCCCGCAACACTACTAAGTAAGATTTGTTAGACTTTTGATTCCATAGGCAGATAAAGGCATAAATGGCAAAAACTGGCAGCAATGGCAAAACAACTGCTTTTACCCACAAACCCACACCTAATGTTAGCGACATATACATCAAACTTAATCGTGTATTACTTGATTGATAGGCCCTGACAGAAAAATAAAAAGTGGCGCTTAAGCATAAAAAAACTAAAGAATCATTACCAATGCGCGCAAATTCAAAATAAAACATGGGGAAACATAATGTAAAAATCCCCAAAGTGGCATCTAATGAACCCTTATTGAGGATATTCTTTGCACATAAGATTTCAAGTGTTTTGCAACAAAAAAATAGCCCAATGATAGTCAAGATGACTGAAAATATTCTTAGATATAAGACATCTCTAACAACTGTATCAGTGCTAGCCAATTTTTTAAAAGAGCCTGCCAAAAGATAATAAAGGGGCGGATGTTGATATTGCCAATTTTCCTTCTCACTAAAATTATCATAGTTTGAAGCGACTCCATACAACTTGACACTCTCTAGCCAATCATCTGAGTTTTTATAAAAGACATCATAAGTTTTATCGCCTGAGAACGGGGCTTTTCCTGATGAGTATGCATCAGGCCCAGGATAGTCTAACACTACAGATCTGAAAGGCTTACCTACAGAAAGCTGCGATTTGGTATCTCCTGAAGCATCTAAAATTCTAGAGTAATGCGCAGTTTCATCAAATCCCTCAAAAGTTGGCTGAAGAAACGTATAGCTCAATAAAAATAAACTGATACACAGTAACCATCTATAAAAAGAGTTTTTTATGCACATAAATCCCTCAATCGATCAAAAATCTCTAAGTCTGACTCGATAAAATCCATACACACAACATTACCTTTACATGGAATTTGGAAATACTTGTGACGGCATGGTGAACATGCAGCTGCCAGGCTTATGGGATATGTGAATTGCGAATGATTTACACCATAAGGTGAAGAGGGGCCAAAGAAGCAAATGACAGGAACTTTATAAAAATTAGCGACATGTAATGTTTGAGAATCGATACAAACCACTAGGTCCGATTCACCAATTCTCTGAACGTAATCTTTATAACCTTCAACACAAAAATTAATCCTTGGCTCATTTGTAAAAAAAGACTCAAATGCTTCATACTGAATATCTTTTTTTGAAGGAAAAAATAAATCAATCTTTGCATCCGGGAAATGGTTCAACAATTTATTTGCAGCCATGAGCCAAATATCTGGCTTTACTCGCCTGATAATATCTGTATCACTGCCTGTTGGAGCAAATGCTATATTGAGAATCGGCTTGTGAAAACTGACATTTTCAAGAAAATCTAACTGACTTTTTTTTATCGCAGAAAGAATGGGCTGATTTTGAATCAACTCGAACTTTGTTAACAGATTTATTGAGTCTGTCTTACCAAGTGATACCGGATTAACTAAATAACGATCATAAATTAACATATCCATATATGATTTATGAACATTAGTTACCCCAAGCGTAACTTCAGATCTAGCCAAAGAAATGAGTAATTTAGAGAATTTTGATTCCGTCTCTAAATTAATTACTTCTTTATGACTACTCTTCATCGCAAATAAAATTGCCCCCAAAGATGTCATCGCCAAATCGCTAAAACTTGAGTCATCAATATAAAAAACTTCCTTGGGCCTCAAAAAATATTCTATAGCCGATTTGTTGCTTAATGCAGATATTATCGTTGTGTTTTCATCTATCAAATTTGACATTGCCACATAGTTACCAGCACCCAAAAACTTAACTATCAGACGACCATTCCGCCTAGGAGTATGAAATTTTGTAGCGGCTATTTTGATTATCTTGACAAAGATGATGATAGGCCCAATCAAAAATCCCGCAACCCAATCTATTAATACTAGTGTGTTATTTTTCATGGGTAATCTTATTTATTGTGTCCGTCATGATGTCATTGGAAATTGGACCGGGAATATTCTGCTGAACAAAAGCCATTCCCAAACCGATAATATTACTAGATATGGACTTCAAATAATCGTTTGCGGATGTACTATTGATCTTGAGATTACAGTAGTGAATAGATGTTCCAAACTTCCTCTGATTTTCCACAGTCTTCCCTACCAACGCACCTTTTTCGAGCATGAATGAACATGTTAGCCTTTCATGTGAGAATACTTGCTCAAATACGAATGGTATAAACATATCGATAATTGACAGAAGTCTGGGATACCACTGAACCCCAAGATAATGCAATAGTCCTCGCAAAATATTTACTCTAATAATCTCGCACTTCGAGTTATTTTGTGTAAATTTGAAACCCATTCTCAAGTGGTATTCAAATTCACTAAGCTCTAGAACATCGCCATCGCTTATTAAATCAGATCGATAAAGTAAGTCGATAAATTGGACGACCCCTACGGCAAGAATCAAACGCTCGCATTTCAATATTTCAAGACTACTCTCTAGAGTTCTACTCGAATTTCGAACCAATAATTCTATAGAGCCATCACCTAGAATACGAATTTTTTCCAAATAGGCAGATTTAAAATCTCTAATCAGTTCTATTGGATTCATGGTGTTGCCATGAATATTTTGTAACTGGTAAATTTTTTTATTTTTAGATTTTGAGCCTGTTTTAAAATAAGACAAGGGAACCAAAGAAATTCCATGACCCTCTAACCATTTAATATTTTTTTCCTGAACTCTACTTGTATTAAAAAATCCACCCCAGATTGTCCCATTACCACCATGTATCAACCTGTCATGAATTTTAATATTTACCAATTTATTGGCTAATCTAGTATCTGAGTATGCTTTTAATCCAAAAAACTTATTTAATAAAAAACCTTGGTTATGTCTTTGGAATTCTGGGCCCTGATCTACTCCTATGATCTGAGAGTCAGAACGGTCTAATAATAGGTATGCCAACATACCCGAAAATCCTGTGCCCACAATAACATTTCTAGCCAAGGATTAGCCTCATCAATCTATCCAAAATTAGAGGTCTCGGAATTTTTAAAAGTTTAGGCAAAGGCACTACAGGCTTATGTGAAAGCTGAGTAAATAAATTAGCATTTTGTGCAGAACTCTGATTAATCACCACCGTCGAAAGATAGCCAAAATGTTTCAAATACTTAAACGCTAATTGCGATAATACGCCGCCTTTCACCGCAATTTTTCCTGACTCAATAATGGCAGGAAACTCGAGTATTACTGCTTTAGGAAACGCCTCATCCAGCTCTTTTGCGAGCAGCATTTTCGCAAACAAATATCTTGAAAAAGTATATTTCTTTGATGCCGCCATTGTATTCACATAAACGATTATTGAATTCTTCGAAAGACATTTTTCTACAAGAAATAAGATATTTTTTACATTACTAGCTAAATATCTATCAAATGAATAACCAGAACTCCGATAGTCATAACCAGCCACAAGACAGATGTCCCATTCAGTGCTAGAAATTTTTTCCAGCTCATTGAAATTTATGGGCAAACTACGCCATCCGATTACACATTTATTTGATATAGGGTATAAAGATTCTATAAATCTAATAAGTTTTTTAGAGTCTCCTACAACGAGTAAATTCATTGATTTATCTCTTTTTGAAAGTAATGAATTTACCAACGCTCACATTAAAAAAGAAGGTTACAGACATCTGTAACGCTTTCGCAAGCATCACTGGCAAACCCAACCCCACAAACAAAATTAACAAGTAATAACCTAACAAAAACGATATTGAGGCTTGGATTGTAAACAGCAAGGCATTTTTTAAATAAGCTTCACCAAGCCTGAAAGTGAAAAAAGAGTGGCCCAAATAACCAACGCATGTAGCAAAACAAAATCCTAATATATATGCTTGAGTCAAGCCCACCTCCAACAGATGGAAAGCTAGACCAAAAATTGTTAAATCAATTGACGCACAACATACGGACACCAGCAAATGCTTAAAAACCAGAACAATGGCTGATTTTCTTTTTTTTAATAGTGAATTAAGTGTTAGCATAATCATCGGAAAACCTAGTTACCTTACTATCGTTCACTAAATAGATTAATAGCTCTCTGAAACCAACACTATCAGGAACTTTATACTTACCTAAGTTATGTGAACTGTTGTAAAGTAAAGGTTTCTTATAATAACTTCTTATTGCATTTGACCAGTCTGTCACGCTGTCAGGCGCCACAAAATGTACTTTTGGAAAGTTACCTAAAGTTTCAATAGCATAGGGTAAGTTTGCACAGATTATATCTTTTCCAAAATATCTGGCCTCGGTTAATGGCAATCCCCATGTTTCTAATTTCGATGGGAAAATTACACAATTAACTTCTTGATATAACTGTTGCAGCTCAAGATAAGTCAATTTTCCTCGAAACTCTATGGCCTCAATATTTCCATAACACTTCTTCAACCAGGCAGCATATCTATTTTCTGAGCCGGACATTGTAAATATCACCTTAATCGCAAGCTTTTCCTCCTCACTCAAACTACTAATAGCCTCACAAATAATTTGGTGATTTTTAAAAAAACGAGGGAAGGCAGGGTACAAAAAAGATATCTTATTACTGATATTTTTTTTAATAGATATAGGATTTGACGACACGTACTTTGGATGTGATACGTGTACAGGGACTTTACAGAATTTTAAAAACTTAAGCTTTAGCCAAAATTGTTGCACTATCACAGCATCATTTTTATTAATATTTAGCCTATAAAACCAACTATAGAGCTTGTTAAAGATAAAAAACTTTGGATCAAGCCAAACGTCACGCCATGACGGTCGATAGAAAGGTGCCGGATTGTGACAGTACACAAATCTTTTTTTTGCTATCACATTTGGAGTTAAGTCATGCAGTGAGAACCAAATATCGACATTAAGTCTCGTAGAAATTTTTTTAAAAATCACATATTCATAAAAGACTCTGAGAAGCCATGACTTTTTTGGTAAAGCGAAATTTATTCGTTTTATCCTACCAAAATTAAGCTTAACCATTGGATTAGATAAAACAACAAACTGCCAATCCGCAAACTCTGGGGCATGCGCAGCCTCTATAAATGAACTTAAGATTGTAAGTGCGCCCCCATCAACGATGTTCACGGCCGATACTACGAATATTTTTCTCAAAGATCAATCCACTTTAACTTTTCATGGTCATATTGCTTGATTACTTTTGCAGGATTACCGACAGCAATAGACCAAGGTGGCACATTCTTAGTCACAACTGCACCCGCACCAATAACCGAATTTTTACCTATAGTCACCCCTGGAAGAACACAAGCGTTCTCCCCAATCCATACAGACTCTTCAATAATGACAGGCTTTGAGCTTAATGGCCTCTCTGCAGGAGGTAAAAAAACTGATTGATCGGTCTCTTGGTCATAACTTCCATGATTATGATCACTTATAAAAACACGGCTCGCAATTAAGACATTTTTCTTTATGGTTATATTGTCAATAGCTGCTATGTGAACATAATCATTCAATTGAATATTTTCTTCTAAGTGAATTACAACTTTCGCGTTAATGTTTAAGGCATCAAGTCGAACACCCACGCCGGTTGTAAGCCCAGTACCTAAGTTAATTTTGCCTCTGCCCCGAATATAAAATGGAGAACGCACCAATCTAGAGTTCCTGAAAAAAATTCTAGTAACTAACAAGTCAAAAAATAACTTGATTAATCCCATGAAAGAGTACTTCTCTAACTTAGTCGAATACAAGCTTGTCATAGATCTCGTGTAAGTTTCAACATCCATGGAAATAAAAAGCAAGAAAAGATTATTAATATACTAATTGAAATGCCCCAAATACCATAAAGAAAGATTCCTAGAAACGTACTGATAACCATCAAAAATACTGCAAGCAAGTACAAACTCAATGTCTGATCTACCAAATGAGCTCTCATGTAATATCCACGAACCGATGCCAATAAATAGAATAGCATTCCGATAGCAATACATACGATCTGGCCTATACTCATGAATCTAGATACTATTGATTCTGCCAAAAAACTTTCAAGGACTAGTATCATCGACACACACAATAGTGAGTATATTGCCACTGCTTTTTTAAGTTCGGTCTTATAGAGATTTTTTACGATATTTTTTTTATTTTCTGATACAAGTTTCGTAAGCTCAGGAAACCTACTTACCACCCCCGATATGGAAAGAACGTAAATTGTGTTCATACACACCATTGTTAACCCGACTTTACCAGCATCAGCAGGGCCAAATTTCCAATAAGAAATTGGGGTATAAATAAATACTAGCAAGTAGCCTGAAAAAATATTGGCTCCTGTACGCCACTGTATAGGCCAAATCTTATCTTGCCAAATTGGGTCTCTATTTGCATTTCTTAGCTGACTTATAATTTCAAAATGAGAGGAGTACACCCAAGTTAAGGTATATGTGAAACATATAATCACCGGGATAACAATGGACAATAATCCATATCCACAGAACAATGCAATCCACATCAAGGTTGAGGCAATAATACCTTGAAATAAACGATGGATATAGACCTCTTGTAATTTACCCATTCCCTCAAGCATAAGAACTACAGGAGAAATCATGTAACTAGCAGATGAGAAGATAATCACTAAAACCCATATTAAGGTTATGTTATCGATAGTTGTAGTATTTCGATACTCTAAAAATATAAGCCCTAAGGGCGAAAGAATTAGAATAAGCAAACCTGTGAAAAAAAACCACCCTACCGCATATTTACCGATTTCAAAAATATGTCTTTGATTACTAGAAGATGCGCCACTATTAGCGGCAACGAACGGTATCAGGGTATTTGTCAAACCAATGTCTAAACTCAAAAAAATACCCAAAAGAGTTGTAATAGTGTAGTAAATTCCCTGCTCTTCTAATGAAAGAAATCTTGCCACCAAGATCAAGGTCAATAAACCAGAAAGAGCTTGCCATCCTCTCTGTACCAATACAACCATTAGTGCCACCTATAATTCACGTAAAAATACCCTAAATCGATATTCAAAAAATTGCGTGAGCATCCGATACTAATTAACAGATATGATAGACATCACCGCCATCCTCACAGCGATGCCAAATGTCACTTGTTTGAGAATCACCGCTTGCTTGCCATCAGCCACATCGCTGGCAATTTCGACTTCACGATTCATGGGGCCTGGATGCATGACGATAGCATCAGGTTTGGCTAGTTGCAGTCTTTCTTTCGTCAGACCCCATTGCTTAAAGAACTCATCCCCTTGAGGAATTTGATGAGCTTCCATTCTTTCTTTTTGGATTCTGAGTGTCATCACCACATCAACATCTTTTAAACCTTCTTGGATGTCGTTATAGATTTTGACGCCCATCACCTTCAAATCTTTGGGTAATAGACTTTCTGGACCAATCGCTCTAATTTCTGGGCAACCCAGGGTTTTGAGTGCTGCAATATTGGATTTAGCCACACGGCTATGCACAATGTCACCAATGATGGCAACTTTAATCTTCGTGAAATCCTGCTTGTAGTGCCGCATGGTGTACATATCCAAAAGCCCTTGCGTAGGGTGCTGATTGGTGCCATCTCCGGCATTGATGATGTGTACATGCTTGGGTACGTGCGCTGCAATCTCTGCAGGTGCGCCGGATTGGCTATGTCTTACCGTAAAGATATCGGCTTGCATCGCAACCAGGTTGTCTATCGTATCTAAGACAGTCTCCCCTTTGGCAGTCGATGAAGTCTGGATATCTAAATTGATGACATCGGCGGAGAGACGCTTAGCAGCAATCTCAAAAGTAGTTCTGGTTCGGGTGGAGTTTTCAAAGAAGAGATTAAAGACGTTCTTACCTCTGAGGAGTGGTACCTTTTTGATTTCTCGATCAGAATCACTCACAGCCACGAACTGGCTGGCTGTATCTAAGATCTTAAGAATATGCTCTTTGGGTAATCCATCTAGCGTCAACAAATGAATCAACTCACCGTGATCGTTGAGTTGTAGTTGGCTAGCAGTTTTAGTCATCTTGGATACGTATTGTAAATCCTTTTATACGCCCATCAATTGATTAATGGGGTTCTTTAATTTCTGTACTGAAGACAAACATACCCTCTGGGTTTTGCTCAAGAACTAGGATTTGATTGGCAGGGATATCTACTTTAGCCCCTTTAAAGGTGGCATCTACAGGCAACTGTCTTCTATGACGATCGGCCAAGACTGCCAAATCAACTTTTGCGGGTCTGCCATAATCAAATAACTCATTGAGTGCTGCTCTTACCGTTCTGCCAGTATCCAACACATCATCCACCATCACAATGGTGGCACCATTGACGTCAAAAGGAATCTTAGTGACCATGCCTTGGGCACTATTAAAAGCTTTTGCACCCTTATCTAGATAATCGTCTCGATGAAAAGATACATTGATCACACCATAATCTTTTTGACCCAAATCTTTGGCCAAACGCTCAGCAATCCATGCACCACCACTGGCTAATCCTGCTAACTGAAAAGCTTCTTTAGAGTAGTGTTCTTTGAGTTTCTTGAGTAACTCTTGATAGAGGTTTTCAGCATCGGGTAGGGACATGAGTCAGCTCTCAGTAATGTTCTATTTAATAGTCTAACGTAGTTAGTTGTAATGCCTATTTCTCTTGATTTGAATCTCTAAAGTGTTTAGAGGTTTCAGTTTCCTTTTTATCCTACAGTTCCTGAAAATACTGTTCCAGTATGAGTTGTGCCGCCAGGGCATCATCCCCCTCTTCAACACTAACTGAGGTATAGCGCTCATCTACTAGGTGAACACTTAATTGATAGCGTCCCTGTAGTTGATTGGCAAAGCGCTTGGCTTTGGCTGTCATTACGTGAGGCTGGCCATCGGGATGGGTGGGTAGGCCCACCACTAAAGCTTCGGGTTGCCATTCTGCGAGGAGCTTTTGAATCTTTTCAAATAACTGGTCTTTATTGTTATAAGTCAGTATGGTGAGTGCTTGAGCTGTTTTTGTAAGAGTGTTGCCTGTGGCTACACCCACACGCTTTTCCCCAAAATCAAACGCCAATAAGGTCTGCATAAATTGCGCTTTAGGCATGCCCGGCTTCGCCGGATAAGAAATGAGGGTCGATGCCTAGCAAACCTATGACTTTGTCATACTTATCTGCATCAGGGGTCTCAAAAATAATGTCAGCAATCTTATCGCTACTGGCGGGTACATTGAGCCAACCATTGAGCGACAATTCTTCTTCAAGCTGTCCCGCACTCCAACCGGCATAACCTAAAGTCATGATGAAACGCTTTGGTCCCTGCCCATGCGCGACTTGCTCCAAAACATCTTTAGAGGTAGTCATCGCTAAACCATTGGGTATCTTGAGGCTCGAGCTGTAATGGGATGCTTCCGTTTGCTCATGTAGCACAAAACCTCGATCAGTTTGCACAGGCCCACCAAAGTAAACCGGCTCCTCTTTGAGGGTCTGAATCTCCAACTTCAGATCAATTTTGTCAAATAGACTGGCTAAATCGATATCAGTCGGGCGATTAATCACAAGCCCCATGGCCCCCTGATCGCCATGTTCACAAAGATAGATGACACTACCCGCAAAATTAGGGTCGGCCATGCCTGGCATAGCAATCAAAAACTGATTAGTAAGCCTCGTGGTGTCTTCCAATAAAGACTGTTTATTTCCTTGGCTTTTGATTTTTGGAGATTGCGAATCTGTCATAGCTTGATTCTACTCCGAGAACATGAGGCTGGCTTTAGCAAAAAAATGGTGTCTGGCTTATAGTGAGACATTACACCAATAACTGGAGACCGCCATGTATCCCATGGCCACATTACAAAACAAAGGCTTAGTCTGGCTGCGCCGTGATTTAAGGGTGCATGATCACCATGCATTACGCATGGCGATCAAACACTGCAAAGCGGTGTTTGTATGTTTTGTTTTTGATACGGATATTTTGTCAGCTCTTTTGGAGCGGGGCTTATCGCATGACCGACGTATTGATTTTATTTGGCAGTCTTTGGTAGAAATTGATACAGAACTTCGCTCTCATGGCGGGGGTTTAATCGTACGTCATGGTCGCGCCATTGATCTAATCCCAAAACTGGCTCAAGAACTCGGTGTTGATCATGTCTACTGTAACAAGGACTATGAGCCTGCGGCTATCGAGCGAGATTTAGCAGTCAAGAAGCAACTCGCAAGTCACAAGATCGAATTTTCATCCTTCAAGGATCAAGTCATTTTTGAAGAACGCGAAGTACTGACCGGTAGCGGTGGTGTTTTTTCAGTATTTACCCCCTATAAAAATGCTTGGCTTAAAAAACTGACTCCTAGTGATTTAGATGCCCATGCGGTAGATTTAGATAGCGATCGACTGGAAAAGATTCCTTCTCAATTGGATACAGGAATCCCATCTCTAGAGTCGATGGGTTTTCAGAAAACGGGTATTGAATCTTATTTACCCACTGGCATGTCTGGTGCTTCTCATTTTTTTGAAGAGTTTTTACATCGCATCGATCAATATCACGCCACGCGTGATTTTCCGGCAGTTAAAGGCCCCAGCTATCTCTCGATGCACTCACGCTTTGGCACGATTTCTATTCGAGCTTTGGTACGCGAAGCCCATACCCGAATGCTAGCTGGCAGTATGGGGGCTACGATTTGGCTCTCAGAACTGATTTGGCGTGATTTTTATTTCATGATCCTAGCCAATCACCCTCGCTTAGCACCTGCTAGATCTTCATCACATCCCACTTCAGGGCATGAGTCCTTTAAAGCAGATTACGACAATATTCGTTGGGAAAGTGGCCCCAATGCCGAAAAGTTATTTAAAGCTTGGTGTGATGGTAAAACGGGTTACCCCTTAGTGGACGCAGCGATGCATCAACTGAACTCTTCAGGGTATATGCACAATCGCCTCAGGATGGTGGTCGCTTCATTCTTAGTCAAAGATCTTGGCATTGATTGGCGCTGGGGTGAACAGTATTTTGCTGACCATCTCAATGACTTTGACTTTGCGGCCAACAATGGGGGTTGGCAGTGGGCTTCTTCCTCAGGTTGCGATGCACAACCTTACTTCCGTATTTTTAACCCCATCACTCAATCAGAGAAATTCGATCCTGAAGGTAAGTTCATACGTAAGTATTGCCCAGAATTAGCTAAGTTATCCAATAAGGTGATTCATGCGCCTTGGTTAGCAGGTAGCATTGAGTTAGAGATGGCTGGCATCGTTTTAGGCAAGAACTACCCCCACCCCATTATTGATCACAGTGAAGCACGCAAAAATACTTTGATTCGGTATGCGGTAGTGAAAAAAGCCGATTAAATTGCAGTCAATCTAGTTTGATTCGAACATTTGCGACTGGATTTGCTCCAAAATTTCATAAAAATCTTTAGCAAATTGAACTGGGTTACCCACGCTACTGGATACTAATTTCTGATGAATACGCGCCTTGAATTTACTCAGCAGTTCAGGGCTAGAATGAATTGACTGCGCCATTCTTAGTGCCTGATCAGCTGAAGAGGCAATCCATTCTTCTTCATCAAGAGCCTTCAAGATGCTTGCTGTTTGCCTAGAGGCAGGAGTTATGCCCGGTATCGTGAGCACAGGAACACCCATCCATAGGGCCTCGAATGTGGTGGTGCCTCCGGTAAATGGATAACTATCCAAAATGAGATCAACCTCATGATAAGCTTCTAAGTAACTATCGTATTTACTACCCCCATAGAACTCAATACGTCCTCTTGGAATACCTATTTCTGAGCATAGTTGTTCAAACTTTTGTTTGAGACCACTATCTTGCCAGAGCTGATGTCTCAATTTAAGCCGAGAATTTGGAATGGCCTCAAGGATTTTTAACCAGACAATTCCCGACTCTCTACTAATTTTCGCTGGGTTACCAAAATTGGCCAAAGTCAAATAGCCATTTTTAATGATTGGGGCAGCAGATATGGCTGGAAAATTTCGTGGAGGCAGAAAACAAAAGCGAGAAGTCGGCAAATACCAAACTTTTTCAGAACAACTACTCGACTCATGATTTGGAATATGGACCCTATCAGTAATCAAGCCATCGATGTTGGATAGATGGGTAGACTCCGGGTAACCAAGATATGACAACTGATAGGGTGCCGCGCGTAAGTGAAAGACATCGAGACGATTTCCTGCTGTATGCCCCGATAAATCTATCAAGATTTCAATCTGGTGGCTTTTGATGCGCTCAGTAGCTTCCAATGCGCCCAAACCCACCAAACTGATAAAGCTTTTTGACTTTTTCTGTAACTCGAGGGTGAGAGAGTCAACATGATCTGAGTTACTAAATAGATAAATATCAACAAATTGATTGAGTTCACCTAAAAATGAGTTGATAAAGTAACCCACAGGATGCAGATTAAAGTCAGCAGAAACAAAACCGACTTTTATTTTTCCTGAGCGGGAAAATCGATTTGATCTAGAAGAATCACATAGATAACTTCTTTTTAAAGACTCTTTTAATAGCTCTATGTACTCAGCGCGACGAGTCGAGTAACTGAGATACATCATGGCATTAGATAGCAACCTTTTATCTACATTATTAGATTGACAATGACTGATTAGCTCGTCAAGAGCATCATCACACTCGCCTAATTGAAATAGTGCCAGCGAATGATTCAGTAGATATTCCGGAGCACTTTTGAATGTATCTGGAGCATGGTCTAAGACATTAAGAGCCTTTGAAGGAAAACCCGTGTGAAGATGCAGAGAACTCAGAGTGATATATACATCAATGTTAGAGAAGCCCTCTGAAAGTAAGCCCTCAAGTAACATGGCAGCTTGGTCGTAGCGCTTTTGAATCAAGTAGATTCTGGCTAGTTGTAACTTGCACTCTTTCTCTAGTTGCTGATCAGCATAGTTCATACCTTGCTTGACTACTACCAAAGCTTCATCGTACTGACTCAGCGCCATCATGCAAG
>JACCDU010975110.1_pt1 | contig 15149 bp, 15 predicted proteins | sample 7446081 | NCBI WGS metagenome assembly JACCDU01 (sample SAMN15323447, study PRJNA562643) | freshwater metagenome | isolation source: river surface water | place: USA:Blue River Watershed | collected 2017-08-17
GGTCGTGTCTGCAATCAACCGCGCCATTCGCTAACTACCCTTAGCGCCGTGAGTACAAAGGCGGGGCTATATCGTGATGAAGCGATAGTGCTGCGTACCCAGAAACTCGGTGAGGCAGATCGCATCATTACGATGCTGACCAAAGAGCATGGACGTATTCGCGGTGTCGCAAAAGGCGTTCGTCGCACGATGTCTAAGTTCGGTGCTCGCCTCGAGCCAGGTAGCCATATCGATATTCAAATGCACACCGGCCGAACCTTCGACACGATTACCCAGGTTGAAGCGCTAATGAATTACGGTGAAGAGATATCCAGTGACTATCAGCGATGGACGATTGCACATGCAATTCTTGAAACGGCAGAGCGTTTCTCTCCACACGAACATGAACCTGCCCCTCAAGAGTTTGCTCTTGTTGTCGGCGGTATGCGCGCACTGGCGGAAAATCGATATGACCCATCGCTGATTCTCGATGCATTCTTACTTCGATCACTATCTATCGGGGGATATGCACCATCACTCTCGCAATGTTCACGTTGCGAGAAACCTGGCCCTCACCGTTACTTCTCGCTCGTAGGTGGTGGATCGGTCTGTAATGACTGTCGTCCATCGGCATCAGCCACGCCAGCACCTGAAACTTTGCAATTAATGGATGCGCTCCTCAACTCGGATTGGGAGACTGCGACCGCAAGTGAAGGAAAGAGCCGTCGAGAAGCTAGTGGATTGATTGCCGCTTACTTACAATGGCACCTTGAACGCGGACTGCGAAGTCTGCCGATGGTGGAGCGTGCATGAGTAAGAAGAAGATTGAGATCCCCAACCACATCGCAGTTGTCATGGATGGCAATGGTCGTTGGGCAAAGCAACGTGGTCTGCCACGAACAGCGGGCCATGAAGCCGGCGAGAAGGTTCTCTTCGAGCTCGTTGAAGCAGCGATGAAATTTGGCGTTAAAGAGATGAGTGCTTATGCATTCTCGACCGAGAATTGGAAGCGCTCTCCTGAAGAAGTGAAGTTCTTAATGGGTTACAGCCGCGAATCACTTCGTAATCGACGCGATCGCCTCCACGAACTTGGAGTAAAGGTGCAATGGGTTGGTCGCCCGCAGCGCCTATGGAAATCAGTGATTGAAGAGCTGCAAGAGGCAGAAGAGCTCACCGCGAAGAATAAGAAGTTCACCTTGAATATGTGTGTTAACTACGGTGGACGTGCCGAGATTATTGATGCGGCTGCAGAGCTTGCACGAGATGTGAAGCGCGGCAAAGTGAAGGCTGATTCGATTACCGAGAAGACCTTCGAGAAGTACCTCTATTCACCAAAGATGAGTGATGTTGATTTGTTCCTGCGTTCATCTGGCGAACAGCGCACTAGCAATTTCTTGCCATGGCAGGCAACCTATGCTGAGTTTGTTTTCATGGATGTGCTCTGGCCAGATATGACACCAGCTCAACTCTGGAAGGCTATTGAGGAATATTCTGAGCGCGACAGGCGGTTTGGGAAGGCTTAACATTATGGTGCTCACCTCGAGGAGACCACAATGCGCAAAGTTCAACTGCCCTTAATCACAGCACTTCTAGTGATCTTTTCTCTGGCGCTTTCTGCTACTGCGCAAGCACATCAACCTGTTGTACTCCTAAATACCGATACAACGCCAGCAAAAGGTCCACTCCTTCTCGATGGCACTATCTCCTTTGCGGTGCGAGCCTCCTTTGCTAAATCTGGTGAGACCAGAGGATTTCGCGCCCAGCTCAAAGCTGGCCAATCTCTAGCTGTTCAGTATTTAATCCTTGATAAGTCGCCAGAGAATAAATTAAAGACTTCGCAATTGCCGATACTTACAATTACATCCCCAACGGGGTCGAAGCAGATTATCAAGCTCAATGAACGCACCAAATTCTTTGAACCATATAGTCAGACCAAGTACCTGTACTTAGGGCGCATCACTAAAGCAGCAGAGGCAGGTATCTATAGTTTTACCCTCTCAGCAAAATCTAAATCTGCGGTAACAATTGCAGTAGGTGATAGAGAAGTTCCTGGCGAAGTAATTCGCGGAGCTTTGCCTGCGCCAACGGCAAGTTCTACTCCAACTCAGGAAGCAACTCCTACACCTTCACCCACGTTGACCACCCAGACTTCAGTTGGATTCACGCGCCAGCAGGTTGAAGCAAATAACACAGCCACGAAGTGTTGGTCGATTATCAATGACAATGTCTATGACTTAACGAAGTGGATCAAAGCCCATCCTGGCGGACAATCCGCTATCACCTTCCTCTGCGGAACCGATGGCACCAACGCTTTTCTCGCTCAACACCGAGGGCAGCCAACGCCATTTAGTCGTTTGGCTTCGTTCTACCTCGGCGCCTATATCGAGTAACGTCAATTGTTGCTTGAGTAGCTCTGCGCAAGTGCTGCTGCTGTAAAGATCCAAATTTGATAAGGGATCAGTGCAATTCCAGCACGCCACGAGTAGATGAAAGTTGTTACAAGAAGAGGAATAGTGAGAATTGCAGTGACTAAAAGCGCTGTGGCAGAACCGACAAAGTTATGTTCCGAGTAAAAGAGATAAGACCAGCGCAGTGCAAATAGAACGCTTACCGCAAAAACCGAAATTGTCGAGATGACAACAAAGGATTGTGCTTGAGAGATAATTGCATAGAGAGCAATTCCTATAACGACAAAGTTATATGGCCAGATGATTCCAAAGACGAAATCTGGCGGTTGCCACGATGGTTGATTGAGTGATTTGTACCAACCATAATCACGGTTCCAGTAGTTGGCTCCACCTGCATAGAGCAGAATGAGGGCAAGCCCAATACCTGCACTAGCTATTCTCCATGGAACCATTTACTACTCCTTAGCACTTCTTGCAGATGCCGAAGATCTCAGCAGTATGTCCGACATCTCGGAATCCATGCTCTTCAGCGACGTTCTTCGCCCATTTTTCAATGGCACCGCCTTCGATTTCAACGGTTTCACCGCAACTCTTACAGACGAGGTGATGATGATGGCTCTCTCCGCAGAGGCGATAAATAGCCTCACCATCATCGCGACGTAAAACATCGACAATCTTGTCATTGACCAAACTCTGCAAAGATCGATAGACGGTTGTTAGGCCGATACTCTCGCCTTCGCGTTGCATAAGACGATAGACCTCTTGAGCGCTAGCAAAACCACCTGCACGTTCAAGGGTGCTTAAGACTCGAGGATTCGAGCGAGACAAATCCTTACTCCATACCGTGCAAGAAGCCGACGAGCGCCCACATCACGACGACGCCAACAATGGTTGCCACAATTGTGTAGCGCGACTTATGGCGCGAGTGGGCTTCGGGCAAAATGTGCGATGTCGCCAGATAGATGACGATTCCGGCAAAGAGCGCCAGATATGTTGCGACGAAGTTTTCGCTGACAGCAAATGATGTGCCAAGCATCGCTCCAGAGATTCGCGCAACTGCGTCAACACCGAGGAGCCAGATACCTTTCTTGCTCCAAGAACCATTCTTGATCAAGAAAGAGACAGTGTTGAGTCCGTCGCTAAATGCATGAACAAGCAGGGCAATAAATACAGCCAAACCAAGTTGGTTAGAAACCGAGAAAGCAACACCTAGCGCAATGCCATCGAGAAAGACATGTCCACCCATCGCAAGTGCACCAAGCGAGCCGGCAACATTAGATGCGTGGCTATGGTCATGGCCGTAATCTGATTCTGCTGGTTCATGAGAACCAAAGATCTGCTCATAGAAGTGAAGGAGCAGGAAGCCTGCGATCAGCGCAATAGATACCACTGGAGCGTGAAGAAACTCTTGAGTTCCCATCTCGAAGACTTCTGGCAATAAATCAAATGCGACGAGGCCAAGAAGTAGGCCGGCAGAGAGGCCAAGCACAATGTGCAGGCGATCCTTTGACTTAATAGCGATATAGCCGCCAGCTGTTGTAGCCACTGCAGTTACTGCTGCGAGAACGAGTGCGATATTCATGGCGAGAAAGTACCACAAATGAAAATGATTTTCATTACCGTTCGAGAGCGCCAACCCCTAGGCTTGGGCCATGATTGCAATCGCTCGTTTCCGCGTACCAACCGGCCAAGCTGCAGAGTTTCGTGCTCAATTGGAGCGAGCGCTAGAGGTCTTCACCGAGCGTGATGGCTTTAGCTACGGCGATATCGGCCAGAATCTCGATGAACCAGAGCTCTGGACCCTAGTCACCCATTGGATCAATGTCGGTTCATATCGCCGCGCACTGAGTTCGACGCAGGTAAAGATGGAGGTAGTTCCACTTCTTGCGACTGCCATTGATGAGCCTGGCGCATATTCCAAAGATATTTAGTGCGTTAAACTCACACCTACGTTCATATAACAGTTCAATCGTTATAGGGGCGCCGACAGCCAGCCGGAGCATTAACTTAATTCCCCGGTTGTAGTTAACCAAAACCGCAAGCGCAAGCGCTTCGGTTTACAACCGGATGGAGCCCATGATGGCCGTAGATCGCCTCGAAAATATCGTCTCTCTCTCAAAGCGTCGCGGCTTTGTATTCCCCTCTTCTGAAATTTACGGCGGCCTCCGTGCTTCTTGGGATTACGGCCCACTCGGAGTCGAGGTCAAGAACAACGTCAAGCGTCAGTGGTGGAAATCAATGGTGATGGGACGCGAAGATGTTGTCGGTCTCGACTCATCAGTCATCTTGGCTCGCGAGGTCTGGGAGGCATCAGGACACGTTGCAACATTTAGCGATCCGCTAACCGAGTGCACCGCTTGCCATAAGCGCTACCGAGCCGATCACCTCGAAGAGCAGTACGAGGCAAAGCATAAGAAAAAGCTCGAATCACTTTCAGAGATGAACTGCCCGGCCTGCGGTAATAAAGGACAGTTCACAACACCAAAGCAATTCTCCGGTCTACTTAAGACGTTCCTTGGTCCAGTTGAAGATGAATCAGGACTTGCATACCTTCGTCCAGAGACCGCTCAGGGAATCTTTATCAACTTCGATCAGGTGATGACAACATCACGCAAGAAGCCACCTTTTGGAATCGGCCAAATCGGTAAGTCATTCCGCAACGAAATTACACCAGGAAACTTCATCTTCCGTACTCGTGAATTCGAGCAGATGGAGATGGAATTTTTTGTAGTTCCGGGCACAGATGAGGAATGGCATAAGTACTGGATTGAGACTCGCTTGAACTGGTACAAGGATCTCGGAATCAATCCAGAGCGCCTTCGCCTCTTCGAGCACCCGAAAGAGAAGTTATCTCACTACTCAAAGGGCACTACTGATATTGAGTACAAGTTTGAATTCAATGGCACCGAATGGGGCGAGCTCGAAGGTATTGCAAACCGCACCGACTTCGACCTTAAGGCTCACTCTGCTGCATCAGGTAAGGATCTTTCTTACTTTGATCAAGAGAAGAATGAGCGCTGGACTCCATTTGTTATTGAGCCTGCAGCAGGTGTGGATCGATGCGCACTGACCTTCATGATGGATGCCTACACCGAAGATGAGGCGCCAAATTCCAAGGGCGAGATGGAGAAGCGCGCTGTGATGAAGTTTGATCACCGTATTGCACCTGTGAAAGCTGCTGTACTCCCACTTTCACGTAACGCAGATCTTTCTCCTAAGGCTCGCGATCTCGCAGCACAATTGCGCAAGAACTGGAATATCGACTTCGATGATTCAGGTGCAATTGGACGTCGTTACCGCCGCCAGGATGAAATCGGTACTCCATATTGCATTACCGTTGACTTCGAAACGCTCGATGACAATGCAGTAACAATTCGCGACCGCGACACAATGGAGCAAGAGCGCATCTCAATCGATCAGGTTGAGTCATGGCTGGCTCCAAAACTATTGGGTTGCTAGTAGCCACTTGTTAAAGCCACTCGCTCTTCCGCTTCGGGATGGAGTACATCAGGTAGATCCACCTGTTGTACTCGCTCCGATGGCAGGAATCACCAATGCACCTTTTCGCATGCTCTGTCGCGAACAAGGCGCTGGTTTATTTGTTTCAGAGATGGTGACGGCTCGCGCGCTCCTTGAACGCATTCCAGAGACTCTGCGCATGATTGAACCTGGCCCAGGTGAGTGGCCGCGTTCAATTCAGTTATATAGCGTCGATCCGCATCACATGTCAGAAGCGGTAAAGATGATTGGCCGCGAAAATTTAGCCGACCACATTGATATGAACTTCGGATGTCCTGTTCCTAAAGTTACTCGCAAAGGCGGGGGAGCAGCCCTTCCATATAAGCGCAACCTCTTTACGGCAATCGTTAAAGGTGCAGTAGAAGCTGCCAAGCCTTTTGGAATTCCTGTCACAGTCAAGATGCGCATCGGAATCGATACCGATCACCACACATATTTAGAAGCGGCGAAGTCAGCAGCTGATGCTGGCGTTGCCTGGGTTGCACTCCATGCACGCACTGCAGAGCAGATGTATGAAGGCAAAGCAGATTGGTCTGCAATCGCAACTCTCGTAGAACACTTAAAGCCAACCGGAGTGCCCGTTCTTGGTAATGGCGATATCTGGACTGGCGCTGATGCAGTAGAGATGGTCAAGCAAACCAACTGTGCGGGAGTCGTAGTTGGCCGCGGCTGTCTCGGTCGCCCCTGGCTATTTGCCGATCTTGTTGCAGCGCTGCAGGGCGCACAAGCGCCGGTACAGCCAGATCTCTTTGAAGTGCGTGAGGTGATGTTCCGTCATGGCGAATTAATTGTGGATTACTTTGAATCCGAAATTCGTGGATGTCGAGATTTACGTAAACATATGGCCTGGTATCTCAAAGGTTTCCGCGTCCCAAGCGAACTCCGTCGTCAATTCGGAATGGTTTCATCACTTTCCGAACTTCGCTCGCTCCTCGATCAATTAGAGAATCAGCCTTATCCGGTAGAAGTATCAGAGAAGCCACGTGGTCGCACGAGCCATGGTCGCACCCCGACTCTTCCGGATGGATGGCTAAAGGATCCTGATGAGATGATCCATCTTGAATCAGAAGATATGTTCTCTGGTGGCTAATGTTTAAAATTTTTCGCCGCATCGTTACTTTAATTCTGACAATTCTCATTGCGATTCCTGGTTATGCAATCTTCATGACCTGGAACGGAGCAAATAATCCAACTACTCGAAGCGCCGAGGTAATTGTCATTCCGGGTGCGGCGCAACTCAATGGCGCGCCAGGAGAAGTTCTACTCGCCCGTCTGCAAGAAGCGAAGCGGCTCTATGTACTCGGTCTTGCTCCCCTCATCATTACTGTGGGATCTGGTGCGCCAGGTGATCGCACAACGGAGGCAGCATCTGGTGCCTATTGGCTAAGGACCCATGGGGTGAAGCGATCTGCAATTGTGGCTTTACCGGCAGGGCGAGACACTCGTACCCAAACCGCTGCATATGTTGCCGAGATGAAGAAGCGCAAGATTTCAAATGTCATCATCGCAACCGATCCCTATCATTGCAATCGCGCAATCACGATGGCTGAGGATTTGGATGCCATTGCAACATGCTCGCCCGTGCAAGATGGGCCAAATTCATTGCAGAATTCACGTTTTCGATATTTAGCTCGTGAGGCCGGCGCATATCTTGCCTACATCACGCTCGGTCGACGCGGAATCAATATCAGTGACCACTTGCCGAGCTCTCCGATAGATGTCAATGGCTTATAAGGAAGGCTTATAAGGTACGACTATGGCAACCGAGGTAGCAGGTTATTCAAGTAGCGATCAGGATCGCTACTTAGACGAGCCGGCAAAACGTGCAGGCCGAACCGAATTTATGCGCGACCGCGCACGTGTTATCCACTCTGCTGCGCTTCGCCGCTTAGCCGCAAAGACTCAAGTCGCCGTTCCTTGGGAGAATGATTTTCAACGTACACGTCTTTCGCACTCACTTGAGTGTGCACAGATTGGCCGCGAACTCGGAGAGTCGCTTGGCGCCGACCCTGATCTTCTAGAGACAGCTTGTCTATCCCACGATCTTGGCCACCCACCATTTGGCCACAATGGTGAAGAAGCGCTGGCAGAGGTTGCAGTTGATTGCGGCGGTTTTGAAGGTAATGCGCAGAGTTTTAGATTACTGACTCGAATTGAAGCAAAGACTGTTGATGCTCAAGGAAAGAGCGTTGGCCTCAATCTCACTCGCGCATCACTTGATGCAGCGACAAAGTATCCGTGGAGCAATCAAGTCAATCCTCGTAAATTTGGTGTCTATGCCGACGATGTTGATATCTTCAATTGGATGCGTCAAGGCGCACCTGAAGGTCGTAAATGCTTTGAAGCCCAGATCATGGATTGGTCTGATGATTGCGCCTACTCTGTTCATGATTTAGAAGATGCGATCTTTGCTGGCCAAGTCACTGTTAATGATTTTGAACGCGACTTTGATCTCCTCTTTACTGTGATGACCCATGATTACAAGAGCGATGCCACCTACGAAGAGGCTGCGCAGGCGCTCGAGCGTTTATCTCAACTATCGTGCTGGCCGCGTGGCTTTGACCGAACACATGCATCCCTAGCTCGCTTGAAAGACACGACCTCACAACTGATTGGTCGTTTTGTTGGCGCCGCAGAGCGCGAAACTCGCGCGCTCCATGGTGGCGGAAACCTCTCTCGCTATAACGCTAATTTAGTGATTCCGCGCGAGGCGATGATTGAGGTGGATTTCCTTAAGGCTGTTGCCGGCCATTACCTTATTAACGCCGCGGCTTCACAAGAGCGATACGAGAAGCAGCAGATTGTTATTCGCGAATTAGTAGAGATGCTCTTTGCGAAGGCACCACTCGAGCTAGATCCAATCTTTGAAGATGATTGGAAGCGCTCAACCAATGATGGCGAGCGTCTACGTGTTGTTATCGACCAGATTGCCAGCCTGACCGACCCCGGTGCATATGCCCTCCATGCCCATCTCCGTGGCAATACGGGTAAGTGAGGTTAAGGTAGCAACATGAGCGGTCGCATTAGAGATGAGGATGTCCAATACATCCGCGAGCGCGCTCCCATCGATGAGGTTGTGGGAGATTACGTTCAGCTCAAGAACGCTGGTGGTGGACAGAAGAAAGGTCTCTGTCCTTTCCATGATGAGAAATCACCTTCTTTCCATGTCACTCCAAGCAAAGGTTATTTCCACTGCTTCGGATGTCAGACCGGTGGCGATGTCATCGCCTTCCTGATGAAGATTGATCACCTCTCATTTACCGAAACGATCGAACGTCTTGCAGATCGCATGGGATACACCTTGCGATATGAAGAATATGCCGGTGGCACAAAGGCACCAGTTGGAAATCGATCTCGACTTGTTGCGGCCCATCTAGAGGCGGCAAAGTTCTTTCAGAATCTTCTCAACACATCACCTGATGCTGCAATTGGTCGCGAGTTATTAACCAAACGCGGATTTGATCGGACTGCATGCGAAGCATTCGGCGTCGGATATGCACCTAACGGTTGGGATGTGCTCACCAAACACCTTCGTGCACTCAACTTCACTATCGAAGAGCTTGAGCTCGCTGGTCTTTCCAAGATGGGCGAACGTGGTCCCATCGATAAATTCCGCAATCGCCTAATGTGGCCGATTAGAGATATTTCAGGCGATGTTGTCGGCTTTGGCGCCCGTAAGTTAGCTAGCGATGCTGAAGATCAAGGTCCTAAATACCTCAATACATCTGAGACTCCCATCTACAAGAAGAGCCAAGTTCTCTATGGCTTAGATATTGCGAAGAAAGAGATTGCTAAGAAGCGCCAAGTTGTAGTTGTCGAGGGCTATACCGATGTCATGGCCTGTCATCTTGCCGGTATCACAACTGCTGTTGCAACATGTGGAACTGCATTTGGTCCAGACCATATCCGCATCATCCGCAGATTATTGATGGATGATGATGCATTCCGTGGAGAAGTAATCTTCACCTTCGATGGTGATGCCGCCGGACAGAAGGCTGCAATGCGCGCTTTCAATGAAGACCAAAAGTTTGTGACCCAGACCTTCGTTGCAGTCGAACCAGATGGACTTGATCCATCGGATCTCCGTCAAACAAAAGGCGATCTTGCGCTTCGTGATTTGATTGCTCGACGCATTCCACTCTTCGAATTCGCAATCAAGACAGAGCTTAAGCAGCACAATCTTGATACCGCTGAGGGTCGCGTCAATGCGCTCAATGCAACAGCGCCACTCGTTGCTCAGATTCGCGATAAGTCACTTCGCCCTGAGTACTCACGTCTACTTGCAGGATGGTTGGGCGTTGAAGTCGAACTCGTGTCTCGCGCAGTCTCTGCCGGTGCACGAAATATTCCTGCTCAGAGAGATAACCATGAAACTCATGGCGAAGAACCACAGAATGATTCTTCATGGCGACCAGATCCACTCGAGCCAACGTTGATGCTCGAACGTGAAGTTCTTAAAGCGCGAGTCCAAATACCAGCACTTGTAGGAAGCTGGACAACAATTGAAGATGGTTCATTCACCCATCCGGCATATAAGGCGCTTGCGGCGACAATTAACTCACTCGGTGCGACCCGTGCATTTACCTCTGAAGAGATTTCTGACCCGCAGATGAAGGCGCTCTTCACAGAGCTCTCTGTCGAACCCATTCGGGCAGAGGGTGAGATCACCGAAAGGTATGTGGCCAGTATCGTTGCGCGACTTCGAGAGGTCGGAATCAGTCGAGCTATCGCCGATCTCAAATCACGCCTCCAACGACTCAATCCAGTCGAAAACGGCGAGGAGTACAACGCCGCCTTCGCCCAATTGGTGGCCCTTGAGAGCGCCCGCCGAACCTTGCATGAATTGGCGGTAGGAAGCCTTTAATTTTGTCGCTCTCGCAGGCGTGCGATAGAGTGCGCCTTCGCAAGATGCTATTCCCTGATAGCTCAACGGCAGAGCAGTCGACTGTTAATCGACAGGTTCTTGGTTCGAATCCAAGTCAGGGAGCTTATGAAGAACGAAAGAGAGATCTCCCGCCGCACCACATTGCGCGGCGCGATTCTCCTCGCACTTACCGCGGTTCCAACGCTCTTCACAAAAGAGTCAGCGTCGGCTGCAACGACAAACATCATCAAAGCCTCCAAACTTAAAGTGGGAGCAACGCACTCCTTTACAACTTCCAAGCAGGGCATCCCGGCAATTCTCTTTCGAACCAAGACCGGAGTCTTCGCCTACTCAACAATCTGCTCGCACCAAGGTTGCACCGTGACATACAACAAGGGCGCCAAGAAGTTGCAGTGCCCATGCCACGGAGCTCAGTTCGATCCGCTTAAAGGTGGAAAGCCCACCAAGGGTCCCGCTGAAACCCCGCTTGCAAGCATCAAGGTAGCCATCAAGGGCGCCTGGGTCGTCGAACTCTAATAAAGCTCCAGATTTCATAACAGGAAAATCTCAGAAAGCTCGGGCAGTATGGCGCCCATGAAGAACTACAAGACAGTCATCGCCTTTGTCGCAGGTATCGCAGTTGCAGGAACAGTGGCTACCGCCAATACCAATCCAACTTCAACGGTAACGGCATGTGCCGATAACAAAACTCGAGTTCTCTATCTCTCTAACAATGGCGCCTGCACTGGCACTCGCACACCTGTTGTCATCGGTGGCGCCAATGATATGGATGCCAAGCTCATCGCTTCGCTCGTCACACCATCTGTTGTCTCGATTCGTGTCACCACTGCATCCGGTGGCGGAAATGGCTCAGGGTCAATCTATAAGTCATCAGCTTCTACAAGTTATATCGTCACCAATAACCATGTTGTGGCAGATGCCGCATCTTCCGGAACAATCAATGTTGAAATTCTCAACGGAACAACATATAGAGCGACGATTGTCGGCCGCGATGCCAATTACGATCTTGCAGTACTTAAGATCAACACCGGCAATCTTCCAGAGATTAAGTTAGGTGATTCGACAAAGGTAAGCGTCGGCGAACCAGTTCTTGCAATCGGTTCTCCATTGGGTCTAGCAAATACCGTCACTAGCGGCATTATCTCTTCGCTCAATCGACCTGTAACCACAGGAAGTGCTGGAGCAGAGTCATATGTAAATGCAATTCAAACTGATGCTGCAATTAACCCAGGTAACTCTGGAGGTGCGCTAGTAGATGCGCAAGGTCGCCTCATTGGCGTCAACTCAGCCATTGCAACGCTGAGCTCTGGTGGAACAAGCGGAAACATTGGATTGGGCTTCGCAATTCCAATCACTGAAGCCAAGAGAATCATTGATGAAATTATCGCTACTGGTAAATCAACAAGACCAGTTCTCGGCGTCTACTTCGATCCTGCCTATACAGGTGGAGGAGCAAAGATTTCTCGACTCAGCACCGGCGAGGCAGCTGAGAAGGTGGGGATTCCTGTCGGATCGATTATCACATCAATCAATGGGATAAAGATTCCTGATACCGAGAGCGCAATTGTTCGTATCCGTTCATTGGTTCCAGGATCTTCTGCGACGGTAACCGTCACTCTTCCTACAGGGGGAGAGAAGACCTTTAAGGTAACTCTCGGATCAGCTGCTAGCTCTACAAATTAATGTAGAACGCGCGCCGAAGCGCCAGCGCTTGGTAGCGATGTAAAGAATCGAGGGGCTTTAAAGCTCTTTGCAGCGTAAGCCTGCTTGATTGCATCCTTCACTGATTCGATCTGATCTGCCTCGATCAGAGCAATTGCGCTACCTCCAAAGCCACCACCGACCATCCGTGCACCGAGGGCGCCGGCAGCAATCGATGCATCTACGGCGGTATCGAGTTCTGGGCATGAGACGATGTAATCATCGCGGAGTGAGATATGGGATTGGTTGATTAGTCGTCCAAGAGTGGTGAAATCTGATGCTTTGAGTGCGATAACCGCATCCTTCACTCGTTGAATCTCAGTTACTGCATGTCGAGCACGGCGGTATTCGACCTCAGTAATCTCAGATTTTCTACCATCAAGAATTTCCATAGTGAGATGACGCATCGATGGAATCGAGAACTTCGCAGCAACTGATTCGCAGGATGCTCGACGCTCGGCATATCCGCCATCAACGAGTGCGTGATGGGCCTGCGTATCGATAATGAGAAGCTCTAGTCCGGCAGATGCGACATCAAAGGGTACTGATTCAGTTGATAAGTCGCGGCAATCCAAGAGAAGAGCAGACCCTTCGCGGCCCATCAAAGAGACCGATTGATCCATGATTCCGCACGGCATTCCAACGTAATCGTTCTCAGCCTTCTGGGTTGCTCGAGCAAGATCTTCAAGTGTTTTGTCGAGCGAGAAGAGTGAGTTGAGGCCAACTGCAACTGAGCATTCGAGGGCGGCAGAGGATGAGAGACCTGCTCCTGCTGGAACGTGGCCATCAACCAAGATATCTACACCCGTTGTGATCTCCAACGTCCAAATAACTCCGAGGACGTACTTCTCCCAATCGCCCGCACTTCCAGGTTTTACATCAGCAATATCTATAGTGAAGATTCGATTCTTTCGTTGCTGAGATGCAATGCGGACCAAGCCATCGCTATTTCGCGAGATAGCTGCGTAGGTACGATCTGCAATCGCGAATGGGAGAACAAAGCCTTCACTGTAATCAATATGTTCGCCGATCAGATTGACACGTCCTGGCGCTTCTGCGAGGACCTCTGCTTTATGGCCAAAGAGCTCTTGGAATGCTGCTTCAAGGGATGCCATAGCTTTACAGCTTTACATCTTTGAGTTGAGCAGCTGACTGCTCTGGCTTCATATCCATAATGAATGCACCCATCGCAGATTCAGAGCCAGCGAGGTACTTCAATTTTCCTGGCGCACGTCGAACAGAGGTGATCTGCCAATGAAGACGTAATAGATCGCGTCCCTGACGAACCGGAGCCTGATGCCACGCTGCGATGTAAGCCATATCAATATTGAAAACGCCATCAAGGCGCTGCATTACTTCGATTGCAATTGAGGGGAAAGAATCGCAGGCGGCAGGGGAGAGCTCGGTGAGATCCGCAACCGGTTGCAGTGGAACAACATGAATCTCAAAAGGATAGCGAGACGCATATGGTGTGTAGGCGACCCAATGTTCATTGCGACAGATAATGCGATCTCCGTCGCGGAGTTCGCGCGCAAGAACGTCATCAAAGAGGACGTGACCCGTCTTCTCCTTATGCTCACGCGCAACTGCCAACATCTTTGTCACGCGAGGTGGAAGGTAGGAGTAAGCGTAAATCTGACCATGGGGATGGGCGAGAGTGACACCGATTTCTTCGCCGCGGTTTTCAAAGGGTGCAATATGTTCGACATATGGAAGTTGCGATAGTTCCTGGGTGCGATCACGCCAAGCCTCCAGCAAAGTTCGCACGCGTTGTGGGGATAACGTCTTAAATGATCCGCCATGGTCTCCGGTAAAGCAGATGACTTCACACTTTCCTGCGGCGACTCCTTCATCAGTATCTGCACCTACTAAATCAGGGAGTGCGAAATCGCCTTCAGGTGGTCGCAGTGAAGGTGAGCGATTATCAAAGACAACAACTTCATACTCTGATTCAGGGATCTCGGTAAGAAGCTCACCTGTTGTCGGACAGAGAGGGCAGAGCTCTTTCGGTGGAAGGAAGATGCGTCCTTGGCGATGTGCTGCCATGGCAACCCACTCATTGACCAATGGATCAAGGCGGAGCTCGCCGATTCCCGGTTGTTCTTCCTTCTCGCGTTGATCGGCAACTGAACGAGTTTGGCCAGCGGTGTCGTAGTAACGAATAGTGCGACCATCATTCATTGTCCGGTCGGTACGTACTACTCCTGCAGAAAGCTCTTTAATCTCATTCATTGCGCTCATAATGAGGTAACTCTATAACGGTTAAGCCCAATTAAGTGTGCGTTCGATTGCTTTCTTCCAGCCAGCATAGCCAGCGGCGCGATCATCAGAGGTAGTTGTTGGATTCCAGCGACGAGATTGTTGCCACTGCTTCTTTAGCTCATCGGTATTGGACCATACTCCGACTGCCAGCCCTGCTGCATATGCAGCCCCAAGTGCTGTTGTCTCAGTAATGAGCGGCCTTGTGATATCGATTCCCATGATGTCTGCTTGCATCTGCATGCAGAGAGAATTTGCAGTGATTCCGCCATCAACGCGCATCTCAACCATTGGTACGCCAGAATCTGCAACCATCGCATCCATGACATCCCGTGTCTGATAACAGATTGCTTCGAGCGCTGCACGTGCAAGGTGAGCCTTCGTTGCAGCGCGAGTAA
>JACCDU010404209.1_pt1 | contig 15148 bp, 19 predicted proteins | sample 7446081 | NCBI WGS metagenome assembly JACCDU01 (sample SAMN15323447, study PRJNA562643) | freshwater metagenome | isolation source: river surface water | place: USA:Blue River Watershed | collected 2017-08-17
AGACTTTCCGACGAGGCCCACCACGCGCGGGCAACAAAAAAGCCGTTGATCTCAATGAAATCAACGGCTTAGTAATACTTTTGGTGGTGATAGGTGGACTTGAACCACCGACCCCAGCATTATGAGTTTGTCAACAAATTAAACAAACCTAGTATTTGCAATATTTTTGAGGCAGATAAGAAAAAGTAGTACAGCCAATAGTACAGCCAATAGTATCAAAAATACCAAATAAAACCCACTGCAACTGGCTATAGCTAGATAGCCCAAACGCTCCCTTCACTGACAATAAAACTCACCTCGAGTCTTCCCGCACAGCATCACCTCAGGCTAATCTATGTTCAGTATAGATTGCATAACAGTGAGGGTAAAAATGCTCATTGAAAAACACAAGTCAAAATTTTTGCCCAAAAGCTACCAGCTATTTCAGACGGTGAATCGCTTTATGCGTGAGAGAGACTCCAAACTGGCTGGAATTTTTAATCGTTACATGTGGCGATACAGACTCGCTCGCTCGTTTAAGGGCATAGACGCAGATGAAGAAATGACAGCGAGAACCATTCGTGGTTACTCGGAGGGAATGAGGCTATTTTTGGCATACACAGCTTATGATGAAATACGACAGACAGAATATCGGATAAACAGAGCTAACTATTTAATTGGACATCAATTACGAAGCGACATGGAACTCTCCGCACAAATCCGAGCATTATCCGAATTGAGGGAAGCTATTGAGACTTCCCATGCAGTAAATAAACAAGATTTAAAAACTGCCATCTTGGCATTTTACAGGCACAGAAACCCAAACTTGATGCCAATTGCAACTGCAATTCGACATATGTTTGCACACGGAGATATGACTGTTGGCAGTTTTGGATTGACCAACGAAAAAAAACGGCAATTAATACGAAAGTTAAGTGGCTTGTTATTAGATAAAGCTGAGGAAATTTCAGTAAAAATGCTCCAACAATACATTGCAGAAAAAGTGCCAAATACAAAGTCACATGGAAAAAATGGCAGAGCAATTATAAAGATAAACAAAGCATCTTAAGCTTGGAGTGGGATTCTAGCCAAATGCTGCTTGGAAACACTCGAAGCAAAGGGTGTAGCATTGTGAGAGGGAGGGGCATGAAGATTATTGGAGCACTTCTAGTAATCACAACAGCAACCACCTTGTGGTTGGCAAGTAGCTTGGTGCGGGTTGAAAACCAACGTTACGCAATGCAGCTGGGAATGTGCAGGCAAGAAGTCGGTGACTGGGACTATAAGTGTCTGAAGCGAGTAGACACTCGTACTAGCTGGATATGGCATCTCGTTTATGCCCTTACAGATGCCTAGAGCACAAATTACACCTGGCTGAAAAAGCGGACTGGGTGGGGTATAAATCAGCCAAACCTTGGCGAACGTCTGCGTCTGCCGAGTTTAGCATCTTGGATTGAGTTGCTAGCCTTTCTTCCAAGGCGTCTACTCTGCCGTTCATATTCCTGATTTGCCTGTCGTTGTTGGTCAGCGTATATCCACTGTGCCTTAATCATATCTACCTCAGTTGGCTGTATTTGATTTGCGCTTCTAGCTATTTCCGCTGCCTTAAGTTGCTGCCAGCGTTGATGTTTGATTGAATCTGGGATAACTGGGATATTTTGAACTGTTATAACTGGCTCGGCGGGTGCGTTTGATGCCGCAGGTGTTTGTATGTAACGGATTGGGGCAAATTCGAAAAAGCGCATTTTTATCCTCGGCTGAATTTAATATTATTTATACACAGCAAAGTAAAAAATATAAAAAAAGATGAAATACAGAATTATTAAATATTTTTTTAGGAGTCTAATATGTGTTTCGCTTGCTTTTGCTTTGGTTTCAATCGCTAGGATATTTTATGCAGAAGTCCCCTTAGATGAAAATCCGAATTACATAGTTTTGATAATGTTGAGCGTGGTCCTATTTGAAGTATTGTTGAGCGTAACGAAAAAATGGGGACGAATTGGAGCCTACGCTGGAATATTTTTAATCATATTTTTTGTCGCAAGCCTGGCAATATTCGAAGGAAGATGGCGTCACCAAAAATATCTGTATTTGAATTACGTAGTTGATTTTAGCTACGACAAATATTGCAACATGAGTTGGGAAGATAGATATATTTTGGAAGAAATTAGCATTTATGGCGTTACAGATTGCGACGATGCCAAAATTCCATACAAAAAAATACAGAGTGCGGATTAGTGCACTCTTTATGTTATTTCCCTAATCCCGCTTTTAAAGCTCCACTTGTCGCTTCAATCTGTGCGTCAAGTTCGACAGCCAGTACGGCAGCTGTAAGAGAGTGTAGGGCAGCGATAAGTCCATCAGTGCTCGCAAGCTCAACATACGTGAAAGAATTAATAATGAAATTAATTTCTGTGGCTCTGGGTATGGTTGTAATAGTAATTCAAATACTGAATTTTAATGATACGTACGGCGGCTTGGATAGCCCGTGGTGGGGATTTTTGATAGGTGTTGGATTAATAGTTTCGCCCTTGCTTACAATTGGACTACTTTTGGCTTATATATTATTAATAATCTTTTGGATTGGTGGCGTCTTGGTAATGACAAAATTTTTACTCGGTATGTTCGGCAATATCGGGGGATTTGTAGGATTAATTATTGGAATTTTAGGACCTTTTATTGTGCTTTCGTCGATGCATGAAGATAAAAAATGATTTCTGTACCGTTGAATAGGGCTGATTGCGAAGTCAGCCCCAAGCCCGAATTATTTTTCAAATCCAGCCTTCAATGCACCACTAGCAGCTTCAATCTGTGCGTCAAGTTCTCCTGCGAGCACAGCATCTTTCAAAGCCCGAAGTGCAGCAATCAGTTCATCGCCTGACGCAAGCTCAATAGCATTCTTGCCCTTTGCAAACTCCAGTACCTTGCTGCCATACCGAACTGCAAGGTTCAGCTTGCCAGCGTCGTTAATCCAAAACCACTCTTTAACCCGCTTCACAGCTTCGACTGTGACACGCTCGCCTGTGTGCTTGTTAGTGACGGTGCGAAGTCGCTTGGGAGCATAAACTTCACCAGCCCGTTGCGCTTCGCAAAGCTCAATTTGCTCATGCAGTTTGTTCGCCAGCTTGTTGCGACGCTGCACCACAGGCGACAAGTTGCGATTCTTTTTGCTTGCTACGAGTTTGAAATTGCTGAGTGCACTCATGTGTGTTCTCCTAAAAAATTATGAAGCACACATAAGTTATACCCATAGCGTAAGGGAGGACGACCAAAATCAGGCGGGATTTACCAATCCGCCGTCAATTCGCCACAAGAACCAATAGATTTTATTCGGGTTTTGTTTGGTTCTGCTAAATACAGCTATGAACCTTTACGAGATTCGCAAAAGAATGGCATATGACCCGAATGCTTTGCCAACCCAAAAGGTAGCCGTGCGGAGTTGGTTAACTGGCTTGAGGCAAGAATTTCAATTTGCAGTGACATTGACCATCAAACAAAGCATCACAGTCAAGACTGAGCGGGGAGCCCATGTTCGAAAATTGAAAAGGGCAGATTGCGATTCCATCGCTCGAAGATTTACGCAGAAATTGAACAGGCAGGCGTTTGGCAATGCTGCAGAAAGATATGGTAAGGGGCTAAAGTACTTTGCTGTCGTTGAAGGTGAGCGAACAGGGAAGAATCTCCACTTGCACTTAGCTGTAGGTAATTTGCCATCTACCTATATGCCCAACGAGTTTCCGATAATGGTTGCGAACGCTGTTAACTTAGTCGGGGAGCTTGATACGCAACACGATGTTCAGGTCATGGACAGCGGTTGGACCGACTACATCACAAAAGAACTAGGACGCCGAGACACTGACAATGTACTTTGGCAGCTGGCATAGTTAAAAACAGCATTACTGGGCTCGTTTCCCTCTTGCTGCTGGCGATAGAGCTTCTGATAGCTTTAATTGCTTAAACATGCCCAAAGCATTCATTCTTCACAGTACTATACAAAATATAGATTTTCTAATTGACTGGGAAGCCATCAAATAGAGAAGAGCGAGCTGCACAGAGTAACTATAGATCGAGATGCAGGTGCGACTCATTCAGTGGAATTGAAAAAGTGAGTAAGTAAGATGTGGTTCGTAGGTGATAACAGCAAAGTCTGCGTTCAGATCAAGTATGGCAGTCGTGAACTTGATTTCGGGCGTGGAAAAAATGCGATTGAAGTTGGTTCTGCTGATGAACAGATCAATGCATTGACCACATTGAAAACTGCTGTGGAAGCAGGCGAGCTTGATAGCCAGTTGAATCTAGCTGCCGATGCAGTGAAAGAACGATTCAAAAAATGAATCGCATGATGAGCAAAACCCACGATGGGTTTTGCTCATTCAACACTTAGTTTCACTTTTCATAATTTTGTCTGCGAAAGATTACCGTATTGTAATAATCCGTGATACAAACTCACCATGACGAAATCAGACGGATACCGTCACCAAATTGAGCGCAAGGTCATCATGGATAATTCAACTGAATTCGGCAATCTCTTCTTGGGCAATGGTGTTGTGGCTAATGGTGTAGCGATGGTTCCAGGCTCTGCAGTCTTGAACGGACAGTTTGATGGTGCATTGAATGCCAAAATTATTGAAGTTCAGCAGCAAGGCATTCTTTCTGGCACGACTCAAGCAGCGTCCATCTCTGTTGCAGGCAAACTCAACAACTCGATTGAAGCAACCGATGTGCTGACCATTGCAAATTCTGGAGTCGTATCAGGTGATATCGCTTACGGCAAACTTGAGATTGCAAAAGGCGGTCAGTTGCTTGGCACGATCAAGCAACTGTAATCAATTTGCATCTGGTGATTTTGATCAGCCTTTGCCATGATCAATTTCCCTATCAAGTTCATTTTCTTGAAAACGCCACAACTTCGACATAATTTTCGGTGCCATCGCGGGAATCTTGTTTTCCCTATCATCCGTAGTGAAATTTACCAAGCTCGACAGTCTGATGGGAAATACGAATTTTATGGAAAGGCAATTTCAGGCGTTGTTTCAGTAGACGATTTTCATACGGCGATCAAAGAAGGCTATGTCTCGTTGACTGTCGAGTCGTAGGAATTACGGGGAGGAGATAATAATTGAAGTCCCCACATCAGCAGCGATCCTAAATTTTATAAACGCTGCATTCGCGGGAATCCGCAAACGCCGCGCTAGCGTGGCGTTTTTTTTAGGCAATGACTATGAAACTCCTTATGAAAATTCGGAGGCTTATAAATGCATATCGTTTTAGTCGCCTAAAGACAGAAAATGTTTTTGTTGGAAGAAGTGCAATCAAAGTGTATGAGAAATCTCTTCTTGATGCACTCGGTAAAGTTGCCACTTCATCAGGAATTTCCCAATTTAATTACTTGGGAAGGACGAGGGAAACTCTAGAATTTACTGTTGAAGGCGACAAAGCAATTTGGCTTCTTCCAGTTGATGGTTTGACTTCAGAGCTGATTGTTGAGAGTCCTGAGCTACAGAAAAAGCTAGTTTCTTTGATTAATAGAAAAATATTACTCGCCGCGTTCAGACTTTAGACATTTTAATAACGAGGCAACCAGTTGTTTTCTGATGCATATTTTGCTAAGACTCAGTGTGACATCACCATAACAACGGGGATGTGATGATGAAAAGTTTTGCCTATCCCAGTGTGCTTTTCTTTCTGCTGATGCCAAATCCTGATGCAAAAGCTTCCGACTGGCATGTGATTGTCACTAGTCTACAAGGAACATCAACTTACATTGATTTGGATTCACTCAAATCTGACTCTCGTTACACATATGCTTGGATCAAACGGCATGCTAAGTCTCCGCGTGCGGAGAAGATCGATGGTCGAGTCTATCGTTTCAGCAAAGAAATTCGCTACCAAGTATTTGACTGCGAAAATGAACAGTTCGCAACGCTAAAGCGTAGCATTTCCAAATCATCAAAGTATGGCGAGACTCCATTGTTTCAATATTCTTTGAAACAAGATGAGGTGAAGCTTGTCCCTGCGATGCCTGAGACGATCAACGCAGTGGCTCTTGGCTTTGTCTGCGATGATGTTTCTGGTCGCATGAACAAGCTCTACACGCTCAGCGATTACTCAAGCTTTTGAATGCTTGATCAGGTAATTGTCTAGAGTGCCTGCTTCACTGAATTCAGCAGCCCACGCAGGCATTCTGCCGCGACCTACCCGTTGTTGTTTTTTCCGCGAAATGTTGTGTCTCGCCACCTCATGATTGCTATAAAAGCAATCAAAAATTCTCAAATACCCCTTAATTTTCCAATTCAAGAGCCGTAGAGATCCTCACCAAAGGCAACTGAACTTTTAAAGGAGGGGCATCTATGGAAACAAATTCTAAGTCGATCGCAAGACTCGCCGTCGAATACGTACGCATGTCGACTGATCGGCAGGTATATTCGATAGCGAATCAGCAAGACGAAATTAAAAAATATGCTCAAGAAAATAACATACAAATTATCAGATCCTACATTGATGGTGGAAAGAGTGGGCTCAAGCTCAATGGAAGAAATGAGCTTAAAAAACTACTTTCAGATGCCTTGAATCCGCAAGAAGAATTCCAACTAATACTTGTCTACGATGTTTCTAGATGGGGAAGATTCCAAGACACAGATGAGAGCGCACATTACGAATTTATTTGTCGGCAAGCTGGTCGACAAGTGATTTACATTGCGGAGCAGTTTGAAAATGATAATTCGCCGATATCCTCTATAGTAAAGAATATTAAAAGGGTGATGGCGGGTGAGTATAGTAGAGAGCTATCGAATAAAATACTTCAAAGTCAATTGCGACGAGCTAAATCAGGTAATTTTTTGGGTGGATATGTAAACTATGGACTTCGGAGAGAAATATACGATCAAGAAAACACTAAAAAATACAAGGCAGAATATGGACAATGGAAATCCATTAAATCAGATAAAACACTATTAGCACTTGGACCCGAAAGCGAAGTAGCGGAAGTAAAAGAAATATATAGAAAGTTTAACGAATTGAAATGGAGCTACCATGAAATCGCAAGGGATTTGGAAAACCGAAACATTGCACCTCCGAAACCATTTCAAAAATGGAATAGAACCATAGTAAAAGGAATACTGACCAACTCCAGATACGTTGGGACACTATCTTATAACAAGTTCAGCACAAGATTAGGGACACCTAAGAAGCCAAATCCAGTTGGTAATCATGTATATGCAAAAAATGCTCTTAAGCCAATTATTGAACAACATACATTCGACAAGACTCAAGAAAGAATTCAAAAAAATATAAGAATTCATGAGGTCGACTATCTAATTGAATGGCTCAGAAAAATTCTGACAGAACATGGAAAAATTACAGCAAACCTTATAAGAGAAATACCCAAAGCGCCACGAGTAAAAACTTATATAAAATATTTTGGCACGCTAAAAGCAGCTTATACGACCGTCGGTTTTGCACGAGAAAAAACAGCGGCGCCGCGCAAAAAAGCACAATTAGCATCGGAAGAGATTGTCGAAAAACGAAAAACCGAATTGATTTCGACGCTAAAATTTTATGGCGCGCATGTCAAAAAATTTCGACGTAATGGATTACTTATATCCGATTTTTATGTAATCAGAATTGCGACAACATCTACCACCTACAAAAACGAGAAATGTCGAATACATCGACTTGATAAAGAAGACGCACTTTTAATCATAGACATTGATGAAAATGGAAAAGATAACAACATTTTATATAGCACTTCGCAATTTCGAGGAAAAACTATTTCAAAGCAGGTAATTGATAAGTCATTATCTTTAACGAGTGGCGGTATTGATCTTGAATCAGTCGCTTGTGAAATAATGATCCAATCAAGAAAAAAGCGGATGCAAAAAGATGATCTAATGAATGTAATTTAACTAAGAATCAGAGATATTTTTAATCCTTATGCCCTCATCATATAGGAGCACTGCCAATAATTCCAAATCATCTCCAACGATGTCTGCAGGATCTAGCTTACAAGCAAGAAAATATGATTCTTCAGGAACGAAGAGTCCTAATGATTCGAAATGTTTGAGTGCGGAAATTAGAGATGAGATTTTTTGTGGCTTCATGTGCAGTCCGCATGATGATGTGATCACAGCGACAGTACACGATGATTTGGGTTGCTAATTGAGCGAACAGAAAAGCAAAATTCGGCTTTATCGGCGGACTCTGAACTCAAACCACATAGCCCAGGAGGCTTGAGTAACACAGAATCTATTGTTGCAGCTCACCCAAATGAGATGCGTAAGCAGTCGTTCTTCCCAAACGAGATCGAAAATCAACGCCGTTTTTTTCAACAAGCCAACCTTCGAAAAGACTTTTTCCAGTTGAACGAAAGAAGAATCAATTGCGAAATTCGTTAGATTTTGGTTAAGATATAAAATACTCAACCGAGGCGGAGCCCAAGCTACCTCATACGATGAAGATTACTTCTTTCTGATTCGAATGCTACGTTCGCAAAATCACACATTTTCAGTTGATAAAATCAATGTATTTTCTTGAATAAATTAATTAGATGTTATTATTTCTACTGAAACTTGTGCGAAAAAATTAGGTTTTTGCTGCTTCAATACTCTTGACGTGATAAGTTTAAGTCTTAACTCTTATTGCAATGAACGATGGTGTAATATTTTATCTGTAATTTCCGAATTGTGATTTTTGGGTTGCGAAAAGATAAAAATTTTTATTGATATTTGGAAATTTTCAGTTTGTACATTGATGATGTTTTCATCGCATCGAACGCATTTGATGCGTTTGATCGTTCATTATTAGTAGCGTAGAGTAAATCCGCAGCAATACCTTTTACTGCGGTTTGCAACAAAATTACTTCGATGAAATTAACCCTTGATCAGCGCCTTCTCAAGCTTGCCTGCTTCACTAAGCTCTGCTGCCCACGCAGGCATTCTTCCTCGTCCCGTCCAAGTCTGAGTCTTGTCGGCAGGATTTCTATACTTTGGTGCGATCTTCTTTCCTGCAAGCTTGCTCGCTCCTACCTTCTTGCGACCACGAGTACCACGCATAGCCTTCACTATGTCTTGAGCTGAAAGCCCCGCCTTTTTGATGAGACCAACGATCTTGATCAGATCCTTGTTTTCGGCTCGGCTTTTCAATTCTGCTTCTTTCTTTTCCAATGCAGCTTTTTGTTTCTTGATTCGGGCAAGTTGGGCATCGACGGATAGGCGGGGCATGAAATAACTCCTTAACAGTAAGAGCCCAAATGTATCTCAACTTCTATGCAAAACATAGATTGCCTAATTCGCTGCGAAATTAGCAACCTTGAGGAATGCACGAGTCCTACAAGTTGGGGGAGCTAGATATTGTTTGCGCTACAAGCCCTACAACGGGTTTTTGACCAGCAGTAGATGTTCGGGTAGCTGGAGCGAGTAAAAACAGCGTATAGGGCTTGTACGCACGTTTCCCAAAATTCCTGCGAAATCAACGACCAGTACAGCTAAATACAGAATCAAAGCTTACATGACTAAGCTTTGATATTTCTGCTCGGAGCAGCTATCTCGTTGAATTTTGGAAGGAATTTTATTTGACGCTAAACCCACAAAAACAGGTCGTCCAAACAAAGCAAAGAAATTACGCTGTAAGCGTAGCTAAGTTTTGGTTAGGAAAGGACGAACCCATGCCCAAGCAAGCAAAAACTTTGACTCAACAAGAGCTTCGTCGTGTGCTCGATTACATTGCAACTCGTCCCCATGCACTACGCAACAGGGTTTTGCTACTTGCTACGCATTACGCAGGTATGCGAGTTGGCGAAGTTGCTAACCTCCGATACGAAGATGTTGTTGATGAAGCTGGGCAGGTCAGAGATGAGATTCGGCTAGAAGCTGAACAAACAAAAGGAAGACATGGACGAATTGTTTTCGTGAATGCCAAGCTCAAGCGGGAGCTAGAGGTCTACCTTCGAAGCTACCCTAAAACAAAACCCGAGCGCAAAATGTTCTACACGCAAAAGCGAAAAGAGGATGGATTCACGCCGAACACATTAGCCCAACATTTTCACTACATCTACCGACGAGCAGGGATACAAGGTGCTAGTAGCCACTCGGGGCGCAGAACTTTCATTACGAATCTAGCGGCAAAAGGAGTTGGTGTGCGTGTGTTGATGAGCTTGGCAGGGCACCGCAATATTGGTACTACCCAAGCCTACATCGATGTCAACGATGATATGAAACGGAAAGCTGTCGAGATGGTGTGATGCTAAAAAAGAAAATTAATTTGAGATTTCTTGAATAGCCGACCGTGCATCGGCTAACCCATCCCTTTGAAAACTTAGAAAAACAACAATCGAAAAAGTAAATCTGAACAAAAAATAATACGCACCAAGGCGTCCATCAGGCGAAACTCCCCAGCGGTAAACAAATTGGTCTCCGAGAAATTTATTATTTCTAGAGGCTGTTCCTATGCCTTTCAGAAATTCGGCAATAAATAAATCAATTCGATGGGAATTCATGTCGGCATTAGATTGCCAGTAGCAGAGGAAGTCTGCATGCTGAGGCACAATACGTCCCGTGTGTTTCCAGTGAACTGCTTTTGCCAGCTTGCAGCCATACCTCTTTACATCATCTGACACGGATTCGGGAACGTTGATGATTGTATCTATCTTGAGCAAATCACGTTCACTGAATGAAATATTAAAATTAGACAGTACCTTCCGCTTGCTCTCAAGATCGACAGGTTTCAAAAGATCATGAATGAATTTTGGTTCTGTTTTTGCGATGCTCGAAAGGAGCTTAGAAGCTTCAGCATGTATAGGTGAGTCGTTAGGCAGAGTGGGGTCAAGCCGACTTATCAGTGCTAATCTAAGCTCAATAAACCGAGTCTCTTGATTGCAGCTATAGCATGCAGGAAATTCAAACCCTTCTGGCCATTGACGATCAATAAAAAAACTCCTCGCAGGGATATGATCAATGGTGTTAGAAGCTGATTTTCCGCCACAGAAGATGCATGGATTTTTAAGAAGCTGATTACGCCTTTGCTTTGCTTGCCCCATAGCAAAGACCCTCTATTGCAATAGCTTGAAATCAATCGGCGTGCTTGTGCCGATCAAGATGGAGCTTTTATGGACTCTTGTAGTAGACCCGCCTTTGCTTTGAATAAGATCATATTTGAATTGTCCGTTTGAATCTTTCCAAAAAGTATAAAGCTCAATTACCTTTCCCTGGAAGAAATGTAAAAACGTTGCATCATTCTCACTGCTTCGCATAAGAAAAATTTCTCCACCATCTTGCCTCAAAGAAAAAATTGATTTGGTCGCGTCAAGAATCAATATGTCGAATTCTGTATTTGATATCTTCTTAAGCGTCAATCTTCCATTCGAAATTTTGTCCTGTGACCATCCTGAGTCTTTACTACTGACTGCCTCAGAATAATGGTAGTAAGATAAACCTTCGGGATTAACGCATGTTGTAATATCTTGAGCTAAGGCAGACAAACTTGAGAAGGAAATGAGAGAATAGCTAACGAAGTGAAAAAAAATAAAAATATAAGTTTTCATGATTTAAGATATGTCAAAAACGAGCTTCTTCTTCGTGATATCTTGCGTCAGCATCTCTTACCTCCTTGCCTGATTTTTTGAAACAACTTTCAAGCAACGGCGTTTCTTTTTTCAGTAGTCTCTTCCAGTTTGTTTCGCCAAAAAGCTTCTCAATAAACTGATAGCTGTCAATCAATGGCTTCGGAGCTGCTGGGTCAGCTTCACTCGGACGCATCGCTAGTATCTCGTTCGCTTCTAGCAGCGAACGGATGTACACATACAGATTGTGATTGGTGAGAATGTGCCCAGATACGGTATCGAAAGAGACATTGCCACCATTAGCTGGAGTCACATTCAGATGGCTGAGTTTGAAATGGTCACCAATAGGAGACTGGAAAGGAAACTGCAAGTCGGGACTATGTTTACTATAGTCAGAGTTCACTGGACCAACATGGGCTGAGATCGTCCAAGTATCCATGCGTCGCCCAAATTTGGGATAGCGAGCTACTCGCTGATACTTACCACCAAGCTGAAAAGGACTTGCGCTGTCGTAGCTAATCCTCATTTGGGGATTGCAATGCTTGCGGATACCACGCTGCATGGCTGTGAACAGTACTGCCCATACAGGCTGCGACACACCTAGCATGTGTATCCAATCTTTGCCAGGTTCAAATGCTCCGTCATCCCGCATCACGAGAAGCATTTCAAGCAGGGTTAGTATGCCCATCTTGCCGTCAACGCCGTTCTTCTTATCCTCTTTGACTCCTCTCCACCCGACGCTGCCAGCCATTGCCCAACCATCAAAGTCAAAGTGTTTTACTGCATTCCACCACTTGATACTGTCTTTGGGGTTGGTGCCTTGTATGACATTCAGCCACTTGGTGTTGCCCTTTCGGTGAGCTTCGATGAATTTTAGGTTTTCGACGCTAAGCTGAATGAGTTCGTCTGTCGTGCACTTATGGAATGGGGTGTTAGCGTTTTCTGGCAGCTTTGCCCAAAGTGGCATGTCAATCGTCATCGCATAATCGGTATGGGTTTCTAGCCATCGCACTATGAAATGACGAACATCATCGGCATAACGCCAGCCATCGCAGACATCAGCACCAGTCTTGCAATTTTTTAAGTGTTCAAGAGCTTTGAATGAACCTTTGCCAATTTGAAAACCGCCGCTGTCTCCAAGTATCGTTACGCTGGCGTTTCGGTTGGTGACAGCGCAAGCGATGTTTCGGAGGTCGGTGAATTGACCTGCGCTGTAGAGCGCGTAGCCGTAGTACCAAAGCTTACTTTTGGGGTTGATGAAGTCTAAGTCGCTCATCTTCAGTCCATTGGGAAATGGGCGATTCTTAGGTGCGTGCTTGGCATTCACATCTTTAGCGAAGCCAAGTTGTATCGATGGAAGATAGATTGCAAATTCTTCCCAGCGAGGGGTCAGATCGATGCTCACACCTCCTCCCTGTACTCAACAAAACCCGAATTTTTTCGCTTGCCTTTGTAGTCGGTCGACGGAACGGCAATTTGGTACTCAGCTAAATCAGTGGAAAACTCAAAATGAATAGCTGTTTGATATGCGAATATCACTACTTTCCCAAGTACGTCCATGCCAGAAATTCCATTCAAAACGGGAATCAAATCTCGTGTAGCTACGGGCAGTTTGTGAGTGGTTGACCAGCGATCGACTTTTGGGACGTCAAATTCTTTGTGTTTTCCAAAATTTCCATTTTCGCCGAAGAATTGGAATTTTATTCGCTGTGAAGTGAAATTAACTTGTGCTACCTTGTTCTTGGATTGGTTATATCTGGCTCCCTCTTGAGCAATCCAGCTACTCACAAATGTGGCATATGCGAATTCAAGCCATAACTTGTCGACATAGCCTCCCCAAATTGCATCTCCCAAGGTGTCATCATCAATATCTGCTTGGTACTGGCTAATGTCCTGAAGGTTCGACGTAGGGTAAAAATAGAGGTTGCGCTTCCTTCCAGTCACCTTATTGGTAGTTTCTAATAGATGAGTATGAGCTGCTTCTTTATTTTTAGCTTTCGGTATCAGTTTGTCAGCATCGACAGCAATCATAGCTTGACTGCGGGTTTGAATAATTTCGTTCTCTACGAAAGTCCTATCATTGACTCGTAGAAATGTGTCACTTTCGATTGAAATTGGAAAAGTTCTAGGGGTGGCACGAGTAACTACGCTGCAATCTGTTCTGTTCTCGCTTAGCAGGATGTCTTTATATTTTTTCCTAAAAAGCATTCTTTTATTCTGAGTCCACTTGAACCGCTCTTTGTTTGCATCGGTGAGCGTAAAAGAATCCTGCATCGCAGAGCGATGTTTTTCCATTGCGAGAGGGATGCTTTGAGTCGCAATGATTTCGGTTAATAGGCGTAGCGATGTGGGTAAATCGTCTTTACCTGTTTTGTAGCTTGCGATGATTGAATCTTCAACAAGAGCGTTTTCACTTGTTGTTGCCAGTAAGCTGTACTTATTTTTTGATTGTGATGATTGGCGGAGCAAGGCTAGCGTGTATCCGTCCGCTGTTATTGGAATAGGTGCTTTAGTGTCTATGTTTAGAATAGACTTCGCTTTTGTTGCGAAGTAAGCTTTTCCAAGTTCGAGATGCTTTTCTCGTACCTTGGCGTCATCAAGTATTTGTTGCCGACCTCGTTTGTTTGATCGCCTCGCTTCTTTCAAACTTTCTAGGTCTGCGGCAATGTATTTGTCAGCGCCTATGAATTTCCTAATTCCACCAGCGCCATCAATTAAGTTGTAAAGCTTTTGCTCGACTGCCGTCTTGTATGCCGCACGATTGTTTGTGTACTCCTTGTCAATCTCTCGAAGTACATTGCTCCACTGCTGAAGCTTTGGCGCATTCTTTGCAGTCCAGTCCAAGTTCCAAATAACCCGCACGATGCGAGTGAACTTTTCTCCCTTGTCTCCTTCGTTAACTGCAAGTCCGTTCTCTTGGTAGACCTCTTCAAGGAAGCCATCAATCTTTTTTGCTTCTAGCCACCACAAATAGGTTCCTACCAAACCTTTGTATAAAAAATCTTTGCTTCGTTGATATGCAGCGCTACCTTGTTCGGCGACTTCCTTCAGTTTTTTAAGCTCATCCAGTAGCTCTTGTTTGTCTTTCATGCGAGTCCCCGATGGAAAAGTAGTGCATCTGGAATCAGCTAAGGTTGTTGATTGCTAAGTTGTCCAGCAGCTTATTCAGACTAATACGGTAGCCAACTTGCGTTGCTGCACGATTGCACCTTTTCAATGAACCAACTAAATTTCTCTTGACACTTTTTTATGCATGAGAGGTAGTTATCATCACCAGTAGTCGGTTTTCTATTGCAATTAAGTTCCATTTGGCATGTCTCAAACATCTTGCTATCAGCATCAAACTGATCCATTGCGTTGCGAATTGAGGGAAAATTTTGGCTTGTAATTCGCGGCAAAAGATAATTTTCGAATCTCGAGATAAAAAATTGAGCCTTGTCGATTTCTTTTTTTGAATGTAATTTTCTTTCGACGGTACTTTGGTTTATTTGTTCTTCAATTTCATTTTTGGGATTTGGGAATGGCGGTGCATCACTCGGTTCGCTAATCTGTGTGAGCAGTCTTATTGTACTTTTGTGCAAGCCGATACAGTAAGCTGATTTCAGATCAGCGTAT
>JACCDU010191075.1_pt1 | contig 15146 bp, 13 predicted proteins | sample 7446081 | NCBI WGS metagenome assembly JACCDU01 (sample SAMN15323447, study PRJNA562643) | freshwater metagenome | isolation source: river surface water | place: USA:Blue River Watershed | collected 2017-08-17
GGACTAATCCCGACTTTTATAACACTGAAAAACTCGAAGCTGAGATGGAGCGGGTTTTTGATTTATGCCACGGCTGTCGGCGTTGCGTGAACTTGTGCGGCTCATTTCCAGCCCTCTTTGATTTGGTTGATGCGACGGAAGATGGTGAAGTGGCTGGGGTTGCAAAAGCCGATTACCAACAGGTCGTCGACCAATGCTATCTCTGCGACGTTTGCTATATGACCAAATGTCCCTACACACCACCCCACCCTTGGAATATTGACTTCCCTCACTTGATGTTGCGCGCCAAAGCGGTTCATTTCAAACAAGGTAAATCAACTTTTCGCGATAAATTACTCTCATCAACCGATAAGCTTGGTCACTTTGCTGGCATTCCCATCGTGACGCAAGCTGTCAACGCTGTGAATAACACAGGGGTGGCGCGCTTGATGATGGAAGGCGCTTTAGGTGTTGATAAGAAAGCTTGGATTCCTGAATATGCCTCGAAGACCTTTCCGCAATTAGCAAAGGCCTCTGCTGCATACCCAGTAAAGGATGGTCAACGGACTCCTGGCAAAGTGGCGATTTATGCAACCTGCTACATCAATTACAACGAGCCAGGCATTGGTCAAGATCTCATTAAGATTCTCGACCACAATCAAATCCCATACGCACTTGTTGATAAAGAGGCTTGCTGCGGTATGCCTAAACTTGAATTAGGCGATTTGGAATCGGTTAAAGAAAATAAAGAACTGAATATTCCGAAGTTGGCAAAGTTAGCTCGTGAAGGCTATGCCATTGTTACGCCTATTCCATCGTGCACTCTGATGTTTAAGCAAGAGTTGCCCCTCATGTTCCCGGATGATGCTGACGTGCAAGCAGTAAAAGAAGCGATGTGGGATCCCTTCGAGTACTTCATTGCGCGTAGCAAAGATGGTTTATTGAAGCAGGACTTTAAAGAAGAGTTAGGGCATGTGAGCTATCACGTAGCCTGCCACTCGCGCGTACAAAACGTTGGACAAAAAACAGCCGAGGCACTCAAGCTCATCCCTGGAACCGAGGTCAACGTTGTCGAGCGCTGCTCTGGCCACTCGGGTACTTGGGGTGTGAAGAAGGAATTCCATGCAATGGCAATGAAGATTGGTCGACCCGTATTTAGAAGCATGGCAGAAGAATCGCCGAACTACATCAGCTCCGATTGTCAACTCGCTGGTCATCACATTGCTCAAGGTATGGATGAGCTCGGCTTGCCCAAAACAGCAATGGCACACCCTTTAACTCTGATGGCTAAAGCCTACGGACTTTAATCACTTTTTTGAGAACACAATGAATACAGGATCAATTGGTATGGGAAAAATTACGATCGACAGCTTATTAAGTCTTGAGGCTTATCACAAAGCGCGTCCTGAAATGCGTCAACAGGCAATTGCAGAGCGTAAGTTACGCACAGTGCATTTAGGTGATCACCTCACCCTGATTTTTGAGAACGAGTTCTTAATGCGCTATCAAATTCAAGAAATGTTGCGTGTTGAGAAGACCTTTGAAGAAGAGGGTATTCAAGATGAACTTGATGCTTACAACCCTATGGTACCGGGCGGTTCTGATTTCAAGGTCACCATGATGATTGAGTATCCCAACGAGGCAGACCGTAAAGTGGCTCTCGCTAAATTGGTGGGCATTGAAGATCAAATCTTCATTGAAGTTGAAGGTCAGCCTCGGGTTTATGCCCTTGCGGATGAAGATCTTGAGCGCGCCACTAGCGACAAAACTTCGGCTGTACACTTCTTACGCATTCCATTAACAAAAGCCATGAAAGATGCCTTGAAGGCTGGTGCACAAATGATGGTGGGTTGCGACCACAAGGGTTACCCCATGCATGTCGAAACCCTCCCTCACGAGACCCTAGCTTCCTTAGTCACAGACCTCGACTAAAGAGAAACTACCAATAGCCTCATCTACTGAGATGTAATTTAACTTCTGCGCCTTTGCTACGGGCGCGGAAGTTAAGTGTCCCTTGAAGATACTCAAGCCATCTTTAAGATGTGGGTTTAGTTCCATTGCTTTCATTACTCCATGCTTGGCAATTTGCTCAATGAATGGATAACTTGCATTGGTAAGGCCAATTGTGGAAGTACGCGCTACTGCCCCTGGCATATTGGCAACACAATAATGAATCACCCCATCAACCACATAGGTTGGCTCCGCATGCGTTGTGGGCACCGAGGTCTCAAAACAACCCCCTTGGTCAATCGCCACATCCACCATCACTGATCCTGGGCGCATTTTTTGGAGCATTGCCTTGTTCACTAGCTTCGGCGCAGAACCACCGGGCAACAAAACTGCACCAATGACAACATCCGCCTCGATTACTGCGGCTTCGATACTCGCGGTATCCGAGAACAAGGTGCGCACTCGGTTTCCGTAAATAGAATCAATCTGGCGTAGGCGCTCAAGGTCACGATCGAGGATGCTCACGTGCGCTCCCATTCCTAAGGCAATCTGTAAGGCATTACGGCCAACCACACCCGCCCCCAGAATCACCACCTTCGCTGGGCTAACGCCAGGAATGCCGCCCATCAGAACGCCAGAGCCCCCTTTGGATTTCTCCAAATGCGTCGCTGCCGCCTGGATGGCCATCCGACCGGCTACCTCACTCATTGGTGCCAATAAAGGAAGCGTGCCTTGTGGGGAAGTTACGGTTTCATAGGCTATACAAATCGATCCCGAGTCCATCAGCGCTTTTGTTTGCTCTGGATCGGGCGCCAAATGAAGGTAAGTAAATAAGATTTGATCTTCGCGCAATAAGGCGCACTCCCGCGCTTGCGGCTCTTTCACCTTCACAATCATCTGGGCACGAGCAAAAATATCGTTTGCATTATCTGCCAATTGCGCACCAGCTTCTTGGTAGGCGGTATTACTAAAACCAATTTGACTACCGGCCTCACGTTGCACAATTACTGTATGGCCTTGCTTACTTAGCCCACTAACAAGACTGGGAGTTAAGCCAACCCGATACTCATTATTTTTAATTTCCTTTGGTATACCAATAATCATTGCTGTTCTCCTAATTGAAACTTCTCTTTTTTATCCAAACCGAATAAGAAATACAACACGAAATACAAGCCCAATAAGATGGGTCCCACAATTAATGCCATACGTGCATCTTCATGAAAGCTCATCAAGACGATGACGAGCGCAATAAATGCCAAGGCAAACCATGATGAGTACGGCCACCATGGTGTGCGATATGACAGTGCTGATAACTGCTCCTTGGATAAAGAAGCGCGGAAGCGAAAGTGCGTACACAAAATAGCAATCCACACCATCAAACCTACAAATGTCACTGCGGCCATCATGTAATGGAATGCTTTCTCTGGAACAAAGTAGTTCAAAATCACACCAATCATTGGAATGCAAACCGTACCGATCACCGCACGATGTGGGACGCCATTGTTCGATAAATGAGCAAAGCGCTTGGGGGCATAGCCATTAGCCGATAGCGCCCATAGCAATCGTCCACCACTAAAGATGCCGGCATTGCATGATGAAAGTGCAGCGGTGATCACCACAAAATTAATCACTCCAGCAGCTTCACGTAAGCCAATACGTTCAAACATGGCGACAAAGGGACTGCCTTGCTGACCAACCTCGTTCCACGGAAAAATTGCCAAGATCACTAATAAAGCGCCTAGATAAAAAATAAGGATGCGCCATGTGAGTGAGTCAATTGCCATCGGAATCGTTTTCTTGGGGTTTTGTGCTTCTCCCGCTGAAAGGCCAATCATCTCAATACCCACGTAAGCAAATAAGACCATGTGCAATGAAAGCAAGAAGCCACTTAGACCGTTCGGAAAGAAGCCCCCGTGTTGCCACAAATTACTGAGGCCCATTGGTACCCAATCGTTCGTAAAGCCCAGAAAAATGACTGCACTTCCCATCGCAATCATCAAGACAATCGCCACGATTTTGATGAGTGCAAACCAAAACTCAAACTCACCAAACACTTTCACGGCAATCAGATTAATTAAGCCCATCAAGATGATGGATGACAGGGCCCAGATCCATTGCGGAATATCAGGAAACCACATGCCCATGTATATACCGACTGCTGTAACCTCGGCAATGGCAACCACCACCCAATAGGTCCAGTAGCCCCAACCCACCATGTAACCTGCCAAAGGATTGATGTAGCTGCTCGCATAAGACGCAAACGAGCCAGCAACGGGTTCATGAACTGCCATCTCGCCCAAGGTGCGCAGCACCACAAAAGCGACCATTCCAGCCAACAAGTAGGCCAACAGAATTGCTGGGCCCGCTATTTGAATGGCTGTTGCTGATCCTAAAAACAATCCAACCCCAATGGTGGAACCTAAAGCCATTAATCGAATATGTCTGGCTTTGAGGTGCCGCTTTAATCCATGCTCTTTATTCTCCAAGGAGAACTCCTTTCATTCGTGCGATGGCAATGCGCCAACGAATGAAGTCTAGGGAGAGAATGGAGTTGAAACTAGTGGGTAAAAATTACAGAAATACTAAAGATGAGATTTATACAAGAGGGTCTTGCTCAATCATCAGTAATCTCAGCGCTTAAGAGATAAGCCCCAAAACATGGACTACAGAAAAATCAGAAAATTCTTACAGGGATAGCCCTAGGCAGATTGGATCACAAATCAGCAATCCAATCCACCATGTTCATTAATTTGAGCTACGCTTGAATAAACGCAATAGATTGATGTAGTCGTCCGTAAACATCGGAAAGCCAGCACGCTGCGGAATTTCTACTGCACTCGACTTAATTTTTTCTTGATTCAATAGTTTTGTGTTACGCGTCATAATGACCTGATCAGTATGTGCGTACCAATACTCGGGTCCAGTCTCAAACGCTGGAGAATCAGTGATAACAACGATCGATAGACCGTGAGCATCAGCAAGATTGCGCGCAACTGGAAGAAGGTCCACAAAACGATTGGTTGCCTGGAACACAATCACACCATCCGGCTTGAGGTGCTTCATATAAATTTCCATCGCCTCTTTGGTAATTAAGTGGGTCGGGATTGAATCACCTGAAAATGCGTCCATTGCCAAGATATCGAACTTTCTCGAAGGCTCGCGATCCAAAGAGAGACGGCCATCACCAATCACGATTTCATGAGTTGCCTTCATCTTATCCAGGAAGGTGAAGTCTTTCTTAGCAGCTCGCACTACAGATGGCGAGATCTCATAGAAAACCCAATGATCCCCAGGTTTGGCATAGACTGCCAGAGCGCCGGCTCCAAGCCCAATCACGCCAATAGTTTTAGGGCCATCCGGTAAGCTAGCAAAAACTCTGCCGTAGCCACTTGTTGGTCCGTAATAGCTCGAGGGACTCATTTGTAATTCCTCATCTAGAAGCTGACCACCGTGTGCAATCGCTCCGTGAATGAGACTTCGAAAGTCTGCACCCCCATTAGAGTTGTCACGTGTCCGTACTACGCCATAGAAATCACGCTCCATAAAACGTACACCTGAGGTGTAGTCATGAATCCCTTTCCAAGACAGGGCGCTGACACCAATAACGACAATTCCGGCAACACCCTTAGCAAATAAACGGCTGCGTGAACTATTACCAATCGGAATAAACAAGGCGATGACGGCTGCTGCTATTAAGGCGGCATAGAGCTCAAAATAGCCAGCGAGTACCAAGGGAGCAATTACTGCCATCGCTAAAGAGCCCAAAGCTCCGCCAATTGAGATCGATAAATAGAATGTCGTTAGTTTTGATGGGTGCGGCTTTAGACGCGCAAGCTCACCGTGGCAAACCATACAAACTACGAATAAACCACAGGCATAAATTGGGGTAACGAATTTCAAATTGAGAGAATCCGATAACCATGCCATGGCCGGAACCAAAATGATGGCAAGTGGTAAATAAATTGCACGCACATACCAGCGAGGATGATCAAAGCTAATAATGAATGTAATAAGATAAAGAGCGAGAGGTATGACCCACAGCAGAGGTGCTGATGAAATATTCTGGGTTAGATGACTACTAACGCCCAACAGTAGGGCGGAACCAATCGCTGATAATGCAACCCATCGCAACCATTGCCCCGTATGAATGATGTGACTTTGATCAGAGACATTGCCACTCGATACTTGGGCCCCTTCGGAAACATCGTTATTCTGACTTTGCCGTCCATGACGAACCGTTGACAGTCCAAGCGCAAAACACAAAACGGCAAATACACAAAAAAGTACTGACCACGCCCACGCGGTCTCACGATTACCAAGCCAGGGTTCAATCAAAAAGGGGTAGCCCAATAATGCAAGCAAGGATGCAAAATTGGATAAGGCAAACAAACGGTATGGTGCCGAAGCTTGGTAGCGTCGCCAGTACCAAGCACCAATCAATGGTGTTGTGCTTGCCAAAAGAAAATACGGTAAACCAATCGTAACTAGCAAAAGGCCAAGGATTCGAAGAATAGGTTCTTCATTACCGAGAGGGCGCCATGCATCACTGGCAATAATTGGCATTGTGATTGCGGCACCAAGCAGCAGAACTCCGTGCAGAATCACCTGACGTTTGATAGTGAGGTAACGTGTTAGCACATCTGCGTAAGCATATCCGGCAAGCAATGCCGACTGAAAGAAAAGTAAGCAAGTTCCCCACACCGCCGCAGATCCGCCAAACCAAGGCAATATCTGTTTTGCAATTAACGGTTGCACCAGAAAAATTAAGAAAGCGGAAATAAAAATGACGATGGCGTAGAACATTGTTTTTATATTTGGTTTTGTTAAATAAAGAGATCAGGATAAATCTTGGGGCTGTCTCGGTCCTGATAAACAATATCGATTTATACGATTGATCCTGTTATTTGCTCTTAGGAAAATAGGTATAAAAAAAAACCCCAGCAAGCTGGGGTTTTCTCAGACAAACAAGAATTACTTCTTGTCAGCTGGCTTAGCAGCAGGAGCTGGAGCAGCAGCAGCTGGCTTAGCAGCGTCTTTCTTTGGCTCTTCTTTTTTAGCTGGAGCAGCTTGAGCGAAAACACCAGCAGAGAACAAACCAGCAACTAACATAGCAACGATCTTTTTCATGTAAAACTCCAAAATTAAAATTAAAAAACGTAGTCTCCTACGGATTACTTACTACCACCTCAATTCGAACCAGTGTAGCTACAAATGGCTCTTGCTAAGGCTTATTCCCTCAACGCTTCCCAAAAGAGAACCGTTGACAGATTTATTACTTGAAATTGAATTTCAAGCAAATCAGGAGTTTAGCAAAAACTTGGTTTTTAGCCATTGGCGATCAGGGTAAGGATTTCAGCGGCTGCCACAAAGCCAAAGGTTGCCGTCACGCTGACCGCAGAGCCATAGCCAGAGCAGGCCAGCCCGCCGCTACCCCCTCCCAGCTTGGGCTCTTGGGAGTAAACCGCCCGGATACCCATGGCCTGCTTTAAATCCCTGCTAAATGAGTGGTTTTTTCGTAGCTCAGCCCGAATTTTTGCCAATAGGGAATCTTGGACGGTTTTAGCCAAATCAGCTGCACTCACGGCGCTTGGGTTCACCTTCCCACCGGCACCCCCACAAACCACCAGGCCGATCTGTGATTCTTTGCAATAGGCAGCTAGCGCTACCTTGGCGGGCACATCATCGCAGGCATCCAGCACATAGGCATCCCGTGGAATCAAATCGGCCAAATTACCCTGAGCCAAAAAGGCGTCATGCAGGGTGAGCTGGATATCGGGATTGATCTTACGAATCCGTTCGGCCATGGCGCTGACCTTTGCCTTACCAAACTCACCCTCCATGGCATGCAACTGTCGATTGATATTGCTGGGGGCAATGTGATCAAAATCAATCAGCACAAGATGTCCGATGGCTGAGCGAGCTAAGGCCTCAGCAGCCCAGGAGCCCACTCCCCCAAGACCCACTACAACAACGGTTGCCTGCGTAAATTTAAGATAAGCGTCTTCCCCATAGAGCCTAGCAACACCTGCAAAGCGGCGCTCGGGTTGGCCGACTTCTTCCTGTTCATTAACTCTTTCGTTCGCCATAAGCTCTCTTTATACTGAATCCATGAATGAAACGAGCAACTCTCTTGCCGCTTTGCGCAAAAACTATACCTTAGGGCAGCTTTCTGAAAAGGATGTACCCCAAGATCCTATTGAGTTATTTGAGACCTGGTTTGCTCAAGCAAGTCGCGCCCAATGTCCAGAGCCCAATGCCATGGTTCTAGCCACCGCCAATGAAGCGGGCACACCATCAGCTCGCGTAGTACTTTTGAAAGGTTTAAGTCAGGGTGATTTTTGCTTCTTTACGAACTATGAAAGCCAAAAAGGTAAAGAACTGGCCAATCGTCCTCAAGCATCTTTGCTTTTTCATTGGCACGAGCTTGAGCGTCAAGTTCGTATTAATGGCGACGTTTCTAAACTAAGCGCTGCTGAAAGCGATGAATACTACTTACAGCGTCCCGCCGCATCTCGAATTGGAGCTTGGGCATCACCCCAAAGTCAGATCATTGAAAGTCGCGCGTATTTAGAGCAAGAAGAATTACGCTTTCAAAAACAATTGGGTGACAATCCGAGTCGTCCACCCCAGTGGGGCGGCTATCGTCTCAAACCAAATAGCATTGAATTCTGGCAAGGTCGGCCCTCACGCCTGCATGACCGGATTCTGTATACCCGCCAACAAACAGGCTGGCAAATTGTGCGACTAGCCCCCTAAGCCGGCTTACTTTTAAAGCGTTTCTTATTTCAGCAGTGCTTGAAAGGTCTTCTTAAATTTACTCACCTTCGGACCTACCACGGCCATGCAATAGCCTTGGAAGGGATGATTCTGAAAATAGTTTTGGTGGTAATCCTCGGCTGGATAAAAAATGGGGGCAGCTTGTATCTCGGTCACAATCGGTCGACTGAAGTATTTGCCTTGAGTTAACTCAGCGACTATCTCGTGCGCAATACGACCTTGCTCCTCATCCAGCGTGAAGATCACAGATCGGTAGCGAGCACCAACATCATTGCCTTGATAGTTCAGCGTGGTTGGATCATGAATCACAAAAAAGATTTCTAGTATTTGCCGATAGCTCACACTCTCTGGGTCAAAACGAATTTGTACTACCTCAGCATGGCCAGTGGTCTCTGCGCAAACAGTTTCATAATCAGGGTTGGCGACATGACCTCCCGCATAGCCCGAGACCACCTTTTCTACACCCTTAACCTGTTGGTAGACAGCTTCAAGACACCAAAAACAACCGCCGCCTAATAATGCTACTTGCACTGAATCTGACATGCTACTCATCCTTGATTAGAAAACGACTTGATCACTAAACGCTAAACGTACTGCAAATGCGATAAATAAAAATCCTACTGCAAACCACAAACCCGCTGCCCAGCGAGGGTGATGTTGAAAGCGCTCCACCAAACTCTGCCCCACCCATATGAGCATACCTAAATATGTCACGCTAATGATTTGCAAAATGATCGCGAGGTATAAAAAACTAAGGGCCGGATTAGCAGAAGCGGGATCCACAAATTGAGTAAAGAAGGAAATGAAAAAGAAAATCGCTTTGGGATTAGTTAACGATAGTCCTAATGCGGCCATAAATGGATGCAATTGCATCAGTCTCCCGGTGAACGATCCCTCCGCATTTGGCTTACCCCCTTGATACCGTTGCCAGGCAATTTGCACTAAACCCAAGCCAATCCATGCTAAATACAGCGCCCCCATGAGTCGCACTATTGAAAACAGTGCCGGAGAGCTTTGAAGGACCGATGCTGCACCCAACACAATCGCCAACATCAGCACAGAATCACCCACCACAATGCCTAGAGAAGCCCACACCCCTTGGCGCCATCCTCTTTGTGAGGAAGCCGTTAAGACATAGAGGGAGTTAGGGCCAGGCAGCAAAACGATGGCTATCGTGCCCAAAATGAAGGTGGGCAAATCCGTTATGCCCAGTTGCGTCCAATTTGACCAATCATCCATGACTGGATCATAAACAGGAAACGTGTCATAATGGAGGGCTTTTTGAAACATCGCCCCCAGCAATTTACATTTTTCAGCGATTTGGTTTTTACCCCGCTGCCGCTTGTCTGATGGTCGATGCCCTAGACCATCGCGCCTTTTTTGAACCCTGGCGCACAACCGGAGACATCCCTGATGGGGATGTGTAATTGCATGTCACATTCTGCTGTAGTACCTCATTCATCTTTTGAGTCATTTAACCTAGCAACGCCGATCCTAAAAAATATCGAGGCGCTTGGTTACACACAAGCCACTCCTGTGCAGGCTCAGGTCATTCCTGCTGCCCTTGCTGGTGGCGATTGGTTAGTAAGCAGCCAAACAGGGAGCGGTAAAACCGCAGCCTTCCTTCTGCCCTTACTTAACAAACTCTTTATTGCCAACCCTCATGGCAGCCCCGTTCCTGGACGTGCACAACCCAAAATTTTGGTCTTGTGCCCTACCCGCGAGCTTGCACAGCAAGTTTCTACCGATGCGATTAATCTCGCTCGTGGCATCAAAGGTTTGCGGATTGCGACCATCATGGGCGGCATGCCCTATGGAAAACAAATCCAAGCCATCAAAGGCGCGAGCCTAGTCGTAGCAACCCCAGGACGCTTATTGGATCTCTTCAATACTCGTGCGATTCGTTTAGATCAAGTGGAGTGCCTCGTAGTTGATGAGGCTGATCGCATGTTGGATCTTGGTTTTGCCGAAGATCTCGAAGCCATTGATGAGCGTTGCAAACAACGCACACAAACTCTGATGTTCTCTGCCACCTTTGCACCACGCATTATGAGTTTGGCTTCAAACCTGACAAAAGATGCGGGCCGAATTGAGTTAGCCCATGCGGGCGAGGCTCATGCCAATATCTCCCAAAAATTACATTGGGCAGACAATATGGCGCACAAGCATCGCTTGTTAGAGCATCTGTTGTCAGATCCTGAACTCGATCAAGCAGTAGTTTTTGCTAGCACTCAAGTTGAGAGTGAAAAGATTGCGGATACCTTGCGTGCCAATGGCTATCAAGCGAGTGCCCTGCATGGAGCAATGCCTCAAGCAGTACGTAATCGCCGTCTAGATGCATTGCGCAAAGGTCAGACCCGTATCTTGGTTGCAACCGATGTAGCGGCACGCGGGATTGACGTACCTCGCATTAGCCACGTCATTAATTTTGGTTTGCCTATGAAACCAGAAGACTACACCCACCGCATTGGTCGTACTGGACGCGCAGGTCGTAATGGCATCGCCATCACACTCGCCGAACATCGCGATCGGGTCAAGATCAAAGCAATTGAGCGCTTCACACAACAGCCTATGGCTGCTGCTGAAATTGCTGGTTTAGAACCACAAAACAAGCCAAGCTTTAATAAACCAAACCATCGTCCTGGTGGTGGAGCAAAGCGGAACAAGCCAAAATTTGGTCAAGGGCGTCCAGGCTCCAATGCCCGTTTTAGCCCCCGCTCGGGTTCACGTTCGGGATCGTTTCAGAACGCGAATAGCAAACACTAATTTCTAGTTTTCTATGTTGCAGCGGAAGTCTCGCTCTCCATCGACCTGGAAGGTCCTGACAAATGGTGCACCCTTGGGTGCACCTTTGTCTTTACAAGATTGGCTTTCGGATACAGGATCGCTCACCCGCAAATTAGAAACAGCGCTTGCATATCAGCAGGATCATCATTTGGAACTGCGGATTCTGGCAGACTGTCGGCAAAACTTAGTTCCCTCTGAGCAATTATTTTTTCGACGTCCTCTATACCGCTCGCGTATACGGGAAATTGTTTTGTGTGATCAGGGGCAACCCATTGTTGTAGCACGCAGCGTATTACCGATTACGAGCTCGATTGGCAGTAATCATCGCATTCTGAAGTTGGGCCATAAACCTCTAGGTGCGGTCTTGTTTGCTAAGGATTTACGCGGACGCTTTCGCCCCGTTCGAGAAGTTATTCGTCTCGATCATCACCATCCAGAATGGAAAGCATGCCAGCGGCGTTTTAAAGATTTACCCAAACGGGTGTGGGCACGCCGAACACTCTACCAACTCAACGGTCATCCGCTCTTGGTGATGGAGATTTTCTTACCTGCTCTTCAAGCCAAACTAAAGCAGCTTGCGCAATAGACTCGTCCCCAGGGTCACTCACCGATACCTGACCAAAACCAATCTCTTTGGCCGCCTTGGCAATATTGTGATGTGAGCAAACTGCATGGCTGAGAGCTAAGGAATCCGTAGAAACCGTCTGTTGAATTGGACGAACTGCAGCTAGATGACGCACCGCCTCCGACGAAGTTAGTAGCCATAGGGTTTGGCTAGCATCCAATCCTTTGAGCACTTCCCACTGATGACTCGAAGCATCTAAGGGAATGCGGGTATAGATCGATAAAGCCTCGACGCTGGCTCCTGCTGCTTGCAAGTGATCCATCAAGGACTCGCGACCTCCCTCACCCTTCAGAATTAAAACGGGGTATGTCTGCCAATCATCGATATGCGTTTGCAAACTTTGCCATAAACCCTCGGAGTCCGATTGATGGATTTGGGTGGGCATCACGATCGTCTTGGGATCAACCCCATGTCGCAGTAGCGCATCTCGACTGCTACTGCCCACTACACCAATTCGGGTGTGCGAAGTCAGGAGATTACTCCAGACCATCCCTGCATCTGCGAGGGCTCGCATGGCGCATTCAATGGCATTGGGGCTAACAAATATGACTAACTTAGCTTTTGCCAGTGCTGAGCTCATTTGCGCAACAATCTGCAAATCACTTTTTGGAACAATGGTGAGCAAAGGTAAGCCAATCACATTGGCCATAAGAGATTTGGCTTGGCTACCCTCACGAATGAGCTCGATTAAACGTCTTGCCTGACCACTGGGTCGAGTCACAATAATGGCTGGGTCGCTAGCCATACAACATCCTATTGAGGAAGTAATGCAGCAGCGCCTTTTGCCAAGAGGTCATCGGCAATCGCTAGACCAAAAGCCTCAGCCTCTTCATACGACGCAATAGTGCGCTCCCCGCTTGCCAAGCAAATTTGACGTCCATCGGTACTCGCCACATACGAACGCAAACTCATTGCTTGAGGAGATTGCCATTGAGCATGGGCAGCCAAAGGCACTTCACACGAGCCCCCAAGTTTGCGAGAGACGGCACGCTCTGCAGTCACTGCTAGCGCTGTTGGCAAATCATTTAATGGTGCCAGCCAAGCCTTAACCTCGGGGCGGGCACTCAGGGTCTCAATCCCCAAGGCCCCTTGTCCTGCGGCAGGAGTATGGGGATCATAGGGCAGCAATGCCTTGATACGTGAGCTCATTCCCAAACGCTTTAAACCAGCGGCTGCCAAAATAATCGCCTGGTACTCGCCACGATCCAGTTTTGACATGCGCGTGTCTAAATTACCGCGCAAGGGCTCCACTTTGAGTTCTGGGTAATTGCTTCGAATAATCGCCTCGCGGCGCAAACTGGAGGTGCCAACCACTGAGCCCGGGGGCAACTCCGCCAAACTGGAGTAATCGTTAGACACCAAGGCATCTCTAGCATCCTCGCGCACCATCACACAGGACAGATCAAAGCCGGGTGGCATTACCATGGGAACGTCTTTGAGCGAGTGAACCGCTAAATCCGCACGGCCATCCTCTAATGCAGTTTCGAGCTCCTTGACAAATAAGCCCTTACCCCCCACTTTGGATAGGGCACGATCAAGAATCTGATCACCTTTGGTGGTCATTCCCAAAATACTGACGTCGCAGTCAGGATATAGCTTACGCAGGCAATCTTGGACATGTTCGGCTTGCCACATTGCAAGCCGGCTCTCGCGGGAGGCAATTATTAAACGCTTTGGGCTCATAAGGACGACTTAAGAATTAAAATAAATCATTACTGCACACAATATACTGTGTTTATGAGCTCAACTAAAAATTCTTTAGCCAATAAGTCCAAAGCATGGTCTGGTCGCTTTGCCGAACCCGTCGATGCCCTCGTGCAACGCTACACCTCCTCGCTACGCTTTGACCAGCGCTTAGCACTGGTAGACATTGCTGGCTCCCTTGCCCATGCCGAGATGCTCGCTGCCCAAAAAATCATCTCTAAGGCTGATTTTGTTGCTATTAAGAAGGGCATGGCGCAAATTGAGAAAGAAATTATTGCGGGTAAGTTCGATTGGCAATTAGCCCTTGAGGATGTTCATCTCAATATTGAAGCTCGACTCACAAAGCTGATTGGCGATGCAGGCAAGCGCTTGCATACCGGACGCTCACGTAATGATCAAGTAGCAACCGATATTCGTTTATGGCTTAGAACCGAAATAGATCACATCCTGGTTGATCTCAAACGATTACGTACCGCTTTGCTTGATCAAGCCGAGAAGCACGCGGCGACCATCATGCCAGGGCATACGCACTTACAAGTTGCACAGCCCGTTACATTTGGTCACCATATGATGGCGTATTACGAAATGTTTACGCGTGACGCTGAGCGTTTGCTCTCTTGCCGTAAGCGGGTGAATCAACTTCCCCTTGGAGCCGCAGCTTTGGCCGGCACCACTTACCCCATCGATCGTGAGCGGGTTGCTAAAACTTTGGGATTTGATGGTGTTTGCCAAAACTCCCTCGACGCGGTCTCGGATCGGGATTTTGCCATTGAGTTTTGTGCAGCCGCATCGATCTTGATGATGCACGTCTCCCGTCTATCCGAAGAGCTGATCCTGTGGTTAAGTCCACGTTTTGGCTTTATTGATTTACCCGATCGCTTCTGCACGGGTAGCTCGATCATGCCGCAAAAGAAGAATCCCGATGTACCCGAACTTGCTCGCGGCAAAACAGGTCGGGTCAACGGTAATTTGATTGCCCTGCTGACCTTAATGAAGGGGCAGCCTTTGGCCTACAACAAAGACAACCAGGAGGATAAGGAGCCTCTCTTTGATGCGGTCGATACGGTGGCAGAAACTGTTCAAATCTTTGCGGATATGGTTCCCCATATCTCCGTCAATCAAGAGTTGATGTTAGGCGCAGCCGAGGAAGGTTTTGCTACAGCCACTGATCTAGCCGACTACCTGGTTAAAAAAGGAATGCCCTTTCGGGATGCCCATGAAGCAGTTGCCCACGCTGTGAAGCTCTGTGTCAAAAAGAATTGTGCTCTCAGTGATCTGAGCCTGACTGAACTCATTAAAGCCTGTGGACTCAACCCCAAATCCA
>JACCDU011233534.1_pt1 | contig 15144 bp, 16 predicted proteins | sample 7446081 | NCBI WGS metagenome assembly JACCDU01 (sample SAMN15323447, study PRJNA562643) | freshwater metagenome | isolation source: river surface water | place: USA:Blue River Watershed | collected 2017-08-17
GAGGTAGTTTACTTCAGTTTGTTGATAAAGAAGGGCATAGAGTAGCTTTGGCTGATTTTGCTGCAACTTTGCCAGAAGAAAGAGAGCAATTGACAAGAAATAAAGCTAAATGGTTTATGAGTGAACCAACTTTGCCATCTTATTCTGTTGCAGAAGTTCAAGCAGGTTTTGAAGCACATCCAGATTTGTTGATTAGAACTGAAACAATCACTAAAGAAAAGAAAAAAACAATCTTATCAAGAGAAGAATCTGTTGCTAGATTAAAAGAAGGTAAAATAGTTGTTGAAGGAGCTAATTTAATTAGAAATGAATACGGTAATAAATTATTTGCTGATTTCTTCTTCTTTATTACAGGTTTCCACGGTTTCCACGTTTTCTCTGGAGTTATTATTAATATCATTATCTTTTTTAATGTTCTTTTGGGAACTTACGAAAAAAGAAAAAGTTATGAAATGGTAGAAAAAGTGGGGTTGTACTGGCACTTTGTAGATTTAGTTTGGGTATTCGTATTTACAGTATTCTATCTTGTTTAATTTTCAAAAAAGTAATTATCATGTCACACGAACACGTATCAAATACTAGCAGAATCTGGAAAGTTTTCGGAATATTATCTGCAGTAACAATTATAGAAGTTATCTTGGGGATTTTAAAACCAGAATCACTTCATATGAATAATATTTTAGGAATGAATTTATTGAACTGGATATTTTATGCCCTAACAATCTTTAAAGCATATTATATAGTTTGGGCGTTTATGCACATTGAAGGTGAAAAAAGTTCATTGAAAAATGCAGTTGTATATCCAGTTGTATTTTTAGTATTATATATTCTTTTTATTCTTTTGACCGAAGGGGATTATGTTTTCGAGGTTTTTAAAAATTCTACCATTAAATGGAATTTTTAACAAGATATTAATTCAAAAAAGAGGTACGCATTGCGTGCCTTTTTTTATTTTTGTACATATAAAACTGTTTCCACGATGAAAAAAAATATAGTTCTTTTTATTCTCTTTATTTTACCAATTGTAGCCTATCTTTTTTTTGCATCAGGAGTCAATAGTTATACAAAGCTTCCAATTATAACAGCTAATACAGTAGATTTTGGTAATTGGAAATCTTTGAATGGAAAGCCAGTGAGTTTGAACGGCAAAGTAACAGTTTTAGGTTTTGGGGGAAATGAACTCCTAAAGAATAGAGGGAATCTTTATAATTTGAACCAAAAAGTATATCAAAGATATCACGGATTTAAAGATTTACAATTTGTTTATCTTTGTCCTATTGGTACAGAAAAAGATGCAGAAAGGGTGTTAAATGCATTGGGAACATATACGGAGGTGTCACAATGGCAATTTGTTTTTGCTACACCTATCGAAATTTTAAAGTACCACAAACAATTGCATTTGGTTGGAAAATTAAATGCAAATTTTGGGACCTCATTAATTTATATTCTCGATAAAGAAAGGAATCTAAGAGGTAGAAAAGATGATAAAGATTACAAAGAAGGATATGATACTTTTCACCCTTCAGAATTAAGCAACGAAATGCTCGATGATTTTAAAGTCATTTTGTATGAATACCGTGCGGCATTAAAGAAGAATAATAATGCTTCTAGAAAAATTTAAGAGTTTAAGTAATGAAAAACAAATCGTATATTGGTATATCCTTTATTATTTTAGTTTTTGGAATTTTGATAGTACCAAAAATTGTTGATCGTGTTCAAAATGGAGCTATTACATCAGCAAACCGATTGGATAAAGTACAGAAAGAAACTTTGAAAAATTCAAGTTTAGTAAAAATTGGCCCAACTCCACAATTCGAATTAACGAATCAAAATGGTCAAAAGGTTACTAATGACACGTATAAAGGTAAAGTTTTTGTAATTGAATTTTTTTTTACAAGTTGTCCTACTATCTGTCCAAAGATGAATCAAAGTATGTTAGTTATAGAAAAACAGTTTTTTGGAAATCCTAATTTCGGAATTGCTTCTATAACTATTGATCCCGAAAAAGATTCGCCAAAAGTATTGAAAAAGCATGCTAAATTATTAGGGGCGACTTCATCTAATTGGCATTTTCTAACTGGTGACAAAAAATATATTTTTGATTTAGCAAACAAAGGTTTTAATTTGTATGCAGGAGAAAATGAAAAAGTAAACGGTGGATTTGAGCATTCAGGTTTGTTTGCTTTGATAGATAAAAACGGAAATATACGTTGTCGTAAAGACCAATATGGAAATCCCATTTTATATTATGATGGATTGGATGCTAAAGGAGTAAAAGAAATCCAAGAAGATATTAAACTATTATTAAATGAATAATTATGAAAGAAAATTCAACTATTGATAAAAAATATAATTCATTAATCGTATTAGTTTCGATTGTGATACCTGTTGTTGTGGCTATTTTATTTAATATAAAATTAAAAGATTTAGGCTATAATGTGGAACCGCTTTCTTTTTTGCCTCCTATTTATGCTACAATTAATGGAGTTACGGCCATTGTTTTAGTTGCTGCTGTATTAGCTATTAAAAAAGGTAATCGTAAACTGCACGAACGTTTAATGACAGTTGCAATTGCTTTGTCATTGTCTTTTTTGGTAATGTATGTAGCGTATCACATGACGGCTGACTCTACTAAATTTGGAGGAGAGGGTCCTATAAGACTAGTTTATTTTGGTTTTTTAATATCGCATATCATTTTGTCAATTGCGGTGATTCCATTAGTTCTAATTACCTATGTTCGTGCTTTAGCAGCTAAATTTGATCAACACAAAAAAATAGCTAAAATTACCTTTCCTATTTGGTTGTATGTTGCTGTAACGGGTGTAATTGTTTATTTGATGATTGCTCCTTATTATGTTCAATAACAAAATAAATTCTGTTACAAAAGAGAGATTTGTCAAAGCGTTGCTTTTTACTGTACTCTTCTCTGTTTTCTCTCTAACTGCAAATGCGCAATGTGCAATGTGCCGTGCGGCATTAACTAGTGAAGGAAATAAGACTAAAGCAGAAGCTGTAAATGACGGAATTGTGTATTTGATGGTTATTCCTTATTTGTTAGTAGGAGGTATTGGCTATGCTATATACAGAATGAAAAAGAAATAGTTTTTATTTCAATCCATCTACTGTAATAGCAACTATTCCGTTAATTTTTAAGAAAGCAATAATGGCTTGATTGCTCAATTGTATTTTTTTGAATTGAATATCTTCAATTTTTCCATTGACAAAAACACCAGGCATTGGCGAATAATTTTTCAAATATGCCATCATATTTTTCTTGCCTTCCTCTAAATTGGTTTGGATAGAGTATTTGCAATTGGCTTGAATTTTATTCAAAATATAGCCTTGAGCCAGCCAGTTAGCCGTATTTATTAATTTGTTTTTGGTATCCAAAGCATAATCCATTTGATCAAAATAAATTTCTTTGTTTGCTTCGTTGTATTTCGGTACGCCAGTTAGGTAAATGGAACCGTTGATACTTCCTAATACTTCTAATTCAATAACGAGCTTGCCATTTTTATGCCAAATGCTAACATTTTGAACTTTAATTTTCTTTTTTCCTGAGCTAAATTCTTGTCCAACAAAATTCTTTGATATTATTTTTGAGGCTTCAGTATAATAAGAAACGGCAGTGATGTTAGCTGAAATTTGATTTTGAATTTTGGTTACGGGTTTCAAAATAATGTTATTAGCATTAAATTTAGATTCTGGTTTTTTTCCAATTAAGGTTTCCATGTTGCATTTTAATCCCATGTCTAAAAGAATAGTTTGGTCTTTTAGTAAAGCATTTGTAGCATATATTTCAAGAGGAGTTATACGGAGCCAACTTTCGTATTGTTTGCTCATCTCAAAAGGAATACTGATTTTTTCTAGAGCATTTAAGACATTGGGTTTAAAGTCCATTGATTGATCTATTGACTCATCTATTTTTTGCTCAATTTTTGATTTGAAAAGAGTGATACTTGAATTGATTAGATAAGTTACGGGCATTTTTTTTCCAAAAACTACCATAGTTGGACTTTCATTCCAATCTAAAGATTCTAATTTAGTTTTAGTTTTTAATTTCCAGTTGGTTAAGTTCACATCACTTACTAAAGTAACGATTCCGTTTAGATTAAATTCTTTGGTAGAATATAAGTCAACTCCTAGTTTTTTCGTTCCAATTCGGTACTTAATAATAGCTTTTACAGGAAGAATTGTTTTTATTTTTCCATTAGCATCTTTGTTGCTATTTTCAATGATTATTGGTGCGAGCTTCCATATTTTTATTTCAATATTATCATCCTCAATGGTATTGTCTTCATAGATTAGTCCATTTAAAAGACTATTAGTTTTGTTTTCAATGTCTTTTAATTTTATGTTTATGGGTAAATTGATAAACGATGGAGTGTTTTCGTAAACTAATGGAGTGGCATCATCCGGCTTAGGCTTGAAGTTGTTTATTTTCGAAGGCGCAGAACAATTGACTAGTAAGAGAAGAAGACTGAATATTAGGATGTGAATTCGGATGCGTTGCATTGAATGTAAATTTGTTTAGCAAAATTACTAAAAGAATTATATTTTTAGGTGTAATTGTAACAAATGCGAACTTATGATGTCTAATTGTTTTTAGTTTTTAAAATAATTGCAGCTTCGTCTCCAATTCTTATATAGAAAACTTAAATTTGTGTAGTATCTTTACAGAACATTCATTCAAAGTATATGAAAAAAAATAGTTGTTTCAGTTTAGTCCTGATCCTTTTTGTTGGGTTAGTTTCTCAGGCGCAATCCAAAAAATGGACATTAGAAGAGTGCGTAAAATACGCTTTGGAAAATAACATTTCTATTAAACAATCAGAATTAGATACTCAAGCAGCAACGATTGATAAAAAAAGTGCTTTGGGTAATTTTTTACCTTCAATCAATACCAGTGCTTCACATTCTTGGAATATTGGATTAAATCAAGACATAACAACAGGTCTTTTGAGAAATCAAACTACTCAATTTACTTCGACTGGTGTTAATGTAGGAATTGATATTTATAAGGGTTTACAAAATCAAAATAATTTACGTAAGGCAAATTTAGCTCTTGTTGCTTCTAAATATCAATTAGTAAAAATGCAAGAAGATATAGCATTGAATGTGGCTAATGCTTTTTTGCAAGTTCTTTTTAATAAAGAAAATTTAAAAGTGCAACTGGAGCAGTTATCAATTAATGAGAAACAACTGATTCGCTCTACGGAGTTAGTAAATGCAGGGTCGATTCCAAGAGGTGATGTTTTAGATATAAAAGCTAATTTAGCTTTAAATAATCAGAATGTTGTCGTAGCAGAAAATGCGTTGTTGATTTCAAAATTGAGTTTAGCACAATTACTTCAATTAAAAGATTTTGAAAATTTTGATGTAATTGATGCAACGTCAATCAATGAGGATGCTACTATTTTATCTCAGACACCGTCTGTAATATTGGAGAAAGCAAAAGAATCTAGAACAGACCTTAAAATTGCCCAGACTAATTTAGAAATCGCTCAGCAAAATCTAGCAATTGCTAAAGGTGCGTTTCAGCCCACTCTACAAGGATTTTACGGGTTTAATTCAAGAGTTTCTTATGCTGATGTTGCAACAATTTCAGGCGGAACCATTGTGACAAAACCAGCGAATCCTTTTTGGACTCAGTTTAGTGACAATAAAGGACAATCCTTTGGTTTTCAGTTGTCTATTCCGGTTTTTAACGGGTTCTCAACCAAAAATAATGTAGAACGTTCCAAAGTGAATTTTGAAAAGTCAAAAAATGCTTTAGAACAACAAAATTTAGAGCTACAGCGTACTGTCTATTCAGCGTTTACTGATGCAAAAGGCGCATTAAATGCTAATGCATCAGCGATATCTTCTTTAGAAGCGAGACAAGAAGCCTACAATTATGCTAAAGAGAAATTTGCGGTAGGATTAATGAATTCTTTCGATTATAATCAATCCCAAACGTTATTGGTAAATGCTCAATCGGAAGTACTTAGAACTAAATATGATTATATTTTCAAACTCAAAATCCTTGAATTTTATTTCGGAATTCCAATTATTAAAAATTAATTTATTATGTCAAAAAAAACTATATACATCTTAATAGGTGTAGCAGTTGCTTTAATTACATTATTGATCGTTTTATCAAAAACGGGAGTAATTGGTAACAAAGATGAAGGAAAAGAAATTGAAACTGCAAATGTAGTTGCTACTACTATTGTTGAAACTGTGTCTGCAACGGGTAAAATTCAACCGGAAATTGAAGTAAAAATAGCTTCTATGGTTTCGGGTGAAATAATTGAATTACCTATTAAGGAAGGACAATCGGTTAAAAAAGGAGATTTGTTAGTAAAGATAAACCCCGATTTATATACTTCGGGTTTGAATAGAGCACAAGCTAATTTATCTGGAACTAAATCAGGGTTGCAACAAGCTGATGCAAGTTTTAATGAGGCTAAAGCAAGTTATGAAAGAAACAGAATATTATTCCAAAAAGGAATCATTTCTAAAGCCGATTGGGACAAATCAATTGCTGCTTTTGAGGTAGCTAAGTCAACTAAAGAATCTGCCTATTACAATGTTAGAAGTGCTTCGGCGACTGTTAATGAAGCTAAAGATAACTTAGGGAGAACTATTATTTATGCTCCGGCAGACGGAACAGTTTCAGTACTCAACGTAGAATTAGGCGAGCGTGTTTTAGGAACACAACAAATGGCAGGTACTGAGATTTTGCGAGTAGCTAACTTGCATAATATGGAGGTTGAAGTAGATGTTAATGAAAACGACATTGTTAAAATCAAGGTAGGTGATGAAGCTAAAGTTGAAGTGGATGCTTATTTGAAAAAAGAATTCAGGGGAGTGGTAACCAGTATTGCTAATTCGGCAAGTTCTGCTTTAACCGCAGATCAGGTAACTAATTTTAAAGTGAAAGTACGAATCTTGAAAGAGTCGTATCAAGATTTATTGGAAGGAAAACCAGCTACGTATTCTCCATTTAGACCAGGAATGACAGCTACAGTGGATATCATCACTAAAACAAAAAAGAATGTTGTAGCGGTGCCAATTAGTTCTGTTGTAGTAAAATCCGATACTGCAGCAGTGAAAGAAATCAAAGTGGAAGATCCTGAAGAAAAAAAATCAGCACCTAAAAGCGATAAAAAATTCGAATGTGTTTTTGTTAAAGTGGGTGATAAAGCTAAAATAAGAGTAATTAAAACAGGAATTCAAGACGATTCTAATATTGAAGTTTTGACTGGGCTTAAAAAAGGAGATGTTGTCATTACAGGTCCTTATACTACAGTTTCAAAAGAATTAAATTCTGGAGATAAAGTAAAAATAAAAAAAGACAAAAAATAAAACCGACAATTGAGTTACATTATAAATATTGAAACGGCTACCAAAAATTGTTCGGTAGCATTGGCAAAAGACGGTCAAACTATTCTTTGTAAGGAAATTGCTGAAGAAGGCTACTCACACGCCGAGCGTTTACATGTTTTTATTGAAGAAATTATTCAAGATGCAGGTATTCATTTTCAAGATGTCCATGCGATTGCAGTAAGTCAAGGCCCAGGCTCTTATACTGGGCTTCGTATTGGTGTTTCGGCAGCAAAAGGGTTGTGTTATGCGTTGAATATCCCCTTAATTGCAGTTGATACATTACAGGTTTTAGCATTGCAAGCTAATGTTGCTGAAGGATTGATTTTTCCAATGCTTGATGCAAGACGAATGGAAGTCTATAGCGCTATTTTTAATGCTAAATTAGAAAAGCAACGTGATGTTCAAGCGGAAATCATTACTGAAAATTCATTTAAAAATTCTTCAGAAACTATCTATTTTGTAGGAGATTGTGCTGAAAAATGTAAAACCGTTTTAACCCAGCCTAATTTTGTGTTTTTAGAAGAGGTTAAATATCCATCGGCAAAAGAGATGAGTGCTTTAAGTTTTTCTAAATTTCAAAATAGCGATTTCGAAGATGTGGCTTATTTTGAACCTTATTATTTGAAAGACTTTATGATTACGACTTCAAAGAAAGTTGGCTAATCACCTCTTGAAAATCTTCGGTAGGCAATTGACAAGTTTTGTTTTGGCAAACATAAAAAAGAGTCTTATTTTCAATAAAACGATCGTTCAAGAAAGGTAGCGAAGATGTTTTTTCAGATCCAGCAACAATCACATTCGGAATATAGAGGCTATTAATAAAAGTATTATGATCTTTTGTCTTTTGGCCACAAATAGCCAATTCCTTGTTTTGTTCAGAAATAGTCAAAGCCAAATCCAACCAGTTAGAATAAGCCGAGGGATAATCAATATTTGGCAAAAGTATAGACAACATTTGCTTTGCAACTTTTTCGTAATACGAATTATTGAAATAGATGCTGAGTTGGTATAAGTTTTTTGCCATAACCGAATTAGAAGCAGGGATTACATTGTCTTCGGTTTCAAAATGCACACTAATTAATGCCTCGTCTTTATCAGAAGTAAATCTAAAAAACGAATGCTGTTCATCATAAAAATGTTCCAAACTGTAATCTACTAATTGTTTGGAGTCGTGTAACCATTTTTCATCCCAAGTAACCTCATAGAGCGAAATGAATGCAGTAATGATAAAACAATAGTCTTCTAAATAGCCATTAATCGTGCTTTTTCCATTTTTATAATTATGAAATAAATGACCTTCGGTTGACCAAAGATTTTTAATGATGAAGTTGGCGTTTTCAAGTGCTGTATTGAGATAGTCTTGGTTGTTCAAAGCTTTATACGCATCCACATATCCTTTCAGCATAATGGCGTTCCAAGACGTTAGGCATTTATCATCTAATCGTGGTTTGGCTCTTTTTTCTCTTTCGGTATACAGGAGTTGCTCCCAGTTTTTCTTTTTCTTTTCTAAGTCATCAACTGAAATATGATTTGTTTCAGCAATGGTATCTAAACTTTGGTTTTGAATTAAAACATAATTTTCATCTTCCCATAATCCAAAAGAATTGATGTTAAATACTTGACTGAATATTTCAAAATCATCTTTGATAATTGCTTTTAGTTGTGGGATTTTTCAAACGTAAAATGCGCCTTCTTCTAAATGTTGTTCGTTATTTAAGCTATCGGCATCTAATGCGGAATAGAATCCTCCTTCAATAGTTTTCCATTCCGTAGTAACAAATTGTAAGGTCTTTTCAATAGTATTTTTATAGAGCGGATTTTGTGTTAATTTATAGGCATCGCTATACAATGAAATCAATTGTCCGTTGTCATACAACATTTTTTCAAAATGAGGAACATGCCATTTCAAATCGACGGAGTAGCGGGAAAATCCGCCATCAACAGTGTCAAAAACACCTCCATACGCCATTTTTGTTAAGGTGAGATTTACAAATTCAAGTAGTTCAGGATCTTGATTTTGATGGGCGTATCTGAGTAGAAATTGATAATTGTTTGGCATCATGAATTTTGGGGCTCTTGCTAATCCACCAAATTCCCAATCAAAACTCTTTTTCCATTGGGTAACCAAATTTTCTAATTGTAGTTTTTGATTTGTAGTTACGCTGCCGTCATTTTGTACTATAGCAATTGCCTCAATACCTTGATGTAGTTTTTCGGCATAGTCAATCATTTTTTCAGGAGCTACTTGATACATTTTTTGTAATTGCTCTAGTGTATCAATCCATTCGTCTTTTCTAAAATAAGTACCACCCCATACAGGTCTGCCATCAGGCAATGCTACAATATTTAAAGGCCAACCACCATGACCTGTCATAATTTGCACTGCTTTCATATAAACAGCATCTACATCAGGTCGTTCTTCTCTATCTACTTTGATGTTTACATAATGAGTATTCATTACTGTTGCAACCGCTTCATTTTCGAAATTTTCGTGTTCCATAACGTGACACCAATGACAAGCGGAGTAGCCAATACTGATAATGATAAGTTGGTTTTGTTCTTTGGCTTTTGTCAAAGAAGTAGCATTCCAAGCTTTCCAATGTACAGGATTGTTAGCATGTTGCAATAAATAGGGACTCGTTTCTAAATGTAGCTCGTTCATTTGGTGAGGTATAAAAAAAGCGTTTCGGTGATGAAACGCTTTTGGATGTTTTGATTAAGCGTTTGCCGCTTCCACAATTAAAGTGTCATCGTTGAGCATCGTTTTCAATAAACTTTCAATACCGCTTTTTAGTGTGAATGTTGAGGAAGGACATCCACTACAAGCGCCTTGTAAAATTACTTTAACTACTTTGTTTTCTTCGTCAAAAGAATCAAAAGCAATATTTCCACCATCTGCAGCTACAGCGGGTTTTACATATTCTTCTAATATGTTGATTATTTTTTGGGAAGTAACATCTAAATTATCAAAGTCTTCTGTTTTTTTAGTTTCTTCTACAAGTGTTTCTTGAACGAAATTTTCTTCCAAAACCGTTCCTCCATTTTCAATGAATTGCTTGATAAAACTGCGCAGTTCTAACGTGATTTCATCCCATTTATTGATGTCATATTTGGTAACAGAGATATAGTTTTCGTCAATAAAAATCTCCTTAACATAAGGAAATTTGAATAATTCTTTAGCTAATGGAGACGAGGCTGTTTGGTCAATATTTTTAAATTCGACAGCCGTTTTAGTTAGCATTCGACTTACCACAAATTTTAAAGCAGATGGATTTGGAGTGGTTTCGCCGTAAACGGTTATGGGTTGTTTTTTGGCTTTATTTTCATCTTGTTGGATGATAATTCCACCATCATTGACAAATTTTTCGATTTGCTCTGCAACGGCTTCTTTCACATCTTCCCATTCGACAATGCTAAAACGTTCAATCGCAATAAAATTACCCGAGATGTAAACTGTTTTTACAAAGGGTAAGTAAAAAAGTTGTTGGGCTAATGGAGAAGCTCCTGCTTCGTCAATATTTTTGAATTCATAATTCTCATTTTGAGTAATAAAATCAGGAAATTCAAATTTTAATATAGTGGGATTTTGTGTCTCTTTGATGCTAACTTTTGTCATGAGTTTTATTTTTTTGCAAATTTACTAAAGTTATTTTCTTTGAATCGTTATATTTGATAATTAAATACAATACTATCATAGTATTAACGTTAGTTTAAGAAATTAAATACCACAAAAAGGGTGTACACTAAATTAAAATTTTTATTTCTTGTCTTATTTGTCCAATTGACTTCTACTGCACAAGAAGGAATTCCTGTATATTCTGATTATTTAACCGATAATTATTATTTGTTACATCCCTCAATGGCAGGTGCAGCTAATTGTGATAAATTGAGATTGACTGGTCGTAAGCAATGGTTTGGCCAAGAAGATGCTCCCGAATTACAAACGGCTAGTTTCAATATGAGACTTGATGAAAAATCAGGTGCAGGTATTATTTTATTTAATGATAAAAATGGATATCATTCGCAAAAAGGAATTAAATTGACCTATGCACACCACATTATGTTTTCTAGAGATGATATTGATTTGAATCAACTTTCGTTTGGTATGAGTACAGGTTTGTTTCAACAACAATTAGACGAGACTAGTTTTGTTGAATTTGACCCCCTTGTAACAGGACAAATTTTAAAGAGTTCTTACTTTAATGTAGATGTTGGGATGTCTTACAATTTTCTAAATTTCTATGTTCATGCCACTGTTTTAGGTGCTTTGGAATTTAAAAGGAAAATATACAGTGATATTGAAAGTGCAAATTTACGCAGGTATATTTTTAGTACAGGCCATGCTTTTGGTGAAAAAAGAACTTTGCTATGGGAACCTTCTATATTGTTTCAAATTATTGAAGCTACCAAAGAAAAATTAGTTGATTTTAATATCAAAGCACAGAAAGAATTTGGATTAGGTGTAGGGACTGTTTGGGGAGGTGTATCTTACAGGCGAAGCTTTGAAGGAGCTCAATATAATTCTTCGTCTGGCATTGCTAGCCAAAAATTGCAGTATATTACACCTTTTTTAGGGGTTACCTACAAGCAATTTATGATAGGATATACGTATTCAAGAGTTTCAGGTCCTATTTTGTTTGATTCTGGAGCCTATCATCAGATTACTTTAGGTCTCAATTTTAATTGTAAGCAAGAATATTATATAGGTACTACTTTATAATTGGCTATTCAATAATATTATTTTTATTTATGTTAATCAAATCAGTTAATGGGAAATCACCCATAATTCCAGAAGATTGTTATGTTGCTGAAAATGCAACTATAGTTGGAGAAGTTACTTTTGGACATTCTTGCAGTGTTTGGTTTAATGCAGTGATTCGTGGAGATGTAAATTTCATTTCAATAGGTAACAAAGTAAATATTCAAGATGGAGCAGTGATACACTGTACCTATGAAAAGCATCCCACTTTTATAGGGAATAATGTTTCCATTGGTCATAATGCTATTGTGCATGGTTGCACAATTAATGACAATGTCTTAATAGGAATGGGAGCTATAGTAATGGATAATTGTGTAATAGAAAGTAATGCTATTGTGGCTGCGGGATCTGTTATTACTCAAAATACTGTAGTGGAGTCAGGTACGATTTGGGCGGGTGTCCCTGCTAAGAAAGTAAAAGATATTAACCAATCTGATTTTGCTGGAGAAATTGAACGAATTTCGAATAATTATGTCATGTATTCGAATTGGTTTAAAGAAGAATAATTGTATTAGAAATCAATTTCCTCTACGTGGTACTTTTTACCTAAAATTTCAGATACTACTTTCGGATTCGTATTGGTATAAAAAACGGGTTCAGGTTGTTTTAAATTTGAAACACCAACCTTTTCTTCTAACACTTTTTGTGTTTGTCTTGCTACAGCTTGACCTGAATCGATTATTTGGATATGATCTGGTAGAATTTTTTTAATTTGAGGGATTAAATAGGGGTAATGACTACAACCCAACACTAAATAATCAATATTGGCATCAATCATCGGCTGTAAGTAGGATTGAAGTAATGCGTACATTTCTACCGAATTGATCTGTCCACTTTCTATAAGTTGAACTAAACCATGTCCTACCTGTTCAATGATTGTAGTATCCTGATACATTTCGGTTGCTTTGTGAAACAACTCGCTATTTAGTGTCCCTTTAGTGGCTAATATTCCAATAGTTTGAGTTTTCGAATTGGTAGCAGCAGGTTTTATTGCGGGTTCAATACCAATAAAAGGCACATTGTATTTAGCCCTTAATTCTTGTATAGCATTTGTAGTTGCGGTATTGCAGGCAACAACGATTAACTTGCAGTTCATCTGGAGTAGGAAATCAGTATTTTTCATACTCAGATTAATTATCTCTTGTTTGGATTTTTGACCGTAGGGTGCGTTTTTGCTATCGGCTAGGTAGATAGTTTTTTCGTTGGGAAGTAATTGGTGTATTTCTTGCCAAATTGAAGTGCCTCCAATGCCAGAGTCAAAAATTCCGATAGGTTGATTGTTCTCCATAGAAACAAAGTTACGAGCTACATTTTAAATTTCCTATACTCTTATATTAGGTAAAAAAAAACTGCTCGTTCCTGAATTGAGGAGAGCAGTTTTTAAAATCTTTAAGATGTTATTAGAAACCTAAGTCCTTTTTTACATCAGCAGTCAAGTTTGTACCATCAGCTAATAAAAGTGTAGAACCATCTAAAACATATTGGAACCCTTTTGCTTTTCCTACTTTTTGGATTGAAGCTCTCACTTTTTCCATTAAAGGTTTAACAATATCTGATTCTTTTTGTTGTAATTCTTTTTGAGCATTATCTCTATAGTCTACAATTCTTTTTTGCATGTCTTGCACTTCTTTAGAGCGTTCTCCATTAATAGCTTCAGTTACAGTAGCAGCTTCAGCCTCGTATTTTTTTAATTTACCTTGGTATTCCTCAACCATTTTTTTGTATTCAGAATCATATGTAGCACTCAATTTTTCTAATTGTTTTTGAGCATCTAACATAGCAGGCATTTTTGCCATGATTTCATTTACATCTACGTGAGCCGTTTTTGTTTGAGCTGAAATAGTTTGATTAGCACCTAAAATAAGTATTGCAGCGATTAATAGAGTCTTGATTTGTTTCATTGTTTTTAAGGTATTTAATATTAATTTTTGTTTGTATTTGTATTTAATTTTTCTTCAGCTGCTTTTTTAGCAGCAGCTCTTTCTTCGATGATTTTTTTTCTTTTTTCTTCTAACGCTTTTTTATTTTCTTCAATATTTTTTTTACGTTCTTCTAATGCTTTTTGTTTAGCCAAGACCTGTTGTTGTTTGGCTTCTTCTATTTTAATTTTTGTTGAATCAATCGCTTTTATTACCGCTTGATTTGTTTCTGTTTTTGCTTTTTCAGAAACCGTGCCATTTTTTTTAGCTTCACGTTCTTCAATAGCTTTTTTTCTTTTTTCTTCTAGCGCTTTTCTATTGTCTTCAATTGTTTTTTTGCGTTCTTCAAGAATTTTTTGTTTTTCTTCGGCTTGTTTTTTTCTAACTAATTCAACTGCTTCATTTTTTTCTTGCGCTACTTTAATAGCTTCAGTCTTCGCATCATCAGTTTTAGAACTAGTTCCATTATTTTTTTTAGCTTCTTTTTCTTCAGCTAGCTTTTTTCTTCGTTCTTCAAACTCTTTCTTCTTTGTCTCTTGTTGGAGTTTTCGCTCTGCTATTATTTTTTCACGAGCTTCTTTTTTATCGTCTAATGCTTTTTGTCTGTCCTTCAAACCTGGATTTTCAGCTAGATCATCTTCTTTTTTCTCTTTCTCTTCTAACTCTTTTTGTTGTTTTTTAGTGAGTTGTTCTCTTTTCTCAGTTCGATTTAAAACGCGTAATACTTGATCACTTATATCAAATCGTTTGGCTGCGAATAACATGGTTAGATCTGATGATTTATCAAAGATAAAATCATATTGTTTTGCTTCTGCAATATCTTGTACCGTTGTAAAAACTTGGTCTTGAATAGGTTTTGCCAAAACTAATTTTTGCTGCATTAAATCGCCATTCGCTCCAAATTTTTTCTGCTGATAATCTAAAACCTCTTTTTCTAAGAACTTGATTTCATTTTCTCTTTCCTCTATAAGCTCCTTTGTTAATAAAGGTTTTTCTGTTTTTAAAGCGTCAGAGAGTTTCGTTATTTCATTTTTTTTGGTTTCAATTTCTTGTTTCCACTTTTGCGCTTTTTGTTCTAATTGGCTTTGGGCTTCC
>JACCDU010848803.1_pt1 | contig 15137 bp, 20 predicted proteins | sample 7446081 | NCBI WGS metagenome assembly JACCDU01 (sample SAMN15323447, study PRJNA562643) | freshwater metagenome | isolation source: river surface water | place: USA:Blue River Watershed | collected 2017-08-17
ATCAACTGTGCCTAATTCTTTGATTCCATCTGGTTGTTCAGTGGCCCATGCTCGTAAAGCCCATACCTTTTTATCTCCAGTATATTTTTGATCGAAGAACCACATATGTTCATAGTCAACATCGCTGTATTTTACGTCGTGGTTGACATCGAAGCTTATATCGTCGTACAAAGGATTTTTTTCAGTTGCAAAACTAATTTTGTGATCAAGCTCGCCCATGTCTTTTATACCAGCTTCGGGATCATAGTGCTCTGTTATGCACTCGTAAATCCATATCTTAGTTCCGCCTGTAAGTTCTGTATTAAGGTACCAAACATGTTTAAATTTAGAATCCCAGCTGGGAACTTGAAAACCGTCCAAAGGATCATTTACTAACTGTATAGTATTGCTAACATCAGGGTTTCGTGTCCAACTTTGCATTAAGTTGTATTGGACATCTCCCATATCTTTAACACCCAAGGGATCGTCTGTAGCAGAGATGTTTAATAACCAAGTGCGATTACCTTCAGTTAGCTTAGGATCTAAGAACCAAATGTGTTCATACCTTAAGTCATAGTAAGGAATGTCATAATTAATTTCTATATCGTAGTTTGGTAAATCTGGATTAAAGGTTATTTTTAAGTTGGGCGATATATCGCCGCAGTATTTTGTACCTTTAGGGTCTGTCCAATTAGGCCTAACCTTAACAGCCCACATCCCTTCCCATCCGCCGTGTTTTAAATCTAAATTCCAAATATGTTCATAGTCGAGATCGTACAAAGGAATCTTAGGTAGATCATAAGTTATTACAGGAACTTCAGGATTGTATTCATAAGTCAAGTCTGGAGATAGATATCCCATGTCCTTGATACCATCTTCGTACCAGCTACTTTTACATTCATAGACCCATATCTTATCTTCTGTGGGAGCAAATTTAGGATCAAGATACCAGACATATTTGTAAGTTATATCCCAGCGAGGGATTTCTAAAGTTTTATCATGATAAGGATCGTCTATATACCCTACGTCCGTAATTGCAGTGTTCTTACGCCAAATCATCTTTGGCATATCGTCTTCAGTTAATTCAATTACTTCGTAGCCATGTTCAGGCGTCCAGTCTTTATGAAATCGTTTGAATAGCCAGTCTTTACCGTACACCCACATGATACAGCTATCGCTCTTTAAAGAGCGATCCACTAATCTTCTGTAGATATCTGGCCAAATAGGATTTTGGATATAAAACTCTTCTAACCCGGTGCCAAGGGCAAACAGTTCTAAATCATACTTCCTACTGTCACCTTGATAAGTTATCTTTTCTGATAACTCTCTCGGAATAAATTTCATAAGTCAAGTATATCCCAGTCTGTATCTTGTTCTCTTGTTGCTACTTCTAACCTTGGAGGGTTTACCCACACATCCTTAAAGAATTTACTTTCAAGCGGGCCAAGGTCAGCAACGTTCATATTCAGTTTTAATCTAATAACTTCGCCGAGTTCTTTTATCTTTAATAAAACATCTGCCTCAGTCAAGTTGGCATATGATTTTGCAAACATATCATTAAGGTATTCAAAGTCTCGAACCTGTACATAATCCCAATCAGTAAGATGTGTCATATAAACACCGAGGCGTGCTCCAAGTATTGCCCATATACCATTTTCAACATCTGCGCCTACACTTTGCCATATCATTAGACGTTGATAGTTACGCCTAACAAGCTGTCGTTTAGGATCTACAAGCTTAACCTTAACACCATTTTGTAGTCCTAATTTAACACCTTCACGGAATCCTGCACGCCAAGCCTGTCTTGGACTGGCATTGTTATAGACCATTGAATAAAGGCCTACCATTTGAGTATAATGTTCTTCCCAACAAAAGTCTACTTGACCTCTTGCTGAATCAGAGGCTTCGTGAGTTTTCATGTTAAGAACAAAATCTTTAGTCCAGCATTTCAATCCGCCGTTACCGTAGACCAGACCATTTATAAAGTTCTTACCACACCAACTATACTGTCGAAGAACACCATTGGCGAACTTAGACATATCAACAGCTTGATTAAAAAAGTTCGGATCTACAACGTTGTCGCCATCAACAGTAATAAAACGAGGGGTCTCGCTAATTTTTGCACATTCCTTATGTGCTTCATCACTGCCTTTGACACCGTGAACACGTTTTGCCCAAGGCACTTTGTTCAATAGGTCAGCCCAATTTTTCTCAGCATTGGGTTCATCATAACTGAGAAAAATACAATCAACTTCGGAAAGATTAAGAACCAACTCGCTCATGAAGGTAAAACTCAAAAAATTTGTGGGTATAAAGATAAAAGTCGTCTGTACCTTCGTAGGTAAATGAAGCTGACTCTAATAAGTCTTTGGAGGACACCCATTTTGTCCAAAGGCTATCATGCGGATCCTTTGAAGAACATGCAGTGATAGGAAATTCTTTTCTACCAAAGAATCCAGATTTGGCCCACCAATCTTTTAAGGTTGGTGACAATACTGTTATGGTTATAGTCTTTGATTCAATGTTTTGTAGAATTTTACATTCAACTACTTCTGCCTTATTAGGCACAAGGTATAGCCAGTCATTGATACTTGACCAATTTAATGTTGGCTTTTCTTTTCGAATTAACTTACCAATAGGACTTGTCCTTGAAGTAGGCTTAACAAAGTATTTTAAAGTAGACTCCTTACCAGTAAACATGTCCTCTACTTCAATGTCCTCTACTTCAATGTATGGGTCTTTTGGATTTTCGTCGCGGACAGGACTAATCTGTTTTATTTCTCCCGAGCCAGCTTCGTAGTAGACAAACTTCATACGTTTCCTTTTTCTAAAAAATTTCTAACGGAGGCAAACAAAGCGTTTTGTCTCTCCATATAACAATCATATTCTTTTTCTACATAGCTTGTTATAGGATAACCTAAAAATTCAGATATAGTTTTTAAAGTCCAATCTCTGTCTTTAATTTTACTATAAGGTATCTCTTTAACACAATGACTAAGATTTTCAGGAACACCTACTCTCCAGTATCCGCCATGTAGTACACTTATTTCTCTAAATTCTAAACACAATTTTACTTCCTTGGGCCCAAAATGGTCAAAGTTAAAATAGCCTGCGGTTAAAATGTTTTCCTTTTCTGTAAAAAACTTTTTAATTTTATCTTGAAAGCTATAGTCATCGAATCCCATTACATCATGTAAGGCAAATTTGAACAAGCTATTAATAGCTATTTCTTCTACATCCTCTTTGGTATGCGTAATTACAAGGTTTTTAGCGGTAGGCCATCTCATTGTTACAGCATAAGGATCATAAAAATGTGTAGGATGAAAGATTGGATCGTATGGGGAATGGACCTTCAGAGAATTAAAATAATCTTTGGCCGTTCTAAAATAACCAATGTTTTGAGAAGCTTCTGTATTGGTATTGATGCTACCGTGAGCGTTGTTCCAATAATTTCCTCGTATCGGTTTCCTTCTTGTGGGGCAGACTAATCGCTCTACAATGGCCGTAATGAATGTCCCACAAGATCCGTTGACATAACTTGTGAATACAATTGGAAGTTCACTTTTAACATACATCTTCTAATCTTTGTAAAAATTCTTTGTCAACGTAATGTAGGATACCGCTCTGTAAGTGATTACCTAAGCGCAGGCCAATCGAACTTTGATAAATCCCAAGATGTACTTTCCAATCTTCTGAATAATTCTTCCAACCTTGACAACCCGATTTCATATGTGTAAAAGTAGGAAAATCTGTATGAGATGTTATCTCATCTTCAACATCTAATATATCAATAGCTACAGCCAAGGCAAGGTCGAGACTGGGAAACTCTTGTTTACTTTCTGGTGCAAATCTATCAATGTAATCATCCCAATTTGTTATAATACTCTTTGTCAAATTAAAAATTGTTTCTGCCAATTCTGATTTTTTGAAATAGGTAAAAGCACTGTAGACATTTGGAAGGCTATTTTCCACAAAGGTTTTTCTGTAAGGACTAAACGTTACTGCCTCATCTCGATAAGTCCTAACCTTATTAGTTACTAAGAAATTATAACGGCTAAAGTAGCTCCACCAATGGCTAACATCGTCAATGAAGATCATGTCTGCATCTAAGATAACAGTTTCATCAAATGGTGTTAGATCGTAGAACTGACAACGATTATGAATTTTCCATTCTGCGTCTCCAGAAAGATCTGTTTCCAATTTTATAACATGATCAAAATATTCACTGGCCGCATCTTCTTGGTCAGTAATTACTGCTACAGAATTAACTACACATTGAGATTGTTTAATGCTCTTAGCTAATGCAGTGGCCATCTTCAGATACTGCAAGCCCTGCGCCATAATTAGATAACCCTTACTCATAGAAGAACTCCGATCTCTATTGCACCTAAAATCATTAACTCATACTTGTTCATAATATGAATGTCCTGGCCCGAGACATTTAAAACTCGCGGACCTCTATCTGTTTGTGTGCCTATGATAATTTCGTTTTCTCTCATATCTACAATCTCATCTCTGTCAATTGTAAATCTAAGTTTACGAGGAATTTTAGCAATATCCATCTTACTTTGGTGTACTGCTATACTCCATAGAAAATCATTTCTAATAGGCCAATTAGAAAATCCATAGATTACACTTTCCCAACCATAATTGTTTTTTGCCTGTTTGCATAGTTTAAAGAAATTTTCAGCCGTAGGCGACTTCTTAAAATAAAACTCTGTAGCCCAATGAAACTTTATTCCGTGCTCTTTTAGATGTTGAAACTCTACATGATCTCTTTCAAATATATCTAAACTGTCGTTTGAAATAAGGATATCTTCATTACTACCCCAAACACAGTTTAGCCTATCACTCTGCAGAGCAATATCTATATCTAAAACTAATGTTTCGTCAAATGGAGATAATGCATAAGCATCGGTGCGATCAAAATTTGTAAAAGGCACCATTTCGTCACCAAGACGTCTATATTGGACTTCATTGATTTCATTTATAATAACATGATCAAAATACTTTTTTACTACGATACTCGATTCAATGAGGCGATCGTAGGTGTATTGATCCATAACTACGGCAACAGGTTTCTTTAGCCACTTTTTAACTCGTTGGGCCATCCAACAAGCCAAGACACCATAGTTAACCTGTTCGCTACTATGTGCAAATAATAGGACACCTTGGTTCATAGATTAACCAAACTTTTTACATTTCTCTTTGATCGTAACGCTGTGAATTCGTTACCGTATTCTGTAATAGCCTTTTCCCAAACAAGTTGTGCTTCAAGGATAAAGGCATCCAAGTCTTCTATTTTCACTGGATTGTTATTGATGTCAAGTGCCCATTCACTTCTAACAGCCTTCAGGCCTGCTACAAATTCTGGAGTAACTTTGAATAGGCCGCCATTGTGGGCCAAAACAATATTTTCTTGGAATTTTTGTGCGAGTAGCTTACGCTCTTTGGTTAAGGTATATTGGTAATTTGCGAAACTAAGAGCTTGTTCAAGGTTGTTCATATACTCTCCTTTAGTCTTAATTATCTTTGCAGATAATGTCTAAAGGAAAATATTGATTACACTAAGGTTGAAATATTTGAAGAACCGCTTGGTGTTGCGCTAACAATAGCATCGACGCTTTTGTAGTATCCAACGGCACTGGTAATATTTAAAGTAACATTTTCGTCAAAGTTAGGATTGCCGCCTGCCGCATCGACAAAACTCATAGTCATTGTAACTCTTGTTGTGCTGTTCTTTGTAACAGATAATTGCCAATAGTTAGCAGAGTATACTCCAGAACCGCCTACTGTGGCAATAGTAACTGTTCCGCCAGTTACCCAATTTGATCGAGTATAAGTTCTGTTGCCAATTGCATTTATAACCGTAGCCCAGTCGCTGTCTTTGGATCCGCTGCCGCCACTATGTGATGCTCTGGCATATAAGTATCCACCAGCATTAAAGAAATAATCAGCGTTTGCCGCACTGGACCAATCTACTTGTACAACATGACTTATAGAACCGTTCCAAGGATAAACAGATCCATTTCTGTTACTGGTTTGGATATTAGCAACCTGCGACAACTGAGTAGAAGCAAAAACTGTGGCCTTATTTGTTTCAGCTTGGTCAGCGTAAGTTTTTAAATTGTTAATATGTGCAAATGTAATTACTGTGCCTGCACTTCTGGTTGTTAGGCCAGAATTAGAACCTGTCTGATGTTTAATACAGGAATCGACATCTGTAAGTAAATTGTTAAATTGTGCGGCTGTAATTGTTGGATTACCGGACAACTGGCTACTTGTACAAGATATACCGTAGTAGGTGGTTTTAACGCCGGCGATTATACTCTGAACGGCATTGTAGTCGCCCTGATAAATTACATCTCCGGTGGTTTTAGGGAATACGCCGGAACCTGCTGGCATTCGAAACTCCTAAGGTCTAATAGAGTTATTTAGTCAGAAAACTATTTGACCAAATCGTGGCTAAATGCAAATGTTCCTAAGTGATTTAACTGCCTACTTAAAACATCGTCTACGTAGATTTTATACCCTCGTTCTCTTGCTCGCAGGCAAAAATCCATATCTTCACCGAGATAATCGTCTGTTCTTTCGTCGTAACCAATGTTGAACCAGGGCTTTCCTACAGCATCAAAAACAGACATCTCAGTTAACATACAGCCCATTCCTATACCTTCTACTTCGATAAGGTCCTTTTTAGGCTCAATTTCAACACCGTGACGCAGATAACTTTCCCAATCTCCTTGCTTTTTATAAGCTACAGTCTTATAGGGAAGAACTCGTGTAGGGTAGTTACCGGCAACAATGCTTTGATTATGACTTAAAAGTTTAAAGGCTGTATAGAAAGGAAAGCTCGTGTCGCTGTCTAACCATAAAATGTGTGTTGCGGCCCATTCTTGTGCTAATTTAACAAGACTTGCTCTTTGATTGCAAACCAGTGTTCCCATATTATAAAACACTCTTGTTTCAATGTTTTTAGTATAATTGTAGTGAAGCATACTACATAGGTTGTGACTAAAAACACTGTGCAATAAATCTTTACAAGGAACACAGATAGCTAATCTGACACCGGATGTATCTTGAGCTTTTACATTTGCTTTGATGGTAACAGCTTTAGATTCTTTCTTAGGTTCTTCTTTTTTTGTGTCTACCTTTTTAGATTCTGTAGATTGCTTACGATCGTTATTGGCAATGTCCTGTGCCTTTTTAATTTCATCTTGGACATTTGTTGGAGTTTCAACTCTGGTTGGTTTAGCCGCAATTTTCCGATTTAACAAACTCATCTTGGTAACTCTCCTGGTACCTGATTAGCTTCAGCTTCTACTTCTTTACTTAGAATTGCGGCAGCTGAAGCTAAGTCTCCACAGGTTCTTACATATGTTCTAAAAGCTTCTTCGGGTAATAACAAAGAAAGCTCGGTTACTTCTTTACTAATTCTGCCAGTCGACAGCATATCAATAGCCGCACGTCTACCAAGTTCTTGCGGCCAATATTCTGCTTCTGCATGTTCATAATCTGCAACAGCTTCTTTTATTTCTTCGTCAGTAAACTGACGCAACCATGATTCAATTTGATTCTGCTGTTTTTCAAGTTCATTACGCAGTGTTTGATTTTCAGCTGACCAAGCGGCCAGTTCAAGGTCGTGTCTTTTGTCTAAAATTTTGCGTAATTCTTTAAGTTGTGTTACAACCTGTCTTGGCCAATTTGCGGCATTTCTTTCAAGTACAAAGTTTTTAAATTCCCAATCGCTACGTTCAGTAGAAACGTCTTTTAGAAGTTCTCTTACCTGTTGGATTTCCATAAGTTCTCCTGGTGTTCGTCTATTTACAAACACCTAATCCTGCTGTCAAAATATTTGATTAATAGGTATAAGGATAGTAACGTCCGCCCAGTGTTGCGCTAAATGCAACTTCTCCAGACGAAAATCCGTAGTAGGCTGTTAATTCTGCTCTTAGAAGAGTTTGTGTGCCCAGCACTGTATTATAAAGAGCACGTCGGGCTCTGCCCATTTCAATTTGCGAGCCTGTAGAAGGGAAATAACCAGCCATAGTAAGTTATTTACCTTGGGCTAATTGAGCGAATAAATACCGGTATGATAACATTTTATCCTCAACTTGCGATTAGTCCAGAAACACATCCAGCCATCTATAATATCATAGAAATGAACTGGGATCTGAAAACTATGGAATCTGCGGCATGGGATTCTACGCGAGTACACTTGTTTATCAGTAATGATGAAATGTTACCTAATACATTCTATTTTGATTTGGGGTTGTACCCTAACTTAGATCACGACACAGGAAAGCCCACTTTCCTATGGTTTACCAGAGCAATACCTGGTTATCGTTCTGGTATTAACAAGTATTATCCTCTTGAAACTGAGCCATGGTGGAATGAACAAGGTAGAAACAGTCCTATTAGAACAAACATTCCTGGTGCAGTTCGAGCCAGCAATGATACTCAAATAGATCCAAATGAATTCGCTACCACAGCGAGTATTTTTATACCCTTAAGAGACTGTGAAAATTTAAGAGTTGAAGTCTACGAACCGTTAGTAATTGAACCAAACCTTGCCTTAGGTCCAAGAATGATGGTTTCGGACGGTCCTGATTTCCGTATGCAATGGCCTACATTGACACACGAAACAGCAAATTTAGTCACAGCCACAAATATGACAATGCCTTTCACTTTAGATATTGCAGGTAATTTTGTGCAATGGATCAACACAGGTCAGACACATGCTTTATTCCTCGAAATATACGGTGGCGGCATTGAAACAATGCTTGACCCGTATAGAGAATGATTGGCATAGATTTAACAAGAATTTCACGTTTCGAAGCGATGTCGTCGCAAAGACGTCAACACCTTGCTTCTAAATTTTATACAGAATGGCCTACGCCAAGACATGCGGCTAAATGGTGGGCGTGCCACGAAGCCGTAACCAAATGCCTTGGTGAATCGCCAAACTGGCAGATAAGTACGATACATTTCCCTTATGGTTCGGCGCCAGTTTATCATGGTAAAGAATCAATCAAACTAAGCCTAAGTCACGAAGGCGATTACGTGACAGCCATAGCAATTTTAGGATAACCATGAACAGAGAAGAATTTTTAGATAAGTTGAGCAATAGCAGTGCGGAAGTTATTGATATCGATGGTAACTCTCATAGAGGAAGAGATCTATTCGCCAAAGCTGCCGCAAAGAAAAACAGTGACATTAAACTTGTGAATACTGATAGAGCGGAGGTTTTACTGGTAGAATACCTTGCCGCAGTTCTCGGAGGCGGCTGTGTTGTAACAGGTCCGAGAATTCCAGACTATATCCCTCAAGGAAGTCATTGGGTTAGTTATACATCTGGTAGTACAGGTGAACCTAAAGCCATTGCACATCCTGTAGAACATTTCATTTCTCCTTCTGTGGCAATGTATAAAACACACGGTGTTAGAGATTTAGACACATTCTTTAATATCATGCCTACTAATATTAGTGTAACATTAACATTAGGTACGTTTCCTTTATTGTTAGCAGGTGGTCGAGTAATTTTTGAAAAGTTTAATCCTTTTACTACACCTGCTAAAATGACTCAGTCTAAACTTACAATGATGACATTGCCTCCTGGTGCTTATGCGGTTATTAGTAGAACAAAAGAATGGGCCGATGTTTCATTAGAGCGTGGACGCTTTATTTTAAGTGGATCTAACTTTGTTAGACCAGGATATTTTGACGATATCAAATCTAAGGGTGGGGTTCCATTAAATGGTTATGGTACTACAGAAGTTCCTGGTAATTGTACAGCATATCCGCATCAAGACTACTTAGGTAAGAACTGGTATCCAGGCATCCAGTATAAAGTAATGGATGATGGCCAGTTGGCTGTTAAATGGGATAGTCAGCCGGACTTTTGGGTTTCCGGAGATCTTGTTGAAGAAGATCCTGAGCACGGCATTAAGATTATTGGTAGATTGAATAACATGTTCAAGCATCTGGAGCGCAAAGTTTATCCAGAAGTTTATGAAAATCATGTTAAGCAGAAGATGCCTGGTGTTACTGAATGTATCTGTAAGCTCGAAGATGATAAATTGGTTTTACTTTATGAAGGTACAGCTAATGATCAGGATATCCGTGATGAGCTTGGTCAAATTATTCCAAAAGAAATGCTACCTAAACGCATACAGCAAGTTCAAGGGCTACCCAGAACTGCACTGGGTAAGCTTGTAAGGTCGTAAAAAAAGCCGCCCAGGGCGGCTTTTTATTTGGGTGTCATTCTTAGAATGAACGGCTATAGCCTACAAGCCACTGCTTAGATTCAAAGTCGCCAGTAGTGATGTCGTAGCTGACACCAAAACGATGAACTTTATTAACAGTGTAGCCAAAAGCTAACCTTGTGGTCTCGTTTTCAAATCCACGAGGATCACCAAAGGCATTACGCCAACGATAGCCTACCCTTGCATCAAAGTCGCCCATACGACGCATTACGCCCAACTCATTAGTCCAGTAGTTGAACTTTTGATTACCGCTGGTACGAGCAGGCATGTTAGTCCAAGAACCAAACTGATGGCCGAGGCTGAAACGGTCATAGAATACAAATCCGCCTACCTGTGCAAAACGAAGTGTACCTCCGACTTCTGCTCGAGTAGTTGCAGAATTGCTGGGGCGACCCATAGCTTCGTCAGTCCTAAGACTGGAAACAGAAATGTCTCCGCTGAATCTCTTATGGAAATCTTTACGATATCCAATGCCTACACCAGTTTGGGTAGCCATTCCGTTTTCAATGTTGACTCGGCCAGTTTCAATGCTTACAGCGTCTGCAAAAGCATAACCGCTAAAGCTCAAAGCTAAGATTGCTAAAAGTTTCTTCATAAAATCCTCTCTAAATGTCTTACAAGTTTATTATATAGCAAAGGGGCTGTCAAGCCCCTTTATAATGTGATTAGGAAAGTTTTTAGAACTTATGAATTAAACCTAATCCCACTTGCTTGACTTCTGTGTTAGAAGCTTTTGAATCAACTGTTCTAAAAGCCGCAAGCATTTGAGTACGCTTGCTGAAATTATATGCCGCACCAACAGAATAAGCATCGCGCTCATTGTTTGTTTTACCATAACTGGCTTTTAGGGATAGTTGTTTGTTAAGAGCGTGTTCGGCATGAACTGAAGCACCCTTTACATTTACTAAACCTTTATCATCTGAATAGATTACAGAAAGAGCTGAAGAACCTAACGCTAACTTAGCACTTGCGGCTGTGCTCTTTTCTACACCCTGTTCAAAGTTAGAAACAGTAGTTTCAACTGGGCCAAACTTAGCTGATCCAGAAAAGACTGTAGCTTCTTGAGGTAAGCCCTGTGTCTTGTTAAAACCAACTGAAACATTCTTCATTGGATTAACAGAAACAAATACAGCATCGCTTAGACGTAGTCCACGTAGATTGTGTACATCGCCGGCAATACTACCATAACCGGTTCCAAAAGTATCAAATGTTGCGATATTTAAAAAATGATTATGGACGTTACGGCCAACATCAACAGAAACATTCTGTGTCTGGAGTCCAACGGTTCTCTGGCGATCGCCTAACTGAGTATCTGAGCCGCCGAAGGTATTTCCTTGCACACTGGTTTCAACAATAGCACGGAATTCCATCTTACCAACTTTTTCCTTAGCCGTGATAGCAAAGTTATCAGTAGGTTCACTGGAAAGAACAGTAGCTCTCGTTCCGTTAACGCTTGTGGTGTCTCCGAACATTGACAACTTACCAGTAAGACTCACCTGTGCGTGTGATGTTCCGACCAAGCCAGCTAACAGTGTAGCCAATAAAATTTTCTTCATACAAATTTCCTTATATTAAAAACAGGCATTGCCTTGTTTTTGTAAGTTTTTAGTTAGTGTTTCCACTTAACATACCCTAAGAAACTGGCTTTTTTTGACGGTTTTTGGACAATTTACGTGTCCAAATCCATTAAACGCTTCATTATGCCCGGTCTTGCCTCGTTCCAGTCAAACTTATTTGTGATAAGATTTTCCGGATTGGCGGTATAGGGTGTAGACTGGGTTGTGGTAATCATCTTAATGAAAGGCTCATTGTTCCAGCCTAATAATTTGATAAGAGTACGTTGATCTCGGCCGCCATCTACCCAATCTTCATAGTAAAGTGTTTTGACGTTTTCAAACTGTGATTTAACTTCTTTAAACTTTTTAACCATGTCCACAAATTCATCTACGTACTCGGGTCTGTAGTCTATAATCTGTATTCTGTTCTCGCTGTCTCGATGCCAGTGACTTACCTTAACAGTTCTATAGGCCATCCAACTAAGAAGTTGTGCTTCTCTATTACGTCTGTCTAAGAAAATAACTTCGTTATAGTTTTCTTTGATCCAAGGTACCATCCATTCTTCTTTGAAATTTCCAGGCATAACCTTGAGCATGTACTTGGTGTTTTCTTCTAAGAGTTTTCGTCTGGCTAATCTTTCAGCAGATGGATTCCTACACCATTCGCCGTCAGCAGGTCCCATGTATTCAAAGAACAACATTCTACCTACTTTAGATATTTCGCTTTTATAGTAAGGGCTGACACTGAAATATTCGTGTAGATAATTTTTGTATCCCCACCATTGTTCAGCAAGGTTGCCTATTTGTTCGCCAATGATGGTACTACCCGATCTTGGAGTTGCAATTAATATTGGTTTCATATTTCGTTTAATAATTTTGTAATTCTATCTTTGGCCTCAAGCCACTTAGGATCTCTTTCTAATAATTGTTCAGAATCTATTAGATAAGGTGTGTTACCGCAATCAGTTTGAGTTTCGACATAAGGCTCAGTGATTCCTAAAAGGTTAACAAGGGCTTTTTGGTTTCCGCCCTGCTCTAACCAATCCTCATAATATATTGTTATAGGATTTTTAAATCTACATTTGAGATTTTTTAATTCTCTTAGATTCCAAAGCAATCTTATAGCAGTTTCTTCATTGTATGAAATTTGTTCTAACGGATCGTATTGTCTACTCTTATGAAAATACCAATTATTGGTTTGCGTCGATGCCAAATAACTAACAAGTTGTTTAACTTTATTCCTTCTCTCTATAAAAATAGGAGTAAAATTACAATGTGTAACCCAAGGAACTGTCCAGTTTTCAATTTGTGAGACTAAGAACTTAATTACATAGTTAGGATCGTTATCCACCAAACCTTTCCTAATTAGTTTTTCCTTGTAGGGATCGTTGCACCAATTCTTTTCAACATACTGATTTCTTTGTAGATATAATCTACCATTGATAACTTTGGCTTCTGTCACTAAGGTTGGATTAATATTAAAAAATTCTCCAAGGAAGCCCTTAGAATCCCATAGTTGTTGTGCCAAGTTTCCAATTAACTCGCCTATGATAGTGCTACCAGATCTGGGAGTGGCGAACAGAATTGGTTTCATAATCCTTTTATCCTTTGTAAAATAGATGGTTTATCTCGTATCCACTCATCTTTGTTTTCAATTAACATTTCTGGGTTTGATGAATAGGGAGTGGGTTTGTAAGGAATGTCTGACTGTCCTACAGAACCGGACATATGTGATAACCCTATAAGTCCACATAATATCTTTTCATTAGCCCCATGCTCGAACCAATCCTCGTAGTAAACAACGAATCCATCATACCAACTCTTAATCTTTACAAAAAGACGCATTTGTTCAATAAGAAAATCTACATCGGCTTTTTTATAGATGATTTTATTAATATCAGATTGATCATTTAAACTAAAATGCGCCTTGCCATTGGATTGCATTGCCATATAACTGAGTATTTGGTCTAACTTATTTCTACGCTCAAGAAAGATAGGAGTAAAGTTTGCCCTTATCCAGGAATCCATCACCGGATGATACTGGTCTGATAAAATCTTGATTAGGTAACCTTTGTTGTTATCTAAAAATCCCATACGTTCTTTGTAGGCATTGATAATTTCTGCCTTGGTGTTACAGAAACTTATAGGATAATCAAAGTTTTTGTAAATTAAACCAAGTCCGCCTTCAACTGGTTCAATAAAGTTAGGTCTATCAGGATAGAGAGCAAAGGCTTCTCCAAGGTAACCTTTTCCATTCCATAAGTCAAAAGTAATTTTGGCCAGTTGTTGTGCAATTACTGTGCTACCAGACCTGGCTGTGGCAAAAAGAATTGGGTTCATCAAAGGTATTTACTTGACAAAACTATTCAAAGAATGTAAAATAGATACATGATATACTTCAATCTCAACTTGCACATTAGACACCCATTTGCTCCCAGATGGCGTAGTCTATGGATGAAATCCGGCAAAACATTTTTGAAACACAAGTTTTGGGAGCTTCAACTAATGAGGACTGCTGAATTGATTAAGTTCAAATTTAGTTTTACAAGTAGGCAAGACCATGCGGGCCCAGAAATTGAATTAGGCCTGTTGGGATTGAATTTTCACGCTATGGTTTACGATAAACGACATTGGGACCACGACAACAATTGTTGGGTTGAGACAAAGGACTAACATGACAACGCAATGTAGACTTGAATTTCTTGCACACGAAGCAGGATTGTATTCAGATGGTAAGTTGCCCGACTATTGGGACGACGAATGCCTAAAGTACTATGCCCAACTGATTCTTACAGATGTTTATGATATTTGTATTGAAACACAGAACGCTGAGAACACAGCACAGGCCGTAGTCACAAGACTTCAAAAACACTTTAACATTAACTGTGGTTGATATGCGCGAAGAACTTGATAAACAACTCTGTGAAAAATATCCAAAGATATTTGCCGATCGACATAAGCCTATGACTGAAACAGCCATGTGCTGGGGTTTTGAATGTGGAGATGGTTGGTATCCTATCATTGATAGCCTTTGCAAACAGATTCAGCATCATATCGATTGGAGCTATAAAAGTCAACATTGGGACAAAGAATGGAATGCCGAGAACCCAGACCAAAAACGTAAAGTTACCAAGCCGGTTAAGCAGGTCATTGCCGTACAGGTCAAAGAAAAGTTTGGCGGATTACGTTTCTATTATGATGGCGGTGACGCTGAGATCAGCGGTATGGTTCGTATGGCAGAAAGCTGGGCGGCCAATACCTGTATGACCTGCGGTAATCAAGGAAAACTTAGAGGACGAAGCTGGTTATACACCGCCTGCGATGAACACACCAAACC
>JACCDU010027818.1_pt1 | contig 15126 bp, 10 predicted proteins | sample 7446081 | NCBI WGS metagenome assembly JACCDU01 (sample SAMN15323447, study PRJNA562643) | freshwater metagenome | isolation source: river surface water | place: USA:Blue River Watershed | collected 2017-08-17
CCGGTTTAGAGTATCGAGAAGCGGATCAAGGCCAACATGACAATGTAAGTGAAGTTTTGGCGGTAAGCACAGCAGGAGCAATGATTAGAAGAGATGTCTTTGAAGAGTTGGGTGGTTTTGATCCAGAGCTAACTCTGTTTAGAGATGATGTTGATTTTGGTTGGCGGGTACATACCGCCGGTCACTCCATAATTGTCGCACCACAAGCTGTTGCATATCATGCTGAAGCAGCTGCAAATGAAAGACGCAGTATTGATGTTTCTGGAACCTTCCTGCATCGACCTTTGTTGTTGGATCGTAGACATGCCGCTTATGTCTTGCTGGCCAATGTGTCTTGGTGGTTACTTCCGCTAATTGCCCTGCAACTCCTTGGCGCTTCATTTGCCCGCGCCATCGGCTACCTGCTGGCAAAGTTACCTGGATATGCACTTGATGAGTTAGCTGCGGTCGGATTATTAATTTTGCAGCCACAAGATTTGATTCGGGCTCGTAGAAATCGACGCAAGAATCGATTGGTTTCATCTCAAGTAATTGCTCGATTTGTCCCACCACGCGGATCGCAGCTTCAACTAGCGATAGAGAGAGCGCGTGGAGCTGTTTCCAGAGCCTGGAAGAGCAGCTCTCTATATGAAGATAAATCCACCGTTACCAGCTCTGCTCTAGATTTAAATGATGAGGCTTTAGACAATGCTGATATCGAACTGGTCAAGCCGCCATCACCGATATCTTGGTTGCTGAAACGGCCAATTCTTTCAATATCAATATTGGTTTTTGTCGTTACCTTGATCGCATCAAGATCCCGATTCGGAACTATTGTGGGCGGCGCTTTACCTGAAACACCTGCCAGCGCCTTGGATTTGCTGCGCATGTACTCAGATTCCTGGCACACAGTTGGTTTGGGCTCCAGTGCCAATGTTCCACCCTGGGTAGCCTTCATTGGAATTGCAGCTCTGCCCTTTGCCGCTAACTCATCTCTGTTTGTTACAGCTTTGTTTGTTGCGGCGGTTCCATTAGCGCTTTGGGGCGCTTATTCTCTTGCGCGTAAGTTCACAGAGCTGCATTTCTTAGCTCTTGGAGCTGCTCTGCTTTATGCCTTTTCTCCGACGACACTAGCTGCCATTAACAGTGGAAGACTAGGAACTGTCGTATTGGTCGTAATTGGACCTTGGTTGGTGCGCGCATTATTTGGATTAGAGCAGTTAGAGAATTTGGGTTGGCGAAAAACTTGGTGGCTAGCTTTATTGCTTTCAGTTGTTTGTGCATTTTCACCACTAGCCTTCATGGCAATTGTTTTATGGCAGTTCATTTTGGTGATATTTGATGTTGTCGCTTTTAACTCGAAGGTAAATCCACTAACTAAAGAGGTCTTTGATCGGAAAAACATACGACGCATCGCTTTAATTGCCACCCCAATAATTGTTAATGCGCCGTGGTCACTGGAGTTCATCCTTCACCCATCCAGAATTTTGCTTGATCCCGGCGTGACCATCGGGGGAGGCGATGTCTTGTCGCTGGTCTTTGCGAATCCAGGCGGCTTAGGCGCTCCACCCATCTGGATGCTGTCTCCGATTTTGTTGATTGCACTGATAGCGACATTCGTAAGCAAAACCGCTCGATTAGGAGAGATAGCCTTATTTTTTATTGGTTTCGCAGCGATTTTGGGTTCGAGACAGGTAGCAGGCCACGGAAGTTTTGAACCGGACAACTTGTGGGTTGGATCTTTGTTAGTTATTCCAACATTAACCGCGCTGTTGGCAGCCGTAACAATGGTTGATCACTATGTTCCAAGCCTTTCTGAATCAAATATTGATTACCGCCATTTCCTCCTTGGAATTACCAGCGTTCTCGCCACATTTTCTGTTTTGACCTCCGCAACTTGGTGGGTATCAAGTTCCTCAAATACCCCGCTACACACCAAGCAGAACTCAGCCTTACCAGCGTTTTTGAGTGCTAATGCCCAGACGGTAGACAAATTTAAAACATTGGTTTTGAGAAATGATGGCGGTCGAATTTATTACTTTGTTGCCCGGGATAGTGATTTGAAACTTGGTGAGCCCGATGTAATCACTGGATTATCACCTGTTGTAACGAAGGCGATTAATGATCTAGTTTCTGGCTCTGGTGTTGCCAGCAGTCAAGTTTTTGCCGAGTTTGGAATCCGGTACATATTCATGGCTCGACCTTTGGATGATGACCTAGTTCGCACCATTGATGGAGCGGGAGGATTTACCCGCGCCGCTGATACAAATGAAGGAATTTCCTGGAAGGTTCCAGGGGCGCTCGGACACATTTCTTTTCTCTCTGATGATGGCCTGTACTCGGTTTTGCCTAGCGGTGAGATCGGCGCGCAAGGCTCATTGACGACGACCGGAACTATTGTGATTACTGAAAAATATGATGATCGCTGGAGATTGTTGCTTAATGGAGTTTACGTTCCGCCAACAGTTACTGAGAGTGGGATTCCAAGATTCCGAGTCTCTGAGCCTGGCGATTTTGTTATTTTCCACGATGCAACTGCGCGTCGTGGCTGGATTTCACTGCAGTTAATTTCCTTTATTACATTGATTGTTCTAGCACTTCCAGCTAGACGCAAGAGAAGTCAGATGCGCGAAGAGGAGCTAGCATGAAAGAGACTAGAGCCTCATTTGCCCTGCTTTTCTTCATCATTGCAGCGCATATCGCATATCTATTGCCTCAAACCAACTCCTCTAGCGAGATAACGCAAAGCTATGCATCGACAACCTGTCCAGGAGCGATTGGGGATGCCCGTTCCACAAATTTGCTACCCAGCAAAGGCACACTCATCCGCGAACTTTCGCAACCCAATGCCGAACTTAGAAAAAATGGACAAGGTAGTTACTCCATTACGAAGAACCCGCTATTTGTAAACGGAACCCCCACCAATGTCACGCAAATTCAATCTAAAGGCAATCGTTGGACCGCAGCTCTCACATGCGCAGACAGCAGCAAAACCTCTTGGTTTGTCGGTGGAACCGCCAATGTTACGAGCCAGTCTAAATTGGTTTTGGTAAATAGTGGGCTCGGGGATGCAATTGTTGATGTCACTAGTTTTTCGGAAAATGGTCCGGGAGCTACGGTGCCAATTACCATCAAACCTTCTTCAGAGAAGATTGTCCGAGTAGATAGTTTTGATCCGGGTGCCAATCGAATAGTTTTGAAGGCTGAGACTAGAAGTGGTCGAGTAGTTGGTTACTTGTTAGATGAGCGAGTGCGTGGCCTCAACAACATTGGCGCAGATTTTGTAGCGCCTATCCCCAAGGCCGAAGAGTCTTTAGTGATTGCCTCTCTTCCCATTAAATATGGTGGAAACAATAGAGCCTCACATACTTTGCGGATTATGAGTACAAGCCAGGTAGATGCAAATGTGAGCATTGAAGTTGTATCGCCCGAAGGCGTTTTCATCCCAGTCGGATTTGATGATCTCAAACTTGAAGCGCAGCAGGTAAAGGAGTTCGACTTATCGGAGGTAGATCTAGGCAGCAAGACTTTTGCACTCAAGATTTCCAGCTCTGCACCAATAGTTGCTGGCGTGCAGACCACCGTGAGAAGTGGTTCGGTATCTGACTTCATGTGGAGTGCGCCATCGCAGAGTTTTGGAAATGTCGCCTTGAACCTATATGGATTAGAACCAACAGTTACCTTTGTAGCGGAGAGAGTTCAAGTAAATGTGAATTGGCGGAACAACAGAGGTAAGGAGTTCAGCAAGAGTTTGATAGGCGATGAGGTTTTGAGCTGGAAAGTGCCGCCAAATACCCGGTTGATTAGCTTCACAAATCAGACCGGCGCCAAGGCGGCCATGAATTGGATCTCAAGAGATGGCGTAACTCATCTCCTCCTAGCCCCGGGCACAAACCTAGAGAGCGCTTCAAAGCCAGTAGCTGATATCGCGGTGATTCAGCCAACTCGATGAGTTGGTCGATGAACCCGCAAATCAAGCAAATTAAGAGAATTAAGAATGTGCGACATTGCAACCCGCCAATCCATCTTTTTGCCCAACTGTCAGACTAATCTCACGCCATGACCAGCAACAATGGTGCCGAAACCAATCGAAGCAAATCGCAGCTTCCAAGTGTTGTTGGTCGACGCTGCACTAGATCAGGATGCTTAGCAAATGCTGTAATGACATTGACCTACATCTACGCCGAGTCCAGCGCGGTGTTGGCACCTTTATCCACCTTTGTTGAGCCTCACGCATATGATCTTTGCGAACAACACTCAGAGAAATTGACGGTTCCCAAGGGATGGAGTGTTGTTCAGAATAAATCTGATCTCCCTACACTCAAGCAATCTACACAAGACATTTTGGCGATTGCTGAAGCGATTCGCCAGGTTGCAAAACAAGAGAACATCTCTCAACCTGCAACTCCCGAAATTGGCAGAAGAGGACATCTTCGTTCAATTCCAAATCAAGATTGAGTTTAAATGAACCTCGAAATTCTAAATAAGATAATCAAGGCTTACGATATTCGTGGCTTAGTGGATGATGAACTCTCAGTTGATTTTGCCTTTGCACTTGGAATTGCATTTGCAAAGTTCATAGAGCGAGAGCGGGAGCCTGCGACGGTTGTTGTGGGCGAAGATATGCGTCCCTCCTCGCCAGATTTAGCAACCGCCTTTTCTGATGGAGTTACCTCTCAAGGACTAGATGTAATAAGAATTGGTTTGTCATCAACTGATCAGCTCTATTTCGCATCAGGCCATTTAAATCTTCCCGGTGCCATGTTCACTGCGAGCCATAATCCAGCGGCTTATAACGGGGTTAAATTGTGCAAAAGCGGAGCGAAACCGATTGGCCAGGAGTCAGGTTTACTTTGGATCAAAGATCAGATTGTGGGCTCACTTCAAGAGGGTTTCCCAATTCCTAACCGCCCTGTTGGCAAGGAAACCCAACGTAACCTGCTTCCTGAGTACGTATCTTTCCTATTCTCTCTATTCGGCAAAAACACCTTCAATGAAAGCTTTAAGGGTCGCCCGCTGAGGATTGCTATAGATGCTGGAAATGGAATGGGTGGCTATACCGCACCTGCGGTTATGCAAAAGATTAATGCACAAGTGGATGGAATTTACTTTGATTTAGATGGAACCTTTCCAAATCACGAAGCCAATCCCATTGATGCCAAGAACTTGGTTGACTTACAGAAATTGGTAATTGAGAAGTCAGCAGATATCGGTTTAGCTTTTGATGGAGATGCGGATAGATGTTTCCTGGTTGATGAAACAGGTGCATTGGTGTCACCATCTGCTCTAACTGCTCTCATTGCAGAACGCGAGCTAAAGAAATCACCGGGTTCACATGTAATTTACAACTTGATATGTTCTCGGGCGGTACCTGATGTGATTATGGAAAATGGTGGAATTCCACTTAGGAGTCGAGTTGGACACTCCTACATAAAGAAAATGATGGCTGAAAATGAAGCGGTATTTGGCGGAGAACACTCGGGCCATTTTTATTTTAGGGATTTTTGGTGTGCTGACTCGGGAATGCTGGCTGCGTTACATGCAGTCGCGGCACTTCTGGAGACACAGACACCACTCTCTGAGTTAATGCTTAAGTACAACAAATACTTTCTAAGTGGTGAAATAAACACTCAAGTTTCAGATCCACTAACGACTATTGCACAAATTCGGGAACAGTTCTCAGATCCAGCCGTGACTGGCTCTAAAGAGCCAACCAGGTTTGATGATTTAGATGGGTTAACAGTTTCTACAACAGATTGGTCCTTTAATGTGCGCCCTTCAAATACTGAGCCGCTATTAAGGTTGAATGTAGAGGCGCGCTCTGAGTCCGAGATGTTGAGGCTTCAAGAGTTGGTGTTGCGGCTCATGACAAACCGCTAAACTAGGCCAAAAATCAGCTCTCTCGAAGGGGATTTAGCCAAGTGAATCTAGCTACCGGAACCACGCCAAAACATGACATTGCAAACCCAGCGCTCGCCGCAGAGGGCAAGAAGCGCATCGAGTGGGCAGAGCGCAACATGCCAGTTCTAGCGCAGATCCGTGAGAGATTTGAAAAAGAGAAGCCATTCACTGGAATTAGATTTTCTGCCTGCATGCATGTAACCACAGAAACCGCCAATCTCATGCGTGCTTTGAAGGCTGGAGGTGCAGAGATTGCACTATGCGCATCAAATCCACTTTCAACTCAAGATGACACAGCGGCAGCTTTGGTTTACGAGTATGGCATTAGCGTATTTGCACGCAACGCCGTAGATCGCGATGGTTATTACTCTCACATTAATGCGGCATTAGATATCGAACCACACCAAGTATTTGATGATGGCTGTGACTTGGTTAATACCTTGCACACAACCCGCAAAGAATTACTTCCGAATATCGCGGGCGGTTGCGAAGAGACAACTACAGGTGTAATCAGATTGCAACAAATGGCACAGGATGGCGCACTGACATTTCCGATGATTGCCGTGAATGACACCGATACCAAACATATGTTTGATAATCGCTATGGAACTGGACAGTCAACAGTTGATGCTATTTTCCGTGCGACCAACCAACTACTCGGCGGAAAGGTATTTGTTGTTGGCGGCTTTGGATACTGCGGTAAAGGTGTTGCAGAACGTGCTCGCGGCATGGGAGCAGATGTTGTAATTACAGAGATTGACCCAACCAAGGCACTAGATGCTCTGATGCAGGGTTACCGGGTAATGCCAATGCTTGATGCGGCCAAAATTGGTGATGTATTTGTAACTGTGACCGGAAACCGTACCGTTTTGACCGCTGAACATTTTGCCGTCATGAAAGATGGTGCAATCTTGGCTAACGCTGGCCATTTTGATATTGAAATCGATGTGGCATGGCTAGAGAAAAACACCAAGAAGAATCCTCGAATTCGTCATCAAACCGATGAGTATGTGCTTTCAAATGGCAATCGTTTACTACTCATTGCTGAAGGCAGATTGGTGAATCTCGGCGCAGCCGAGGGTCATCCCGCTGTCGTTATGGATATGTCATTTGCTGATCAGGCTCTGACCGCAGAGTGGTTGGTAAAAAATGCTAAGAACTTAACCCCAGGTGTGCATTACGTTCCAACCGAGATTGATAAAGAAGTTGCTTCATTAAAGCTAAAGAGCATGGGTGCAAAGATTGATACTTTGACTCCAATCCAGGTTGAGTACTTGAACTCCTGGAAGCACGGCAGCTAATGACCTCGGTTATGGTCGTCGATGACGACCAAGATCTAGCTGAGATGCTTGGCATTGTATTAAATGGTGTGGGCATTGAGGTTGATCTAGTAAGTCGGGGCGATGAGGCAGTTGAGGTTTTTCGTAACAATCCACCTGATTTAGTTTTGTTGGACATTATGTTGCCGGGCATGGATGGCATCGAGGTTTGCAAACAGATTCGCAAACAATCGGTACGTGTTCCTATCGTGATGCTGACCGCGAAAAGTGATACCCATGACATCGTTAAGGGGCTAGAAGCTGGCGCTGATGATTACATGGTCAAGCCATTCAAACCATCTGAATTAGTAGCCAGAATTAGAACCAGGTTACGTCGTGCTGGCGGAGAAATCTCTAGCAATTTAACAATTGGTGATCTAGCAATCGATATCGTTGAGCACACCGTTACCCGGGGCGGAAAGGAGATCCCGCTAACCCGTTTAGAGTTTGATCTACTTGTTGCTCTCGCTAAAGAACCTGGTCGAGTGTTTACCCGAGAAGCTTTATTAGGTGAAGTTTGGGGATATAGACATTCAACTGACACTAGATTGGTGAATGTTCACGTCCAGAGATTGCGGGCCAAAATCGAACATGATCCTGAAAATCCCACAATCATTAATACAGTTCGAGGCATAGGTTACAAAGCGGGCACTACAGGCCACAGAAGCTGATTTGGAACCGCATTTCCGTGTTAGTAACCAGCTTCTTTCGCAGATCACTTTTCCGCAGAGTTTTTACAATTTCGGGCTTAATCTCAATCGCCATCATCTATTTTCTTGGTTCAAATCTGTATGGCCGCATCTCTGACGGCATTATTGATGAGAAGGTAACAGCTTCTATTTCTGAGGCTCAATCTGCCATCCAATATGCAGATTACCGATTTATAGTCTCGGGGGTTAGCTCTGCAAATGATTACAAGTTGTTGATTTCAGAGATTGTTAACTCCAGCAACTTAAGTGCGAAGGAGTCTGGGCGTGAGGTCGCGTTGCTTCAGAGCACCGATCGAGAGATCCGTGGCATACCGGCGATCTCCACTTCAAACTTCTTAGAGCCTAGTTCTATCCCACCAAGTTTTAGGGAGAAAGTCCGTGGCAGTGATCAACTAATTTGGCGAAAAACCAAACTAGTTTATGTAAACGGTGAAACTTTAAATGGTGTGGTGATTGGCAGACAGTTATCGCTACCAAATGTTGGCAAATATGAAATGTATGTGCTTTTCGGTTTTGATGCTCAACAGCGCACCATTGATCTAATTGGTCGCTCGATGTGGGGCACCGGTTTACTACTTATTGCACTCATCATGATTGTCGCCTCTGTAGTTTTACGGCAAGTTATCAGGCCGGTTAAGTATGCCGCTGAAATCGCAGAGCAGCTCACCTCCGGCGATCTATTAAAACGCATGGAGGTTAGGGGAGAGGATGAAGTTGCACGACTAGGTCAGGCCTTTAATGAAATGGCTGACACCCTCGAACAACAAATTTCGCGACTAGAAAATCTCTCCCGCCTTCAACAAAGATTTGTCTCTGATGTTTCTCATGAGCTTCGCACCCCATTAACTACAATCAGAATGGCCTCTGATGTTATTCACTCGGCAAAGGATGGCTTTGACCCAAACATTTCCCGTAGCACCGAATTACTGGTCTCTCAAATTGATAGGTTTGAAAATCTGCTATCTGATCTGCTAGAAGTTAGTAGATTTGATGCTCAAGTAGCGACACTTTCATTGGATCAAATCGATGCTACCTCGCTAGTTCGACGATGTGTTGATGATTTGGGAATTTCTTCAAAAGAGAAAGCTACGCAGTTTCATCTCAGCTGTCCTGAAAATCCAGTCATCTTGGAGGCTGACTCCAGACGCTTGGAGAGAATCATGCGAAATCTGTTGGCAAATGCAATTGATCACTCAGAGGGCAAGCCGATTCATGTCACGATTAATGAAAATGAAACAGCGGTCTCGATTTCTGTTCGCGATTATGGGGTTGGATTAACTGAATCGCAGATTGAGCGGGTGTTTGATCGTTTCTGGCGCGCTGATCCTTCACGCTCCCGCGAGAGAGGTGGCACTGGTTTGGGATTAGCGATTGCCAAAGAGGATGCCTTGCTGCATGGCGGAGTGATTAAGGTTTGGGGAGAACTAGGCAAGGGTTCTAACTTTGTGCTCACTTTGCCAAAGATAAGTGGTTCATCATTTGCGGAGTTTCCACTTTCAGAGTTTCCCGCGTCAGAGATTCCCACATCAGAGATTCCCACAAAGTAATCCTGATTCCAGGGTCAACCTAATGATCTATTATCAAATCCCTTCCTATGATTTTGGAAAACTTGAGGGAGATTACTGAAGGTCTGCGTTCTTTAGTTTTTCCAGAACTGTGTTTGATTTGCGGAAAAGAGTTTGTAGCTATTTGCCGGGATTGCGCGGTGCCCTGGCATTCAACTCCCACCAGGTTTGCAATCAAGAGTTTAGAGATCTATTCAACAGTTCCATATAGCGCCGAGGTATCAAGCGTCGTACTCAAGGCAAAAGAAGATGGTTTGAGAATTGCACAAAAGCTAATGGCAAATGCGTTAACGCGCTCAATTGTTTCATGGGGCGAAATGGTTGATTTAAATGATTGTGTTCTAGTTCCGATTCCATCTACTAGAAGAGCAATTCGCAGAAGAGGTGGTTCCTTTCTGCACCCAATTCTGGAAATATCAACCAGTCAGTTGAAACGTAAAGGCTTTACAGGCGTGCAATGGATAGAGCTGCTAAGGCACCATAAATCAGTTCAAGATCAATCAGAGTTGAGTTATGAAGAAAGAAAGGCCAACTTAAGAGATGCTTTCAAGATCTTTAAAAGTGACCGAGAATTGATGGCAATGGCCGATAAGCAGATCATCTTGGTCGATGATGTAGTTACATCAGGTGCCACACTTCTGAGCGCCGAATCCACCCTTAGAGAGAGAAAAATGACAATTTTGGGCGCAGCAACCGCATGTGCATCAGCCCACCACCTACTAATACGATAGGCCCATAAGGAACCTACCTTGAAACAACCCATGGAAGGCTGACACGTGGTCGCAATTCTGGACAAGATTCTTCGCGCTGGCGAAGGTCGGGCTTTGAAGCAACTCGAGAAGATTGTTGTAGAAGTTAACTCGCATGAAGCTACTTTTGCTGCAATGAGTGATGAGCAGTTGCGCTCAATGACCGATAAATTCAAAGACCGTCTTGAGCAGGGTGAGGATTTAGATGACATTCTTCCTGAGGCCTTTGCCGTCGTCAGAGAAGCCTCAAAAAGAACTTTGGGTCAACGCCATTACGATGTTCAAATCATGGGTGGTGCTGCATTGCACCGTGGCAATATCGCCGAAATGCGTACCGGTGAGGGAAAGACCTTGGTCGCAACACTCCCTTCATATCTAAATGCACTTACTGGATTAGGCGTTCATATTGTCACCACAAATGATTATTTGGCAGAGCGTGATAGTGAGTGGATGGGACGTATTCATCGTTTTCTAGGTTTGAAGGTCGGTGTCATTTTGGCATCGATGACTCCAGCAGAGCGACGAATGCAATATGCCGCTGACATTACCTACGGCACAAATAATGAGTTTGGTTTTGATTATTTGCGTGACAACATGGCTTGGAATTTGGTGGATTGCGTACAGCGCGAACACAACTTCGCCATTGTTGATGAAGTAGATTCAATTTTGATTGACGAGGCCCGTACTCCGCTAATCATTAGTGGTCCGGCAGATAAGCCAACCAAGTGGTACGTCGAGTTTGCCAAGGTAGCGGATCGCCTAGTTCGTGGTGAACATTATGAGGTCGATGAGAAGAAGCGAAACACAGGAATTCTCGACGCCGGCGTAACCAAAGTTGAAGAGCTACTAGGCATTGAAAATCTATACGAATCAGTAAATACCCCGATGATTGGCTATTTGAATAATGCCCTTAAGGCCAAGGAATTATTCAAGAAGGATCGCGATTATGTGATTATGAATGGCGAACTTCTAATTGTTGATGAACACACTGGTCGCGTTTTGTCAGGAAGACGTTACAGCGAAGGTTTACACCAAGCCCTTGAGGCCAAAGAGCGGGTTGAGATCAAAGATGAAAATCAAACCCTGGCCACGATTACATTGCAAAACTACTTCCGCTTGTATGACAAGTTGTCAGGAATGACCGGTACCGCTATGACTGAGGCGGCTGAGTTTCTTCAGATTTACAAGTTGGGTGTAATTCCAATTCCAACCAATAAGAGTATGCAACGTGTAGATCAATCTGATCTGGTTTACAAGACTGAAACCGCGAAATTTGAGGCGGTTGCCAATGACATTGTTGAGCGTCATCGTAAAGGTCAGCCGGTTCTAGTCGGAACTGTTAGCGTAGAAAAATCTGAGGTGTTGTCCCAAACTTTACGCCGCAAGGGAATTCCTCATGAAGTTTTAAATGCGAAGCAACATGAACGTGAAGCTGCGATTATCGCTAGAGCCGGTACAGCCGGAGCGGTAACTGTTGCCACCAATATGGCAGGCCGCGGAACTGACATCATGTTGGGCGGAAACCCTGAGTTCATGGCGGATTTCGAATTGCAACGTCAGGGAGTATCACCGGTCGACAACCCAGAGCAGTACGAATCACTTTGGCCCGCAGAGTTAGCCAAGCAAAAGGCAGCGGTTGCTAAGGGACATGATGAGGTAGTAGCTCTTGGTGGCCTTTATGTATTAGGTACCGAACGCCATGAATCACGTCGTATTGATAATCAGCTAAGAGGTCGTTCCGGTCGTCAGGGCGATCCAGGTGAATCACGCTTCTATCTCTCTCTCCAAGATGAGTTAATGCGTCGCTTCAATTCAGCATTAGTTGAGCGTTTTCTAAATGCGGCAGGCATTCCTGAAGACACTCCAATCGAGTCCAAAATGGTCTCCAACGCCATTAAATCTGCGCAGACTCAGGTGGAGGCGCAAAACTTCGAGATGCGAAAGAATGTTTTGAAGTATGACGATGTAATGAACCGTCAGCGTGAGGTTATCTATCGTGAACGCCGCGAAGTTCTTGAAGGTGCCGACATCAAGGAACAAGTTTCCACATTTATCGCAGACACCATCCGGGGGTATGTTTCTGCGGCGACCAGCGAAGGTTTCCCAGAGGAATGGGATCTAGAACAACTATGGACCGTTCTGAAATCAACCTATCCCATCTCCTTCACTGTACAAGAGTTAGAAAGTGAAGCGGGCGGACGTTCTGGTTTGGATTCTGAGTATCTGGCTCAAAGAATTATCGATGACATTTTCGCTGCATATGAGAAGAGAGAGCAAGAGCTCGGCTCAGAAGTAACTAGAGATTTAGAGCGCAAGATTTTGCTTTCCGTACTTGATCGTAAATGGCGCGAGCACCTTTATGAGATGGATTATCTACAAGAGGGAATTGGCCTGCGAGCAATGGCGCAACGCGATCCACTTGTTGAGTATCAAAAAGAGGGATATGAGTTATTTGCTGCGATGATGGATGCCATTAAAGAGGAGATGGTTGGTTTCCTATTCAACGTTGAGGTGAAGATTGAAAACCAACAGGTAGAAGCTAAAGGTGTGGCCCAACCAACACAGAATCAGGCTTTGCGTTACTCCGCCCCGAGTGAAACTGGTGAAGCTGCGTCCGCTAGTGGTGCAGGAAGTGATGGAGGAACCTCACGCAACGCACCTTGTCCATGTGGCTCTGGCAAAAAATATAAACGTTGCCACGGGGCTTCATAACAACTCGAGCTCGGTACAAAGCCACTTTCTATCCACGCCTTCAAACCTGGCAACTAGGGAGCGCACTCGATCTTTGAAAGACAAGATTGCGGTGAGTTCGACTACCCCTTCAATGGGTTGATTTCGATGGATACGTTTAATCTTTGGCAGCTCTGAGACTGAACCAATACTTCGCAATAAAGAGTTGTATGTGAAGCGATGGGTTGAACGGGCAAGTTGTTGGACGGGACGCCGTCCTGCCATTATTTCGATAGCGCTTACTACGTAGGTTAATGTCCAACGCTCGAGATTTGGAAGGTCAGCAAGCGGTGAGGGATTCGGAGCGAAATCAGGGTCATAGCTCTCGCCATGTGCTGTGGGGACAAGATAAAGCTTGTTCGAGCGCTCATAGAGATTTAATCCATTGTCTGAATTGATAAAGAACTGCAGAGTTGGATGTGGGACAAAATCATCTAAATCACTTTCCAGGTAAGAATTAATATTTTTCATCGGCCCAGAGTGGCTTAATCACACTCCACTTTCCTCATACTTAAGTATGAGCTCCATAAAGATCGGTCGAAGGAGCTGTGGATAACGAGTTCTCCACCGGGTATCTAGGTGTATTTATCTGTCATGAAGCAAAAGAATAAAAATGATAAATCCTTGAACCAGATCAAATCAATCTCCCAGTTCAAAATTAACTTCAATCTTAGACTCGCCTTCGGAATTTTGCTGATCTGCACATCATTTGTCTCCGCCTATCTTCTTTCAACCTCCTCAACTCGAATGGTGACAGTATGGAGTGCGACAAAAGATCTGGCTCCTGGATCAGTGCTTCAAATTGAGGATGTGGAACAGAGTCAGGTACTGATCCCGAACAATGCGCAGTACTATCTTGATGGAAGCAGTTCAATACTAGGCAGTTATGTAATTCGACCAATCGGCGCCGATGAGTTGATTCCAGCTTATGCGGTTACTACAGAACCTATTTCAGATTTGAGAGCGGTGCCGATCTCTATTCCAATCAATCGATTGCCATACCAGATCAAAACCGGACAAATAGTTGATGTTTATGGGGTTCCCAAGCAACAGATGTCAGCTAGTCAAGAGAGTTCGAATTTGCGGACAAAGTTGTTGCTATCTGCAATAGGTATCTCTGGTATCGACTCGGAGGCGGGCAAATTAGGAGGGGAGATTGCGATTACCTTGCTCGTCCCAAAAGATTTGGTGAGTGAGCTTGTTTCCACCATTTCCACACATGACTTTGTTCTAGTAAAGACGCTATGAAGATTGAGTTAATTACCGCTATCTCTAACTTCCAAATGGAAGATGCGGTAATCGAGAGCTTAACCCAAAGGGATTTCAACCTTAATTCCAGAGCTTTAGCCATTAGTGATCTACAGAGAATTCTAGAGAAATGCCATATTGATCAACGTTATCTAATTGTCATGGATGAGGTTTTTGCTCTGAATTTAGGAGAGTTAAGCAGATACTTTTCAGAGAGCATCTCCTATTTGATATTGAATAGTGAGAGCGTTCCAAAGCCTGAAGCTCTGTTTGAAATGGCATATGAAAGATTGCGAAAGGTTGAGGCGGTTAAAAGCAATCCGATTGGAAGATCCTTTGGAAATGCTATTGGAATTACCGGAAGCTGGGCATCACCTGGCATATCTTCGATTGCATTGAATCTGGCAGCGGAGCTATCCCTTTCTCGTGATGTTCTCCTAAATGATGTGAATCCATACCGTCGAGACCTGATGCACCTGTTAGGAATGAAGAGAGATCAACATCGGGTAAAGCTCAACAATCATTTATCGATTTTAGATCTCCACCCAAACACCTCGGATGAAGCTCTTGAAGATAGACAAAACATTTTGAGTATTTTGGACATGGGAAGCGCCCCGGAAATAGAGGTCTCCTTGAGTGATAGAAGAGCGCCGGGAAGGAGCTTTGCTGAACTTCTGCAAAGCTGTAAAGAGTTGGTTTTTGTTGTAGGACCGGAAAATCATGCCTTGAGACAGATGGAGGAGTTTTCTCTCCAACTTCAATCAATGATTCCTAATATAAGAGTTACCTACGTATTGAACAGATTAGCTTCTTCATCTAGACATCAGGGCATAAAGAGAAGCTTTCAAAGAAAGTTAAATGAACTTGGCACCGACAATTCAGCTTTTTTGATCCCAGCCGACTACTCGCTTTTGGATAACGCGCA
>JACCDU010912922.1_pt1 | contig 15108 bp, 15 predicted proteins | sample 7446081 | NCBI WGS metagenome assembly JACCDU01 (sample SAMN15323447, study PRJNA562643) | freshwater metagenome | isolation source: river surface water | place: USA:Blue River Watershed | collected 2017-08-17
AAAATTGACTCTCGATTTCTGCCGCATAGTGAGCTGCGCGAGACCGACTACCGGTGTCTTTCTTACTAAGGACCGGCGCGACAACGCCCTCAATGATTCCGATTTCTCGGTCAGCAGAGGCTTTGAGGCCGCGGAGGTGCCTTGGTGAAATTCCAAATCGCTGCAGGTGCACGATTGACTTGGCAATCTCTAGGTCGGTGGCTTCAAAGGGCTCTTGGCCAATCAGCGAAACATCCTGCGCCTCAGAGATCAAACCGTCGGTAATTCCGGTTTCGGTGATGACCTCTATACGAGTAAATTTTCGATTGCGCGAGGATGCCAGTTGAGGTGCTGCACCGCTACCAGGCAGGGTTGGCTGCTTACCTGCATCCAAGTCAGCTAGATAAGTGCGAATTACCTTCAAAGGCAGGTACTGGTCACGCTGAAGTTCGAGAACAATCTGAATCCGCTCAATGTCTAGTTCGGTGAATTTGCGATAGCCCGAATTAGTTCGCTGAGGCGAAATCAACCCCTGTTCCTCTAGGAATCTGAGCTTTGAAGGGGTCAGATCAGGAAAGTCAGGATTTAGAACTGCCAGCACCTGACCAATGTTGAAAAGCTTTACCTGCCGCGCAGAAAAAATGCTTGCCGGAGCTACCTCAGCCACTAGTTCACCTGACCAAGATCTGCTCGTGAAGCGTAGAAGGTCAACCGGAACTTGCCGATTTGGACCTCACACCCGTCGACTAGTCGAGCTGCATCAATGCGCTGACCATCGAAGTAAGTTCCATTCAATGAGCCGAGGTCCTTAACCTCAAACACTGCCCCATCGCGGTGGAATTCAGCATGGCGACGCGAAACAGTCACGTCGTCAAGGAAAATATCAGCATTTGGATGGCGACCAATTGTCGTGACGTTCTGATCTAGCAAAAAGCGAGAACCCTCGTTCGGGCCGCGCTTGACGATAAGAAGTGCTGATCCAGATGGCAATGCGCCGATGGCAGCTTCTTCGTCGTTTGATAAAGAAGGCCCCATCTGAGCCAAAAGGTCTTCGTTAAAACGCAGGGTTGACCCAACTTCATCTGAAGAGCCCCCAAAGCCCAACTCTGCAAAATTCATGATCCCCATACTCCTTCGGTGATTAGCCTACTTGACTTCAATCGGGTCATTTTTCACGATTGATCTGACCTGACGCAGGTAAACAAAACCCGCCCACCAGTAGAGCCCAACACCCCAAAGGGCAAAGGCCCAGGCTAGCGGCAGCAGCCAGGCAATCAATGGCCAAATCTCAGCCATAAGCAACAGCGGAAAGGCATAGAGCAGCGAGAATGTGGCTACTTTTCCGAGGAAATGCACTGGCAGAGGGCCGTATCCGTGATTGGCCAAGACCACGTAGGCAACTGCCAGCACCACATCTCTAGCAATAATGACCCACATCAACCAGTAAGGAATGATGCCGGCGATAGCTAGCCCGACCAGGGTAGAAAAAATATAGAGCCGGTCGGCAGCCGGATCTAAAAGCTGACCTAGGCGGGTGACCTGATTCCATCTACGTGCAAAAAAGCCATCAAGGTAATCAGTCAGGCTAGCTAGTGCCAATACCAAAATCGCTGAGTAAAAATGACTGTTGATAAGCAGCGTAAGAAACACCGGAACCAGCGCTAACCGGAGCATACTCAGCAGGTTAGGCAGAGTTAGAAACTGCTGCCTAAGGCTGAGTGCTGGCTGGTCCGACATATTCAGATTTTATTCCTACGAGCGCTTGCGCTTCTCGCGCACTCGCATACCCACTTCGATAGGCGTACCTTCGAAGCCGTAAGTCTCGCGGAGTCGACGCTGGATAAAGCGGCGGTAACCCGGGTCCAAGAATCCGGTGGTAAAGAGCACAAACTTTGGCGGGCGGCTGCTGGCCTGAGTCGCAAAGAGAATTCTTGGCTGCTTGCCACCACGGACCGGGTGCGGAGTTTCCATAGCCAACTCTTGGACAAAAGCGTTGAGCTTTCCGGTAGCGATTCGCTGGTCCCATGAGTCCAGCGCAACCTCTAGGGCTGGTACAAGCTTTTCGAGGTGACGACCGGTTTTGGCCGAAATGTTTACGCGCGGGGCCCAGTCAACGTGTGCCAAATCCTGCTCGATTTCACGCTCTAGGTAGCGGCGGCGCTCGTCGTCAAGTTCGTCCCACTTATTGAAGGCAAGAACCAGTGCGCGCCCACTCTGCAGAGCCATGTCGACGATTCGAATGTCTGCTTCGCTGATTGGCTGAGTTACGTCAAAAAGAACCACGGCAACTTCGGCACGCTCTAGTGCGGCAGCGGTGCGCAACGACGCGTAGAAGTCGGCACCCTGGGTTAGGTGAACACGGCGACGGATTCCGGCTGTGTCTACGAAACGCCAAACCTTTCCACCGAGTTCTACCTGCTCATCGATTGGGTCACGGGTGGTTCCAGCCAGATCGTTTACTACTGCTCGCTCAGAGCCGACAGCTTTGTTGAGCAAGGATGACTTACCAACATTTGGGCGCCCAATTAGAGCGACTCGACGTGGTCCGCCGAACTCTTCTTTGGCAACGCCAGAAACCTTAGGTAGAACCGCCATGGCAGCATCCAGCATGTCTGCAACACCACGACCGTGCAGGGCCGAAACCGGATAAGGCTCCCCTAGCCCAAGACCCCAAAGGCTGGCAGCCTCTGGCTCTTGACGCACATCATCGATTTTGTTTCCGACCAAAATTACCGGCTTGCCCGAAGCGCGCAACATTTTCACAACGCGCTCATCGGTGCTGGTTGCACCAACCATGGCATCGACCACAAACAAGACAGCGTCGGCAAGCTCAACTGCGATTTCTGCCTGCAGAGCTACCGAGCGATCGATACCCTTGGCATCCGGCTCCCAACCACCAGTGTCAACAAGGGTAAATTTACGTTCGTTCCACTCCGCCTTGTACGAAACGCGGTCACGGGTAACACCCGGCTTGTCTTCGACAACGGCTTCGCGTCGACCGAGGATTCGGTTCACCAAAGCAGATTTACCGACGTTTGGACGCCCCACGATTGCGAGGACCGGCAGGGCCGGCAGGTAGCGCGGCCCATCTTCAAAGTCATCATCTGAGTCGATAACCTCTAGGTCTTCGTCGTCGAGGTCGTACTCGTCAAGCCCGGTGCGCAAAGCACGAACACGAGTCTCCTCCTCAACGGTGCTCATATTTTTGAGCCGCTCTACGAACTCGGGATTCACCGGTTCGGCATTAAATTCTTGTTCACTCATTGGTTTCCTTAGGCTTCCTCTGGTCTACCAATGCCAGAACGGCTGAGACCGTCTGGTTGAAGTTGAGATCAGTTGAATCCACTAATTGGACTCCGGGTGCCGGAGTCATAAAGTCAACGACACTGGAGTCGCTGGCGTCACGTTCTGATACTTGACGCTTTAGGCTGGCCGCCGAAACTTCGGAAAGTTCAGCAGCACGTCGGTTAAGTCTAACGGCTTCACTGGCTGTCATGAGAATTCTTAATTGCGCTTCAGGCAAAACCACCGTTGTGATGTCTCTGCCCTCAACGACTACGCCGGACTGACTGGCGCTGGCAACGAGCCGCTGCGTGAGCAATTTCATGAACGCTCTGACGTTTGGCAACTTAGCTACCTGCGATACGTATTCGGCAACCTGGCTCTCACGAATGGCTGCAGTAACATCGTGGCCGGCCACGGACACCGAATAATGATCTGGATCCAGTGAAATTGAATAATCAAACTCGCGGCCCAAATCTGCATTGGCCAGGTCCAGCCCCTTGAAATTAGGCAAATTCAACACAGCCCAGGCTAAAGCGCGGTAGGCAGCACCGGTATCCAAGTACCCGTAACCAAGTTGTCTAGCAACCTGCTTGCTGACACTTGATTTCCCCGATCCAGCCGGCCCATCAACTGCAACTACAAACTTGTTCACTAGGCAATTCTCCAGCCACGCGCAACGAGGTCCGCGGTCAATCGTTCTGCCTCAGTCGGGGCAACGTAGAGCTCAGCTAGACCAATTTGGGCACTCGGCGAATGCTCTAGTTGCAATTCCTCGAGGTTGATTCCGATCTCGCCGACTTCGGTTAGCAGACGAGCAAGTTCTCCCGGACGGTCCTCGACCATAACGATTACCTGAGCGTAGTTCGTGTGTTTTCCACCATGCTTGCCTGGGATGCGACCCACACCAATGTTGCCGGCTTCCATCACTGCACGGATTTGCGCCTGCGGCTCTCGAACTTCGAAACCTGAAATAAGTGAGGAAAGGTCAGCGGCAAGGCTCTTCAAAAGCGGCAGCACCTCATCGGCGTTTGCCTCGAGAATCTGAAGCCAAAGCTCAGGGTCGCTGGCCGCGATTCGAGTTGTGTCGCGCAGTCCTTGACCTGCCAACGCTATATCTTCAGGCGCGGCCGTCACCAAGCGTGAAGCCAACAAGCTGGAAACCAACTGGGGCACGTGCGATACCAGCGCTACTGCCCGATCATGTTCTTTGGTGCCGACGCGCACCACAGCGGATCCGAGGTGCGATGCAAGATCAGCAACTAAATCAATGCCACGCTCATCTGCACCATCGTGCGAAGTGATGACCCAAGGGCGGCCAACAAACAAATCAGCACGTCCAGAAATAGCGCCTCCACGCTCGCGACCGGCCATCGGGTGCGAACCAACATAACGCTCGAGCGGAGCGCCCGAGGCCTGAAGTTCGTGCAAAACTGAACCCTTTACGCTGGCAACATCAGTGACCACCGCGTTCGGGTAGCGCGTCAACTCATCGGCGACGATTTTTGCAGTCATAGCCGGCGGCACGCACACCACAATAAGCTCTGGCAAATCAGTTTCTGTTGCTACTCGCCCCGCACCGTAGCCGACAGCCAGATCGACACTCTTTGGGGATTGCGAAGAAATTACGACGTCGAAACCCTGCTTCGTCAACGCCAAACCGATGCTGGTTCCTAGCAAACCAGCACCTACTATCCGGACCGTGCCGGTTAGGTGGTTCACTGAGCGATGTCCGATCGAAGTGCAGTGGCACCGCGAAGGTAAATGTGCTGAATCTCGGCGCGACTCTTGTTTAGGTCGGCTGTAATCATGATGCGAATAGTTCGAGGCAGCGCGTGCTTTACATCCATCTCGACGAAACACATCAGAGGAACATCGGTCAAGCCGATTGACCGAGCCGCAACTGCCGGAAACTCACTCGTAATGTCTGGCGTCGCTGTGAACAAAATCGAGACCAGCTGACCATTATCGATGTCATTGGCATGAAGCGTCTTGGTCAAAAGTTCGGCAGTGGATTTCAGAAGGTGCTCGCGCTCATCGGAATCAATTTGGACTGCGCCACGGATAGCTCTAATCGCCATAATTACCGCCTCTTCTGCCTTGGAGCTGCCTTTTGACCTTTCGGCGGCCTTGGTGCACGCTCCTGCTTACCCTCGGCGGCCTTTAGTAGAGCGCCAACCTCTATTTTACTGAGTTCACGGACACGACCCTCTTTGAGCGGGCCAAGCTGAATTGGGCCAAATTGGCGGCGAACGAGGCCGACTACCGGATGCCCGACAAAGTCAAACATTCGTCGAACAATTCGGTTTCGCCCTGAGTGCAGGACAATTTCAACCAAGCTCTCTTCGGGCTGAACATCAACAATGTGCGCTTTGTCTGCCTTAATAAAGCCATCCTCGAGTTCAAAACCGCTCAAAAGCTTGTGAATAATCGCTGGGGTAACTACTCCCTCAACGCGGGCAACGTAAGTCTTGGTCACACCGAACTTAGGGTGCGCAAGTTTGTGCGCCAGGTCGCCATCGTTGGTCATAATTATCAAACCGGTGGTCTCTGAATCCAGACGTCCAACATTGAAAACCCGATCGTAGCCAATCACAAACTGAGTAAGGTCGGGGCGACCGTTTTCGTCTGCCATGGTGCTAACTACTCCGCGTGGCTTGTTCAGCGCCAGATACACACGCGAGTTGTCCAACTGAATCGGGGTCCCACCCACGGTGACCTTGTCCACCTCAGGGTTGATCCTGGTTCCAAGCTCGGTAACGACCTTGCCGTTTACCTTTACTCGACCCTGGGTAATGAAGTCTTCGCAGACCCTACGGGACGCAACGCCCGCAGCAGCCATTACTTTTTGTAGTCTTACGCCCTCAGGCTCGTCATTAAAGTTTGTCATCAAAATCACTATTCGCGTCTGGTAGGTATGGACTGATAAGTGGCATCTCATCGAGAGAGTTGATGCCCAGCACTTCGAGCAAAAGCTCAGTTGTGCCGTAGTGAATCGCACCTGATTCAGAGTCGGTGTACAACTCTGTAATTAGCCCACGGCTCAAAAGGGTTCGGACTACCGAATCTACGTTTACCGCTCGGATGGAGGCGATTTGCCCTCGAGATATCGGTTGCTTATAGGCAATGACAGCGAGAGTTTCCAATGCGGCTTGGCTCAGCTTGGTCGGATTCTCGTTGGCGATGAACATTTTCACTGCCCAGTCATATTCATGGCGCACGAAGATTCGCCATCCACCACCAACTTCGCGAAGCTCAAAACCTCTCGGGGCTGAGCCGTTGGTGCCGTCGTAGTCAAGTTTCAGTGAAGAAATGAGGTCGCGAACCACATTTACCGGGCATTCAAGCGCGGTAGCGAGAGCAACTACAGTCAGCGGTACATCGGTGACCATCAAAATAGCTTCGACGGCACCTCTAAGGTCATCGCCTTCAACCGGAACGGCAAGTCCATCTGGACTAAGAGTCATAGTCAGCTCCTAGAGTCGCTAATTGTTCATCATCGAATTTCTCTGCACGCCAGGCAAGCTTCAAGTCACCCAAAGGTGCATCCTGTTCAAAACTGATCGCTGCAAGGCGATAGAGCTCAAGGACGGCCAAAAACCTGGCCACAACCACTGCCCGGTCGCGGACTGAACCAATAATTTCGCGGAAGGTTAGAGTCGAGGCTTGACGCAACATTGCAATTACCTCGCTGGCCTGCTCGCGAATACTCACTCGCGGTGCGTGAAGGTGAGTTAACCCAACCGTTGGGATTTCTTTTGGGGTCAAAGTTTCTTGGGCCAGTTTGGCAAACTCCTCCAAAGTTAGACTCCAAACTAACTCTGGTTTTTGCTTGCGGAACCGCTCTTCAATTCTTACGTCTCGAGCAATTCGACTGGACTCCAACCCCATAGCAGTGCTGAACCAGCTACTGATTTCCTTAAAGGCACGGTATTGGAGCAAGCGGGCAAATAGGAGGTCTCGCGCCTCAAGTAGCGCCACGTCCTCGGCATCAACAACCTCGCCCTTAGGTAGCAGGCCCGCAATCTTGAGGTCCAGCAAGGTAGCAGCAATTACTAAAAATTCAGAAGCTTGATCGAGTTCCTCAGAGTCGTCTAGCCCCTTAAGGTACGAGATGAACTCGTCGGTGACCCTGCTCAACGAAATTTCGGTGATGTCCATCTCATGCTTCGAAATTAGCGAGAGAAGCAGGTCAAAAGGCCCCTCGAAATTTCCGAGGGATACAGCAAAGCCTTTTTCGACTACTTCCGTCGCGTTCTCGCTATGGAGCACAGCCACGAGAAACAAGCTCTCTAGCTACAGTGCGGTAAGAACTGGCCGCTTCTGAATCTGGTGCAAATACAGTGATTGGTGATTGAGCCACCGTGGCATCAGGAAACTTTACGGTTCGATTGATCACACTGCGGAAAACTTTTTCGCCGAAGGCATCGTGTAGGCGCTCAAGAACCTCGCGTGAGTGCAGAGTACGCGGATCGAACATGGTCGCCAAGATTCCGTCGAGCTGCAGTGCCGGGTTTAGCCCCTCTTTAACCTTGCTGATGATGTCTTCAAGAATTGCAACACCACGAAGCGCGAAGAACTCAGTGGCCAAAGGAATGATCACACCGTGGGCTGCCGTAAGGGCATTTACCGTGAGCAAACCAAGTGAAGGCTGGCAGTCCACAATGATGACGTCGTAGTCATCGGCCACCTGCTTCAAAATCTTTGCCAGAATTTGCTCTCGGGCAATCTCGTTGACCAACTTCATTTCAGCTGCTGAAAGCTCAATGTTTGCCGGAATTACATCCAGATTCGGAACTTCGGTGTGCTGAATCGCGCTCTTTGCATCGATAGTGCGGTCAAGCATCAAGTCGTAAATTGTGGTTGCATCATGGGCGTTCACGCCAAGTCCAGCTGAAAGGGCACCCTGAGGGTCAAAGTCCACCAAAAGCACCTTGCGGCCGTATTCGGCGAGCGCAGCGGACATGTTTATTGACGTTGTGGTCTTTCCAACACCGCCCTTTTGGTTACACATCGCAATGATGCGCGCTGGGCCATGCGAAACGAGGGGCTTAGGTGTCGAAAACCGAGTATCCGTTGGTTTCTTCTTCGCTGCAGCCATGATTTCCTCCCGAAATTCCGCTCTTTGTTGCTACCCCCTAGCCTATCGGTCTCGAAGGACTAATTCCGGGCACGCGGATGTGCGGTGGCGTAAATCTCTCTTAGGCGGTCGACAGTCACCAGTGTGTAAATCTGGGTGGTTGCAACCGATGAATGGCCAAGCAGCTCTTGCACCACGCGAACATCGGCACCACCTTCGAGCAAATGTGTTGCAAAAGAATGCCTGAGTGTGTGCGGAGAAACCTCGGCTTCTATACCAGCCACGGTTGCGGCGTCACTAATTATTTGCCAAACGCTTTGCCGAGACAGGCGGCCACCACGCTGATTTAGAAATAGCGCTGCACTCCCCCGCCCCTGCATGACCAGTGAGGGGCGAGTGCGAACCAAATACTGCTCAAGGGCCGACTGGGCAAAACGACCTACCGGAACCACTCGTTCCTTTGACCCCTTGCCAAAAAGGCGAATCAGGGTCGGATCGAGCAGATCATCCAAATCAACTCCGGTAATCTCGCTCACTCGAGCACCGGTCGCGTAAAGAAGTTCGAGGATGGCTCGGTCGCGAATCCGAATTAGGTTGGCTGCCTCCGGCAATGCTTCCTGCGGATCTGGTCCGGCAGCATTTAATAGTTGTTCGACCTGGCTCACTGAAATGGCCTTGGGCATGTTTCTCGGAAGTTTGGGCGGTTTCACACGAAATGAAACATCATTAGGCACCAATCCTTCAATGAGCCAAAATCGATGAAGCCCTCGCACGCCCGACAAAATTCTGGCCACCGAGCTTGGCCTAAGACTCAAATTGTTTCCAAGGTGCTCAACGAACTCCTGCACCTGCTGTTCAGTTATCTGTTCTGCAGTCTCTACGCCAAAATTCAACAGAAATTCTCGATACCGTACCAAATCAGCTGAATACGCTGAGAACGTATTCTTGGCTAGGCCCCGCTCAATCGAAATATGCCTTAGGTAGGCATCGATTTGTTGCCCCAACTTAGTCACTAGCTGAGATGCCCAACTTGTGAGCGAGGGCAAGGATGCCAACCACTGCACTCGGATTCTTGATTTCTGCAGCAAGAGCACTCGTCAAGGCCTGTTGTAAAGGAACCCATTCCAGCTGCATGTCTCGCTCTTCACCTTCAAGGTCGAGGTCATGCCCTTGGAGACGAAGATTTTCGGCCAAGAAAATAGTGATGGTTTCGTCGTTGCCGCCAGGAGTTGTGTGGAACGCCGTTAGCTCTTGCCAGGCGGAGGCGATGTACCCGGTCTCTTCCAACAGTTCCCGCTTGGCGGCCTCGAGACGCGATTCGCCGGGGACATCCAAAAGACCCGCCGGAATTTCCCAAAGGTAGGCCCTGACTGGGTGCCGATACTGACGAATCATGAGTACTTCACGATTCTCATTCAAGGCCAAAATAGCCACGGCCCCAGTGTGGGCTACAAACTCACGAACCAGTGGTTCACCCTGGTAGTCAAACGTCTCACGCACAACGTCCCAGATTTTTCCAGAAAAAACAACCTCGCGTTTGGTTACCCCAAACTCGACGGGTTGATCTTTAGGCATCGTTTACCTCAAAGAGCTGGTTTGACTCCTTGCGGGCAATTGCTGCAAGCACCAGACCCTTGAATAGCGGGTGAGCATTAGTAGGACGTGATCGGAATTCTGGGTGCGCCTGTGTTGCAACGTAGTACGGGTGAACTTCGCGAGGCAACTCCACGAACTCTACGAGGTTGTCGTCAGGTGAAGTGCCTGAGAACACTAGGCCAGCCTCAGAGATTTGAGGGCGGTAGTGATTGTTTACCTCGTAGCGGTGGCGGTGACGTTCTTCAACTGAATCGGCGCCATAAACCTCTGCGACAATCGAGCCCGGCTTGAGCTTTGCGGTGTAAAGACCCAAGCGCATTGTGCCACCAAGATCACCTGAGGCAAGAATGTCTACCTGCTCAGCCATCGTTGCGATAACTGGATACTTTGCTTCTGGATCAAACTCTGTAGATGATGCTCCTTCGAGCCCAACCACATTGCGTGCATATTCGATAACCATGCACTGGAGCCCCAAACACAGACCTAGGGTCGGAATTTGGTTTTCACGAGCAAACTTCAAAGCACCTAGCTTGCCCTCAATACCTCGAACACCAAATCCACCAGGGACACAGATAGCGTCAAGGCTCGAGAGCGCAGCCTTGGCGCCCTCTTCGGTCTCGCATGAGTCTGATGCAATCCATTTGATGTTGACCTTTGCCATGTTGGCAAAACCACCGGCACGCAGGGCCTCGGTCACTGATAGGTAGGCATCAGGAAGATCAATGTACTTGCCCACCAAACCGATGTTAACTTCGTGCTGCGGGTGGTGAACTGCGTCCAGAACGCCCTGCCAGCGACTCCAATCCACATCTCCGGCTTTGCCCTGTAGGCCAAGGCGCTCAATGATGTAGCTGTCCAGCCCCTCGTCGTTGATGACGGTCGGCACGTCGTAGATGCTCGACGCGTCGGCGGCGTTGACCACTGCCTGAACATCGATGTCGCACATCAGCGCAATTTTGTTCTTGATTGACGCCGGTAGCGGGCGGTCGGAACGACAAACAACTGCGTCTGGCTGAATTCCAATAGACCTGAGCGTGGCAACAGAGTGCTGAGTCGGCTTGGTCTTTAGTTCGCCGGATGCTGCCAAGTAAGGCACCAAAGAAACGTGAACGTAAAAGACGTTGTCTCGGCCGACATCGTGGCGAATCTGTCGCGCAGCCTCGATAAATGGGTGAGATTCAATGTCGCCCACGGTTCCACCGATTTCGGTGATGATCACATCCGGCGCTGGCACATCGTGAGCCTGAAGGCGCATGCGGCGCTTAATCTCGTCGGTGATGTGCGGAATTACCTGAACGGTATCACCGAGGTACTCGCCGCGGCGCTCTCGCGCAATCACAGTTGAGTAGATTTGGCCGGTGGTGACGTTGGCGGATTGACCAAGGTTGATGTCTAGGAAGCGCTCATAGTGACCGATGTCTAGATCGGTTTCAGCGCCGTCATCGGTGACGAAAACTTCACCGTGCTGAAAAGGGTTCATGGTACCTGGATCAACATTTAGGTATGGATCCAGCTTTTGCATTACGACCTTAAGGCCGCGGGCACGAAGCAGGTTGCCTAGACTCGAGGCGGTTAGGCCTTTACCGAGTGAAGATGCAACACCTCCGGTGACGAAAATGTGACGTGTAATACCGGAATCCATAGCTTCTACCATGGAATACCAGCCTACCAAATTGCGGGTTCAAAAAACACGCCCACACTCACCTGAACTTAGTTATTTAAGATTTTTTGGCTAGTTCGACAAGCTCTTGGGCATGTTGACGTGCTGACTCCGACTCACTCAAACCCGAAAGCATCCTGGCAAGTTCGCTAACTCTACTTTCACCCTGCAGGGCAACCACGTCACTTGCCGTGTAGCTATCGGTGCTGGTCTTTGAGACCTTCAGGTGAGTGTCAGCGAAGGCTGCCACCTGAGCAAGGTGGGTGACCACAATGACCTGAGCGCGGTTTGCCAGAGCCGACAGCCGCCGCCCAACCTCGATTGCCGCTGCGCCACCGACACCAGCATCAACCTCATCGAAGATGAATGTTGGAGCCGATTCAGTCTTAGCCAGAACGACTTCGATAGCCAACATAATTCTTGACAACTCGCCGCCGCTGGCCCCTTTACCGAGAGGCCGAGGATCGGCGCCAGCATAGGAACTCAAGAGAATTGCAACTGAATCCTTACCGTAAGGGCCATACTCGGCCGGTTGCACCTGGACCACCAACGACGATCCTGGCATTGCCAAAGTTTCCAACTCAAGGGTCACTTGCTCGGCCAGGCGCTCGGCTGCAGCGGTTCGAATGTCAGTTATTTCTGCTGCCAGAGTTTCAACCCGGCCGAATTCATCTGCAATGGCGTTGGCTAGCTCCTCAACACTGGATGAACCGGCCTCCAATTCCAGCAAACGGGTAACGCCTGATTTCTCAAGTTGAAGCAATTCTTCAAAAGTGCAACTGTATTTTCGGCAAAGGTTAGCAATCAAGGCCCGGCGGGATTGCACCATCTCGAGGTTCTCCGCTGAATCACCTTCTAAATCGGCGAGATAGCCGGATAGCCCCGCAGCTAGGTCATTAAGTTGGTAGCCCAGGTTTTTCAGCTGCTCGGCGAACTCTGAAAATTGAGGGTCATGGTGGGCTACCTGTTCAAGGGCTTTCCTAGCTTTGCCAAGTAAACCAATGGCATCTACGTCATCGCCATGGCCGTCTGCAGATATCGCCGAGTGCGCCTCTGCTGCAGCGAGCCTTAATTCTTCGCTAAAGGTTAAGCGGTTTGCAGTTTCCGCCAGCATCGTCTCTTCGCCGGGCTGAAGCGCCGCCTGCTCAAGATCGGCGAGCATCTCGGTAAGTTGCTTAACTTCGGTTTCTCGTACCGTCAAGTTTTGCTCAAGACCGACGAGTTCGGACTCCAAAGTTCGCCACCGTCGGTAATGAACTGTGTAACGTTCAGCCAAGCTGGCAAGGTCGGGGCCGGCATATTGGTCGAGGGCTTCGCGCTGGGCGACGGCAGACTTAAGTCGAATTTGATCTGATTGACCGTGCACAACTACGAGCTGTTCACCCAGCTCGCTAAGCAAACTCACCGGTGCGGCACGGCCCGAAGCCGATGCTCGCCCTCTTCCCTCCGACGAAACAGAACGATTGAGGATCAATTCGTCAGAATCTAGATCGATTCCAGCGGCAGCCAATCTTTCAGTAACGGCCCCCGGGTCACTAAGGAGCCATCTACCTTCAACAATCGCCTGCTGCTCTCCCCTTCGGACACTGGAAGAGTCCGATCTTTCACCCAGTAGTAATCCCAGAGCGGTGAGGACCATAGTTTTTCCGGCGCCAGTTTCTCCGGTTAGGACGGTCAGCCCAGGGCCGAACCCAAGGCGGGCTTCTTCAATGACACCCAGGTCACGAATGTAGATTTCTTCAATCACGATTTAGCTCTTAGAACTCGAAACTTCATCAACGCCGCGCCAACCTGCTACAGGAAGCGAGAACTTGTTAACCAATCGGTCTGTAAAACTGCTTTGATGAAGTCGTGCCAACCTGACTGGCTTTGAAGATTTCAAAACCTCAACTCGTGCGCCTGGAGGAAGTTCCCACGTACGACGACCATCGCACCAAAGAACTCCGTGCCCAGCGCTGCGCTGCAAGACCTCCACAGCGACAAGTGCGTCCGGCTTAACTACCAACGGTCGCGCAAAGAGCGCATGAGCGCTAAGTGGAACCACCAGCAGAGCCTCAACCGATGGCCAAACAATTGGCCCACCTGCCGAAAATGCGTATGCGGTCGAACCGGTCGGGGTGGAGATAACTATGCCATCGCACCCAAAACTTGACAGCGGATGCTGCTCAACCTCAACCACCACTTCGAGCATTCGCTCTCGAGCGCTCTTCTCAATGGTCGCCTCGTTCAACGCCCAAGTCCTATAAACCTCAACACCATCAACAAAGACTCGAACATCTAGGGTCAGGCGCTCTTTGATTAGGTAATCTCGTTTTGCCACGCGATCGACGGCTTCTGACAAGCCGTCGCGCTCACTCTCGGCTAAAAACCCGACGTGCCCAAGATTGATACCCATCAATGGGACGGCGTCTTCGCGAACAATTTCGGCGGCCTTCAGAATTGTGCCGTCGCCGCCGAGTACCATAGCGAGCTCTAACTCGCTGGCGTCAACATCGACTCCCAGCTTCAGAATTTGATCTAGAAGACCAGACTCGGGAGAGTGCTTTTGGAAATCAACAAATTCCTGTTCGGTCATTACCGGGGTAATGCCGGCGGCAAACAGTTGCTGAACCGTCTCGCGAGCAGCGGAGATTGCCTCATCGCGGCGCGTGTGAGACACCACTAGAACATGTCGACGTGCCGTCATTTGTTCTCCCTAGCGATGGTTTCAATTCGTTCTGTCCATTTTGACCGATTTACCGGCTCTTTTGAACTAATCCACAGGAGGTATTCGACATTCCCGTGCGTGCCTGGAAGTTCAGACTTTTCTAGGCCTCGGATACCTAGACCAAGCGAGTGTGCCTCGTCAACTACCTGTTTAATGGCGCCGGCACGCAGACGGTGATCGGTAACCAAACCGTGTGCGCTGAGAGATTGCTTACCGACTTCAAACTGAGGTTTGATCAGCAAGACCATTTCAGCCGCCGGGGCTGTATCTGAGATTTGTTTCAGTACCAAAGTGAGTGAAATAAACGACAGGTCTCCGACCACGACGTCGATCGAGATTTCTGAGTCGGCCTTACCCGCACGCAGAGCCAGCTCTGACGTTGATAGTTCACGGGCATTGAACCCCTCGATACTGATGACTCTCGGGTTCTCTGCCAGTTCTGGGACCATTTGATCGTGCCCGACGTCAATCGCATAAACCAATGCTGCGCCCCGGCGGAGTAGGACATCAGTGAACCCACCGGTCGATGCTCCAACATCCAAGGCCGTTTTGCCGACTAGGTCAAGATCAGCAAATTTATCCAGTGCATTCGCTAATTTGTGACCGGCTCTACTGACATAGTCCACTGCCTCTAGGACCAAAATTTTGTCAGTTTCAAGAACGGTCTGAGAGGCTTTCCTAGCCGCTTTTCCATTAATCAAGACACGACTTGACTCGACTAGCGTTGCTGCCTGGTTTCGTGATCTAGCCAAGCCGCGTTCAACTAGAGTTACGTCGATTCGCACTAGTTTGCCGCTGATTTCG
>JACCDU010631410.1_pt1 | contig 15102 bp, 11 predicted proteins | sample 7446081 | NCBI WGS metagenome assembly JACCDU01 (sample SAMN15323447, study PRJNA562643) | freshwater metagenome | isolation source: river surface water | place: USA:Blue River Watershed | collected 2017-08-17
ACACCTACGGTCAAGCGCTGGCCAATACGCTGGCTTCGCTGCAAATGGGCGTGTGGAACTTTCAGTCCTCTGTCGCGGGTCTGGGCGGCTGTCCTTATGCCAAGGGCGCCACCGGCAACGTGTCCACCGAAGACGTGGTCTACATGTTGCACGGCATGGGCATCGCCACTGGCATTGATCTGGACAAGCTGGTCGATGCGGGCGCCTTCATCAGCGACTTTCTTGGCCGCAAGCCCAACTCGAACGTGGCCAAAGCCATCCTCAACAAGCGGGCAGGCTGAGCCATGTGCGGTGCTGAACTCCACACCCTGCCCGAAGGCGTGCAACGCGTGGCGCGTGCGCTGCTGGGCGCTGCACATCCGCACACGCCGGTCATGCTCGACGGCGCCGCCCGCACCGCGCAAGAGGCCGCTGACGGCCTGGGTGTGCAACTGGGCCAGATCGCCAAGAGCGTGATCTTCAAACGCAAGCAAGACGGTGTGGCCGTGCTGGTGGTGGCTTCAGGTGACCGGCGTGTGGACGAGAAAAAAGTCTCGGCCCTGGTCGGCAAGATCGGCCGTGCCGATGCCGACTTCGTGAAAGCACAAACCGGCTTCACCATCGGCGGCGTCTCGCCCGTGGCGCACCTGAACGCGTCTGTGACCCTGCTCGACCAAGACCTCTGGCGCTTTGACGAGATCTGGGCCGCAGCAGGGCACCCGCATGGCGTGTTCCAGTTGCAACCTGACGATCTGAAGCGCCTGACCGGTGCCCCCGTGGCCGATGTGGCCCAAGCCATGTCCGAGGTGTCCGCATGAGCCAGTTTTACTGGAAGAAACTCGCCGAGCGCGCAGCGCAGGTGTTGGCAGAGCCCACGCCGCCTGCGCCCAACTCGGTGCCGTCGCCCTGTGTGTCGCTGTGCCTGATGCACCCCAGCGCTGGCTGGTGCGACGGTTGCTTGCGCACACTGCCCGAGATCGGCAGCTGGAGCCGCGCCACCGACGAAGAAAAACGACGCGTCTGGGAACTCATTCCCGAACGTTTGCGCCAACGCCAAGCCCTGGAAGGCTGAACATGAAAACCATCCACTTTTACCTGGACTTCATCTCGCCTTATGCGTGGTTGGCCTTTGACGCCCTGCCCAAGGCCCTGGAAGGCATCAGTCACCACGTGGTGCACAAACCGGTGGTGTTTGGCGCCATGCTCCATCACCATGGCCAGTTGGGCCCAGCCGAAATCCCGGCCAAGCGCGATTGGACTTACCGGCAGGTGCAGTGGCAGGCGCGTGCGCAAGGCACGCCCTTGCAATTGCCCGCCAGCCACCCGTTCAATTCGCTGGCTTTGTTGCGCCTGGCCACTGCGTGCGATGTCGAGGGCACGCCCAATCGCTTCGTGTGCGAAAAAATCTTCCGCCATGTCTGGTGCTCTGGGCAAGACGCGGCAGATGTTGCGCGTCTGGCGGCATTGAGTGCAGACCTCCAGCCCGTGGCAGATGTGACCAGTGCTGAAGTCAAACAACAACTCAAGGCCCACACCGACGAGGCCATTGCCTTGAACCTGTTTGGCGTGCCCAGCTTTGTGGTCGATGGCCAGGTGTTTTGGGGCAACGATGCACTGCCCATGTTGCGCGCTTACCTGCAAGGCGACCCGTGGTTCCAGTCGCACGACTGGATGGGTGTCGCGCAGCTGCCTGTGGGTGTGCAGCGCAAAGCCTGATGTCGGGCGGCGCTGCGAATCGCCTGTCTCGTCATTCTGAATTCTTTTTGTCATCGCCAGCCAAGCGTGGCGATCCCGTGAAGTTTGATCTATTGCAAGCTGCGCATCAGACAGTCCTGCCATCATGGTGCAGGAGACAAACATGCGACTGGCCCTGATTTCAGACATCCACGCCAATCGGCAAGCCTTGGACGCGTGCCTGGCGCATGCACGCCAGCAGGGCGCCACGCAATATGCTTTTCTGGGCGATCTGGTGGGCTACGGGGCTGACCCCGCAGCGGTGCTTGACCAGATCATGGTGCTGGCCGCGCAAGGCGCCTGGGTGCTCAAAGGCAACCACGACGAGATGGCGCTCACCCCCCCCGCACCTGCTGCCGAGGTGACACTGGGCTCGCAAGGCGCGCAGTGGACACATGAACAGTTGGCGCCTGCGCACCGCGATTTCCTGAGCGACTTGCCGCTCACATGGCCTCATGAAGACATGCTGCTGGTGCACGCCAGCGCCGATCGCCCGGAAGCCTGGCGCTATGTGGACGGCGAGCGGGCTGCGGGTCATTGTCTGGATGTGGCCATGGCCAGTCAGCAGGGCGCTCATGTGTTCGTGGGTCATGTGCACCACCAGACCCTTTATTACCAAGGTGCAGGTCGTTTGCTGATGCGCTTTGAGCCCCAGCCCGGCGTGCCCGTACCCGTTTCGCCGCATCGGCCCTGGGTGGTGTGCGTGGGTTCATGCGGGCAACCCCGCGATGGCGACCCGCGTGCCATGTACACCTTGTATGACCGAGGCGCCCGAAAACTGACTTTTCACCGGGTGGCCTACAACCATGCAGAGGCCGCTGCGGCCATTCGCCGGGCGGGTTTGCCCGAATTTTTTGCAGAACGACTGGAGCGTGGACGTTGAAACGCCTGAATCCTGGAGATGAAATCGACGGCTTCGAGATCGAAGCTTGCGTGCATGCCGGCGGCATGGCCCACATTTACAAAGTGGTTTATGCCGCAGCCGAAGACGGCACGCGCCGGCCCTCCGAGTTTCCGATGGCCATGAAGATCCCCCGCATGACGGCGGGTGACGGCGCCGAAAACATCATCAGCTTTGAAGTCGAGTTGCAGATCCTGGGCGAACTCAAAGGCCCCCATGTGCCACGCTTTGTGGCGGCCGGTGATTTGTTGCGCGTGCCTTATTTGGTCATGGAATACGTCGAGGGCCACACCTTGCAGCACTGGCTGGATCGGCGTGACACCCTGACCGTGTCCGAGATGGCCGCATTGGGCGCGGCCATGGCGCGTGCGGCGCACAGTCTGCACCAGCAAAACGTGTGTCACCTGGACCTCAAGCCTGCCAACATCTTGATCCGTCCTGATGGCGCGGCGGTCATGCTCGACTTTGGCTTGTCGTGCCACGCGCATTACCCCGACTTGCTGGCCGAAGAGCTGCGCAAGGCGGTGGGCTCGCCGGTCTGGATTTCGCCCGAACAGGTGGTCGGTGTGCGCGGCGATCCGCGCAGCGATATCTTTGCCATTGGTGTGATGCTGTTCGAGCTGGCCACGGGCGAATTGCCTTTCGGCGAGCCCGCTACTCAGGGTGGCTTGCGACAGCGTTTGTGGATGGACCCTGTGCCGCCACGCAAACGCCGTCCGGACGTGCCCGAGTGGTTTCAGGAAGTGATCCTCCAATGCTTGGAGGCGGTGGCCGCTGACCGTTACCCTTCGGCGGCACATCTGGCCTTTGATCTGATGCACCCCGACCAGGTCAGAGTCACGGAACGCGGTCGCCGCACGGTGAGCACGGGTTTCTGGAAACACTTCAAGCGCTGGATCCGGGCCAGCGGTCTGGAGTACAAACCCAGCCCGCTGCCGGTGCAGCAAATCGAGCAGGTGCCGATCATCATGGTCGCCGTGCCGCACCACGATGTGAGCGATGCCACGCTGTATTCGCTGCGCGAGGCCGTGGCGCGTTCGCTGGGCATCCGGCCTGGTGCACGGTTGGCTTGCGTCACGGTGATCTCGTCCAGTGAGACCAGCAGCACCGAGTCCGAAAAAAGCGAAACCCGCGTACACCGCTGGCATTTGAGCCGTTTGCAGCAGTGGGCGCAGCCGCTCGATTTATCGCAGCACCAGACTTCCTTTCATGTGCTGGAGTCGGGCGATGTGGCGCAGGCCTTGCTGGCCTACGCCGCAGGCAACCAGGTCAGCATGATCATCATGGGGGCCGCCACGCACGGCTTGCAGATGCAGCGCTTTGTGGCCACGGTGCCGATCAAGGTGGCCATGGAGGCTTCGTGCACGGTGATTCTGGTCAAGCAAGCCTTGCCGTTTGAGCACCTGGCCGCGGTCGCGGCTTGAGGTTCACTCCCCGGCTGGCGGCAGATCGCCTTCTGTCAAGTCGGCCAACTCTTTTTCCCAGCGGTTGACCAGCCAGGCATTCACCACGGTCAACAACAGGAACAAGAGCACGCTGCCTTGCGCGGCCATCCAGAAGTTGAAGGTCCAGTCACCAAACCGGAAGCTCAGGTCGCGGGCGAATGGAATCCAGCCAAAACTGCCCAAACACCAAATGCACAGCAAGCCCCACTCCAGACGACGGATTTTGCGGTGAATGACGGTGGCGCGAAGAGTGTTCACGTGCGGTATGGGCTGTTTTTGCGGGGTGTGACAAAGATTATCGGTCGAAAGATGAATAGGGATTACCCGTGAGAAATGCGATATTTTCACTGGGCGAAATGAAAGCAAAGGGTTTGCCCTTGGGTTGTAAGTATTCGTTGGTCGGCTGTCAGAACGGGGAAAGAGGGGGCGCCAAGAATCGCGGCAAGTTTCCGTGTCGGAAACTCTTTTTTGGAGACAGCTTTATGGCTACAACAGCACCCCGCCCGATGTCGGCGGAAGAGAAGAAGGTGATTTTTGCCTCTTCTCTGGGCACCGTTTTTGAGTGGTACGACTTCTACCTGTACGGATCGCTCGCCGCGATCATCGCCAAGCAATTCTTCAGCGGCCTGGACGAAGGTTCTGCCTTCATCTTCGCGCTGTTGGCGTTTGCTGCCGGTTTCATCGTGCGTCCTTTCGGCGCGTTGGTGTTCGGCCGTCTGGGCGACATGATCGGTCGCAAATACACCTTCCTGGTGACCATCCTGATCATGGGCGCATCGACTTTCATCGTCGGCGTTTTGCCCAACTACGCCAGCATCGGTGTGGCCGCTCCCGTCATCCTGATCTGCCTGCGTTTGTTGCAAGGTTTGGCTTTGGGTGGTGAGTACGGTGGTGCTGCCACTTATGTGGCCGAGCACGCTCCTCACGGCAAGCGCGGTGCCTACACTGCCTGGATCCAGACCACTGCAACATTGGGCTTGTTCCTGTCGCTGATGGTGATTCTGGGTACACGTACCGCCATCGGTGAAGAAGCCTTTGCTGATTGGGGCTGGCGCGTGCCGTTCATCGTCTCGATCATCATGTTGATCATCTCGGTCTACATCCGTTTGAGCATGAACGAATCGCCTGCTTTCGTGAAAATGAAAGCCGAAGGCAAGACATCCAAGGCCCCTCTGACCGAAGCTTTCGGCCAGTGGAAAAACCTGAAGATCGTGATCTTGGCCCTGGTCGGTTTGACCGCTGGTCAAGCTGTGGTCTGGTACTCCGGTCAGTTCTACGCTTTGTTCTTCTTGACACAAGCGTTGAAAGTGGACGGCGCCACCGCCAACATCATGGTTGCGATTTCGCTGATCATCGGTACACCTTTCTTCATCGTCTTCGGTGCCCTGTCTGACAAGATTGGCCGCAAGCCCATCATCCTGGCTGGCTGCTTGTTGGCTGCTCTGACCTACTTCCCTGTGTTCAAGGCATTGACCAAGGCTGCTAACCCAGACCTGGCCGCTGCTCAAGCTGCATCGCAAGTGGTGGTGATCGCTGATCCAGCCGAGTGCTCGTTCCAGTTCAACCCCACAGGCACCAAGAAGTTCACATCGTCTTGCGACATCGCCAAGCAACGTTTGGCTGGCGCTTCGGTGAGCTACTCCAACGAAGTGGCTGCTGCCGGTACACCCGCCATCATCAAGGTGGGCGCTACCACCGTGCAAGTCAAGTACTCTGCTGAAGACGTCGCTGCAGCCAAGGCCAAGGCCGAGGAAAAGCTGGCCGCTCTGAACGCTGCTGAACCCAAAGATGCCAAGGCCATCGAAGCTGCCACCAAGTCTGTCAAGGACCTGGGCAACGAGAAGACCGCTGGTGCGACCCTGTTGGGCGCCAACCTGGGTGCTGCTTTGAAGGCTGCTGGCTACCCAGCCAAAGCTGACATGGCCAAGTTCGACAAGACCATGGTCATCATCATCCTGACTTACCTGGTGATCCTGGTGACCATGGTGTACGGTCCTATCGCCGCCATGCTGGTCGAGATGTTCCCCACACGTATCCGTTACACCTCCATGTCCTTGCCTTACCACATCGGTAACGGCTGGTTCGGCGGCCTGTTGCCTACCACCGCTTTCGCGATCGTGGCGCAGACCGGTAACATGTACAACGGTCTGTGGTACCCCATCATCATCGCCGGTGCAACCGTCGTGATCGGTGGCTTGTTCATCAAGGAAACCAAAGACGTGGACATCTACGCTGAAGACTGATCTTCACTTGTAAGCAACCCGAGGGGACTCGGGTGCTACATTCTGGGCCTTCCCTCTGTGGAGGGCCTTTTTCATTATTGGAGATGAACTATGTGGAAAATTGCTGTGGGTTTTGCGGTTTTTGCCGCCATCGCTTTGTACGTGATCGGTAAAGGTGGCGACAGCCTGGACATGAGCGGTGAAAAACACGGTGCTGACGCTGTGCACACCGAGCCAGCCAAGGCCGACGCGTCGGCGCCCGCTGCTGCACCTGCCGCAGACGCCAGCGCTGCCAAGTAAGCGCATCGCTTGAGCACCCCCTGTGTGGGGTGAGCAGCACAAAGCCACGCATCAGCGTGGCTTTTCTTTTGGGCGCCAGAAATGTCACGGCCTGCGCCCTAGAATGTTTGGCCTCTACCGAATAAAGCCAACCCATGTCCCAAGGTCTCATCCGCATCCGTGGCGCCCGCCAGCACAACCTCAAAAACCTTGACCTGGACATTCGCACCGGCGAGTTGACCGTGGTCACCGGCCCCAGCGGCTCGGGCAAATCGAGCCTGGTGTTTGATACCTTGTACGCTGAAGGCCAGCGCCGCTACGTGGAGACCTTCAGCGCCTATGCCCGGCAGTTCCTCGATCGCATGGACAAACCGGCAGTCGACAAGGTCGAAGGCGTGCCCCCTGCGATTGCGATCGATCAGACCAACCCGGTGCGCAGCTCCCGCTCCACGGTGGGCACCATGACCGAGCTGAACGATCACCTGAAATTGTCATTTGCGCGTTTGGGTCAGCTGTTCGACAAGGACACCGCGCAGCCCGTGCGCCACGACAGCCCCGAGACGATCTACGCCGAGCTGGCGCTGCGTGCGGCGCAAGCCCAGGACCCGCGCCTGTATCTGACCTTTCCGGTTGAGCTGCCTGCGGGCACCAGCGCCGAACAGGTCGAGCAATGGCTGTCGGCCAGCGGTTTCACCAAGGTGCAGGCCGAACGCGAAGTGGCCACGCCCACCGGCCCGCGCAAAGTGCTCGATGTGGTGGCTGACCGTTTCCGTTTGGGTTCGGCTGAAAAGATCCGCGTGATCGAGGCGATTGAAGTCGCCCTCAAACGCGGCAGTGGCCGTTTGAATGTGTATGTGGAGAGCGATGCCGGCCAGGACATGTGGCGTTTCTCCACCGGCCTGCATTGCCCCGACAGCGACCAGCGCTACACCGACCCGATCCCGTCGATGTTTTCCTTCAACTCGGCCGTGGGCGCGTGCGAAACCTGTCGTGGCTTTGGTCGCGTGATTGGTGTGGATTACGGCCTGGTCATCCCCAACGACAAACTCACTTTGCGCGCCGGTGCCATCAAGACCATCCAGACCCCTGCCTGGAAAGAGTGTCAGGACGACCTGATGCGCCATGCCGAAGCCGAAGGCATCCCGCGTGACACGGCCTGGGCGCAGTTGTCGGACGAACACAAGCACTGGGTCATCCACGGCTCACCTTTGTGGAAAGGCAAGTGGAACCAGCAGTGGTACGGCATCAAACGCTTTTTTGAATACCTGGAGAGCAAGGCCTACAAGATGCACATCCGTGTGCTCTTGTCCAAGTACCGCAGCTACACCGAATGCCCCACCTGCAATGGCGCACGCTTGAAGACCGAAAGCTTGCTCTGGCGCATGGGCTCGCTCGACGACGCGAACGCGGTGCTGCCGGGCGCCAAGCGCTTCATGCCTGCAGGTGTGAAGTGGCGCCGCGCCCAGCTCGAAGCCCTGCCTGGCCTGAGCCTGCACGACATGATGATCATGCCGATCGACCAGCTGCGCACTTTCTTTGACCGCATGAGCGCCACCGCAGTGGCCGAGGCCTCGCAAGATGCTGAAGCACAAGCGCTCAAGCTGTTGCTCGAAGAAATCACCACCCGCCTCAAATACCTGTGCGACGTGGGCATCGGCTACCTCACCCTCGACCGCCAAAGCCGCACCCTCAGCGGCGGTGAGGTGCAGCGCATCAACCTGACCACGGCTTTGGGCACCAGCTTGGTGAACACGCTGTTCGTGCTCGACGAGCCCAGCATCGGCCTGCACCCGCGTGACATGAACCGCATCACCCAGGCCATGCACCGCCTGCGCGATGCGGGCAACACGCTGGTGGTGGTGGAGCACGACCCGGCCGTGATGCTGGCCGCTGACCGCATGATCGACATGGGCCCCGGACCGGGCGAGCGCGGCGGGCAGATTGTGTTCGACGGCAGCACCGCCGATCTGCGGAGCGCCGACACGCTGACGGGGGCTTATCTGGGCGGCCGCAAGCAAGTGGGCCTGGGCTTCAAGCGCATGGTGACCGACAGCACGCCGCGTTTGATTCTGGAGGGCGCCCGTGAGCACAACCTGCAAAACATCAGCGTGGACTTTCCGCTGCAACGCCTGGTCACCATCACCGGGGTCAGCGGCTCTGGCAAATCGAGTTTGATTCAGGATGTGCTGGCCCCGGCGTTGATGCGCCACTTTGGCAAAGCCACCGAAACGCCTGGCGCACACGACCGCTTGCTGGGGGCCGATCACCTGAGCGATGTGGTGTTTGTGGACCAGTCACCGATTGGCAAAACAGCTCGCTCCAACCCCGTGAGCTATGTGGGCGCGTGGGACGCGATCCGTGAGCTCTTTGCCACCGCGCCCGAGTCTCGCCAGCGCGGCTACACCGCCAGCAAGTTCAGCTTCAACAGCGGCGATGGCCGCTGCCCCACCTGCGGCGGCTCGGGCTTTGAGCACGTCGAGATGCAGTTCTTGAGCGATGTGTATTTGCGCTGCCCCGATTGCGACGGCAAGCGTTACCGCCCCGAGATTCTGGAAATCACCATCGAGCGTCAGGCCATCGGGGGTCAGCCCCGCCTGCTCAATGTGGCCGACATCCTGGACCTCACTGTGAGCGAAGCCGCCGCCTTGTTCGCGCAAGACCGCGACGTGATCCGCGCCTTGCAACCCATCGTCGATGTGGGCCTCGAATACGTGCGTCTGGGCCAGCCCGTGCCCACGCTCTCGGGCGGTGAGGCGCAGCGCCTCAAGCTCGCAGGCTTTCTGGCCGAGGCGGCCAAGAGTGCGTCCAAGAGTCGCCAGAGCCTGGCGCGCAAGGGCACCTTGTTCTTGTTTGATGAGCCGACCACGGGCCTGCACTTTGACGACATCGCCAAGCTCATGCGCGCCTTGCGCAAGTTGCTCGAAGCCGGGCATTCGCTGATCGTCATCGAGCACAACCTGGACGTGATCCGTGCCAGCGATTGGTTGATCGATCTGGGCCCCGAAGGCGGCTATGCCGGGGGCCTGATCGTGGCCGAAGGCACGCCTGAAGATGTGCGCCAGCACGCGACATCGCACACGGGGATGGCGCTGCGTGAATACGCCGAGGCCATGGGCGAGGTGCATGGCGTCAGTGAAAAAGGTTTGGGCGATTGGGGGGGCGATGCTGGGCCGGCACCGGGTTCCTCAGAAGTCGCTTCGCGCCACACATCGTCAAACGATGCCAGCCCAGCATCGCGCAGGGCCATGAAGGCGCAAGGTCCAAATGCCATTCAGATTGTCAACGCCAAAGAACACAACCTCAAAAACCTGAGCGTGGACATTCCACGCGGCAAGTTCAACGTGGTCACGGGCGTCAGCGGTTCAGGCAAGTCCACGCTGGCTTTTGACATCCTGTTCAACGAAGGTCAGCGCCGCTATCTGGAAAGCCTGAACGCCTACGCCCGCTCCATCGTGCAGCCTGCAGGCCGCCCCGAGGTGGATGCGGTTTATGGCATCCCGCCGACGGTGGCGATCGAACAGCGCCTGTCACGCGGTGGCCGCAAATCCACCGTGGGCACGACCACCGAGGTGTGGCACTTCTTGCGCCTGCTGTATGTCAAGCTGGGCATTCAGCATTGCGTGCACGACGACACGCCGGTGCAACCGCAAACGCCAGACAGCATCGCTGCGCAGTTGATCACCCAGTTCAAGGGGCAGCACATTGGTCTGCTGGCGCCGCTGGTCGTGAACCGCAAAGGCGTGTACACCGAGCTGGCCGACTGGGCGCGTCCGCGTGGTTACACGCACCTGCGTGTCGATGGCGAGTTTTTACCCACGCAAGGCTTCCCGCGCATTGACCGTTTCAAGGAGCACAACATCGAGCTGCCTGTGGCCAGCCTCGATGTGCTGCCGGGCAATGAAACCGCCTTGCGCCAGGCGTTGGGCAAAGCGCTGGAGCATGGCAAAGGCGTGATGCATGTGCTGAGCGATCTGGGCAACTTGCGCGAAGCCATGTTCAACGGTGAATCGACAGCCCGCATTGGCCAGCACCGTGTGTTTTCCACGCTGCGTGCCTGCCCCGCTTGCGCCACGTCTTATGCCGAACTCGACCCGCGCCTGTTTTCGTACAACAGCAAGCACGGCTGGTGCCCCGACTGCGTGGGCACCGGCGTCAAGCTCAGCAAGGACGAGCGCAAGGTGTTCGACGACTCGGTGCGTGACGAGAAAGAAAAAGGCCGCGAGCAAACCTTTGCCGAGCCTGAAATCGAAGACCTGGCCAACGTGGTCTGCCCCAGCTGCGAGGGGACACGGCTGAACGCCACGGCGCGTGCCGTGCGCTTGAGTGCCGCCAATGGCCAAGCCTGGCGCATCACCGACATCGCCAGCCTGTCCGTCAGCGACGTGCGCCAGTGGGTGGAGAAACTCCAGCTCGTGGGCCGCGATGCCGACATCGCCCGCGACTTGGTGCCCGAGATCAAGAGCCGTTTGGAGTTTCTGGAAGAGGTCGGTCTGGGTTACCTCACGCTCGACCGTGGCGCGCCCACGCTGTCGGGTGGCGAGGCGCAGCGCATTCGCCTTGCCGCTCAGCTGGGCAGCAACCTGCAAGGCGTCTGCTATGTGCTGGATGAACCCACCATCGGTTTGCACGCCCGCGACAACCAGATTTTGCTGAACGCCCTGCACAAGCTGGGCGACAAGGGCAACACGCTGGTGGTGGTGGAGCACGACGAAGACACCATCCGCCGCGCTGACCACATCATCGACATCGGCCCCAGCGCCGGCAAACGCGGCGGCCGTCTGGTGGCCGAAGGCTCGGTGTCTGACATCACGGCTTCGGCCGATTCGCAAACCGGACGCTATTTGTTGCATGCGATGAAGCATCCGATGCAGTTGCGCAGGGTTGTGGATGCCTCTGCGCAGGGCCGTGGCGCGGGCGCCTCATACGGCGGGGGTACGCCAAAATCGGCGCCCACGCCACCGCCCCACGCAGAGGCTGTGGCGGCTCCCCTCCAATGGCTCAGCCTGACCGGTGCCAGCCTGCACAACCTGCGCCAGGTCGATGTGCAAGTGCCGCTCAAACGTCTGGTCGCCGTGACCGGTGTCAGTGGTTCCGGCAAGTCCACGCTGGCCCGCGATGTACTGTTGGCCAACGTGCAAGCCTTGGTGCAACAGCGTTCGACCTTGGCAGGCCGCACCGCGCAAGACGCGGGCCAGCGCGTGGCTTTGAACGCCTGCGCCGATGTGCAAGGCTTTGAGACGATTGACCGCGTGCTCGAAGTCGACCAGACCCCGATCGGCAAAACACCGCGCTCCTGCCCCGCCACCTACATCGGTTTTTGGGACACGATCCGCAAACTGTTTGCCGAAACGCTCGAAGCCAAAGCCCGTGGCTATGCCGCCGGGCGCTTCAGCTTCAACACCGGCGAAGGCCGCTGCCCTAGCTGCGAAGGGCAGGGCATGCGCACCATCGAGATGAGCTTTTTGCCCGACGTGAAAGTACCGTGCGAAACTTGCCATGGGGCCCGCTTCAACCCCGAAACCCTGGCGGTCAGCTGGCGCGGCAAGAGCATTGGCGACGTGCTGCAAATGGAAGTGGACGAGGCGGTGGACTTCTTCGCCAGCATGCCCAGCATCGCGCACCCGCTGCAACTGCTCAAAGACGTGGGCCTGGGTTACCTCACGCTGGGTCAGCCTTCACCGACCTTGAGTGGCGGCGAAGCGCAGCGCATCAAACTGGTGACCGAGCTGACCAAGGTGCGCGACGAGGTGGGCAAGCGCGGCAACAAAGCGCCGCACACGCTGTATGTGCTCGACGAGCCTACAGTGGGCCTGCACATGGCCGATGTGGACAAGCTGATCAGCGTGCTGCACCGCCTGGTCAATGCGGGTCACAGCGTGGTCGTGATCGAGCACGATCTGGACGTGATCGCCGAAGCCGACTGGGTGATTGACCTGGGGCCTGAAGGCGGCAACGCCGGTGGCCGCATCGTGGCCGCGACCACACCCGAAGCGCTGGTGCGTCTGGGCACTCACACAGGCAAGGCGCTGGCGCCAGTGTTGGCGCGGGTTTGACTTCTGAGTGAAGGCGTCGGACCTGAAGGTGCCGACCTACCAATTCCACGTAGGTCGGCACCTTCAGGTCCGACATGCATGCCGTCCGGTGGCGCTTATGCTGCCGCGCCCAATCGCCACAGCGAAGTGACTTCTGCCGCCCGCGCTGCATGCAGCGGGTCTGACGCGTCCTGCGCTTTGCCGTGCACGGGCTTCACGTCCATGCGGCCCAGCACCTGCAGGCCTGCGTCGGCGATCCAGCCCAACAAGGCTTCGCGGGTGCGCAAGCCCAAATGCTCGGCCAGGTCCGACAAGATCAGCCAGCCTTCGCCGCCTTCGCACAGGTGCTCGCGCAAACCTGCCAGAAAGCCCTTGAGCATCTGGCTGCCTTCGTCATAGACCGCTTGTTCCAGCACTGAGGTGGGGCGGGCGGGGAGCCAGGGCGGGTTGCACACCACCAGTGCAGCCTGGCCGGGCGGGAACAAATCGGCTTGCAGCAGCTGCACCTGGTTTTGCAAGCCCAGGCGTTGCAGGTTGTCGTGGGCGCAGACCAGTGCACGCTCGGCCATGTCGGTGGCCACCACTTGGCTTGCCCCGCGCCTGGCCAGCACGGCCGACAGCACGCCGGTGCCCGCGCCAATGTCAAAAGCCACCGGGTGTGCTTTCAGGACCGCAGGCAGTGGTGCCTCATTCACCAAGGCCACATACTCGCCACGCACCGGTGAGAACACGCCGTAATGCGGGTGGATGCGCAGGTCTTCGCCCAAAGCAGGCACTTCGACACCGTTTTTGCGCCACTCAAAAGCACCGATCACGCCCTGCAAGGCGCGCAGCGAGATCACCGAAGACTGCCCATTGGCGGGGCCAAAGGCTTGCGCACACGCTTGCTTGGCATCGGGTGCGCGGCGCAGTGTGATGCCGTAGTCGCCGTTCAACTCGATCAGGATCTGGCTCAGCACACGGGTGCGCTGGGCCTGCGCCTGGCGGTGGGTGTGGAAGGCCGCGCCCGGCATGGGGGCTGCTGCATCGGCTTTTTTGCGTTTGGCTTTTTGCGGTTTGTCGATGCGCCTTGCCATCGCCTGCAGCAATTGGCGGGCGTTTTGAAAGTCGCCGCGCCACAGCAAGCCCGTGCCCTCGCATGCCAGGCGGTAGGCCGCATCGGCGGTCAGGGTGTCATCGGCCAGCACCACGCGGGCGGGCAGGTTCTGGTCCGAGCGCCACAGGGCCGAGCGTTCGCTGTCTTTTTCAGACCAGGTCAAAAGGGTGGGGGTGTTCATGTTCACGAGAGGCCGTTCAGCAGGTGTTGTGCCAATTCGGCAAAGCCCGCGCCACGTTCATCGGTGGTGATGTAGCGGGGAGGGTGGGTCAGCTGCGCTTCAAAGCGCCGGATGTTGGCCACGCCCACGCTGTGCGGGAAGCGTTCAAACATCACTTGATCATTGGTCGAGTCTCCCACATAAACCCAGCGCCCGATCTCGGCGTCCAGATCGCGGCCCCACAGCTCGCGCACGATCCAGCGTGCGCCAGAGAGCTTGCTGTGCTCGCCAAACCAGCCGTTGATGTGGATGCTGCTCACGGTGGCGGTCATGCCTTCGCTGCGCATGATCCGCACCACCGCATCGATGGCGCTTTGCGGCAGGTGGGTGAACTCGCTGTGGTCGACGGCGATGTCGGTCTCGCGGCCCGCATGGTCTTGCGACAGCTGTGCGCCAGGTACCTCGCGCAGCACGCGTTGGCCAACGGCTTGCATCCGTGCAAAGTTGTGCGCGCGTGTGGCAGCGTCTTGCTGGTAAATCTTGCGCAGACCGTGCGCCGGGTCGGGCAGCAAACCCACCGCGCCGTTTTCCGCCACGATGGCATCGACCGGCCAGCGGTTCACAAAGGGTTCGCTCCAGCCCACCGGCCGACCGGTGATCGGCACCACATGCAATCCGGCGGCCCTCAGATTGGCCAGGGCCTGCAAGGCATCGGGCGTGATCGCGCCCTCGGTGGTCAGGGTGTCGTCGATGTCTGTGAAAACGCCGATGGGGCGCAGGCCGCGAGTGGACCAGGAGGGTAGTTTCAGCATGTTGGAGGCTTCAGATCAGACGACAGCGAGGGTCTGAGCTGGGTTGAATGGACGACGCTGTTCAAGCGTCCGTCCATTTTGCCTCAACGCATTCAGGACGCAGAGGCCAGCAGTGGCTTGAGCCTCTCGGTGACTCGGATGCGGGTGCTGGTGCGCCAGTCCAGTCGGGACACGTATGTTTTGGCACGGTCTTCGGACCGGAAGGGGCCCGTCACCACGGCGAACTGCCAATCGTCTGTGTGGGGTGTTTTGCGCATCGCGATGATCCTTGCAGTACCCAACTCCTGGTGCTTGGCCTTCAGTTTTTGAGCCTGCTCCAGGCTGTTGAACACGCCATGTTCGACCACATAGGCGTCTGCAGGCAGTGTCTTGAACCAGCGTGCGCCCATGCGTGCGACTTCAGGCAGGGCCTTCGGTGTCTGGGCAACGGGAGCTTTGGATG
>JACCDU010197001.1_pt1 | contig 15096 bp, 15 predicted proteins | sample 7446081 | NCBI WGS metagenome assembly JACCDU01 (sample SAMN15323447, study PRJNA562643) | freshwater metagenome | isolation source: river surface water | place: USA:Blue River Watershed | collected 2017-08-17
ACCCGGTCGCCCTCGAAGGCGCATTGAAGCTAAAAGAGCTTGCCTATATTCACGCTGAAGGCTTTGCTGGAGGAGAACTCAAGCATGGTCCGATTGCTCTGATTGAAGAGGGCACAGCCGTCATCGCGATACTTCCAACCGCTGATGAACATCAACTCGACGAAAAGATGTTGAGCAATATCCAAGAGGTAAAAGCTCGCGGTGCACGTGTAGTTGTAATCGCTGCAGAAGGCGCAGAAGTCATCGGTGCCGAACACATCATTCGAATTCCAGTTGCCTCCCCACTCTTTCAGCCAGTACTTGCAACAGTGCCGCTACAGGTCTTCGCCTACGAAATTGCAGTTGCTCGTGGCACTGATGTTGATCAGCCACGAAACTTAGCTAAATCAGTAACTGTCGAATAAGTATGATGATCGAGAACCGCCGACGTCAGATGCGCAGGGCGCTGAAATGGAGTGCAAGCCTCTTTGCTGGCTTTCTTCTTGTGACTCAGCAAGTTGTTACATACGGCCCGATCACAGATATTGATGAGGCGCTCAGTGAGGCAAATCATCCACAATTCAGGGGGCTTTCTGCATTCATTATTCGCCGTCTCGATGATTTAGGACTTCGCAGCGTTTCTGGAATTGCGCTCTTAATTGTCGCGATTTATATCTCGAAGAGATTTAACACTTGGCGACCTATCAACCTTGGAATTCTCGCCTTCCTCTCACTCAATATTGTTGTCGGTGCATTTAAGTATGGGTTAGGCCGCACCAAACCTCGAGTGGGAATCGATTTACTGCATGCAGGCGGGATGTCTTACCCAAGTGGCCATGCATCAAATGCAATCTTCATCTGGGGCGTAGTCGCATATCTGATCTACCGTTACGCGCATGTCGATCGCTATCGTGGACGTTTAGCTAGCGCCGGAGTTGCCTCGCTTGCGCTCACTGTCTGCACCGTCTCGCTCTTGCGAAATACACATTGGTTCTCTGATTTATTTGGCGGGCTATTGCTCGGTGGCGCGCTTCTCGTTCTGATTATCGCCATTGATCGTTACTTTCCATCTGATAGCCAACTCCACTAGTCTTTCCTCATGATTGATGGAATCGGCATTGATGTCGTCGATATCAAGAGGTTCCACGAATCTCTTGAGCGCACTCCAGGTTTGCGCGAGAAACTCTTCACTCCAGCCGAATCCCTCGTCAAAGAAGCCTCACTAGCTGCTCGTTTTGCCGCTAAAGAGGCTCTCTATAAAGCCCTTAGCCCAGATCATGGGCTGCAGTGGCATGAGGCTGAAGTTATTAACCAGCCAAATGGAAAACCTGCATTTCTCTTCCGTGGGGCGATTGCAGATCTTGTTGATGGCGCCTCTGTTCATCTCTCTCTTTCACATGATGCTGGAATCGCATCTGCCATGGTGGTGATCGAGAGATGAGAGCAGAGGCAATTGTTGATCTCAGCGCGATTAAACATAATGTTGCGCTGCTCAAAGCTCACTCTGGAACAAAGCTCCTTGCGGTAGTAAAGGCAGATGCCTACGGCCATGGCTTGGTACCGGTTGCACAAACTGCCATTAGCGCAGGCGCAGATATGCTCGGTGTTGCGCTCTTAGAAGAGGCGATAACGCTTCGCGAGGCAGGTATTACTGCGCCGATACTTGCTTGGTTGGTGCAACCAGGATCTGACTTCAAGCAGGCAATTGATCTCGATATTGATATCGCAGTTGCTTCGTTGAAGGCGCTCGGTGAAGTTCAATCAGCGGGTTCTGCCAAAAAGGCTCGAGTTCATCTTGAATTAGATACAGGTATGACTCGCGGTGGTTTCTTAGGTGAGTGGTCACAACTCACAGCATCTGCACTTTCAGGAATCGAAGTTGTCGGTGTCTTCTCTCACTTTGCCCGTGCCGATGAACCAGCAGAGGCGCAGAACCAAGAGCAGCTCGATAGATTTAATGAGATGTCACAGCTCCTCAATGATTTCGGATTTACCAATCTCATCCGCCATATCTCAAACTCTGCGGCAACGCTCAATAATCCACCCGCCGCATTCGATATGGTCCGAACAGGAATTTCAATCTATGGACTCACTCCAGATGTTTCGATGGGATCCTCCAAAGATTTCGGCCTCCGTCCGGCGATGCAGCTTCGCTCATCGCTCTACCTTGTGAAAGAGGTACCAGCCGGAACGCCTGTCGGTTACGGTGCAAGTGAATCAACAACCCGCAATACCAAGTTAGGTGTTGTCACCTTGGGATATGCCGATGGCATACCGCGTATTTCGCGCGGCGCCGGGGTGTGGATTCATGGGGAGCGCGCCCCGATTATCGGTCGCGTTTCGATGGACCAATTTGTCGTCGATTTAGGTCCAGAATCGAAGGCGCAATCGGGGGACTGGGTTGTCGTTTTCGGCAACGGCTCGCATGGCGAGTACACAGCAGAAGATTGGGGCGCAGCAAGCGGCAGCATTAATTACGAGATTGTGACCCGAATTGGCCCGCGTGTGCCTAGAATCTACTCCGCTCATGTCTACTAATAAGAACTTGCTCGAAGCCAAAGATGTCAATGTCGCCTTTGGTGGTTTACGTGCGCTCTCGCAGGTAGAGCTCACCGTCGGTCACCACGAAGTCGTTGGCCTCATTGGCCCTAACGGCGCTGGCAAGACAACAATGTTTAACACCATCTGCGGAATCGTAAAACCAGATTCCGGCACATTCTCATTCGATGGCGAAGAATCTCAATGGCCATCGACAGATCAATTAGCATCTATCGGAATCGCGCGCACCTTGCAGGGCGTTGGACTATTTCCAGAGCTATCTGTCACCGAGAATGTTATGTTGGGCGCGCATAAGTTTGCACGTACCGGTCTGCTCTCTGCATCATTCGGAGTCAATAATCGTGATGAGCGCCAGCTTCGCGATCGCGCACATTTTGCACTCGAGCGCGTCTATGCCGCATCACTTGCTGATGTTCGCGCTGGTTCGCTCTCTTATCCCGATAGCAAGCGCGTTGCAATCGCACGTGCACTTGTTAGCCACCCAAAGTTACTTCTCCTCGATGAACCTGCAGGTGGGCTTGGCGCGCAAGATATCGAGTGGCTCAATCGATTGATCAGCGATCTCTCAGGCGAGATGTCGATTCTCATTGTCGAGCACCATATGGATGTTGTGATGTCAGTCTGCGATCGCATCTATGTACTTAACTTTGGTCAGGTCATTTCATCTGGAACACCAGATCATGTCCGCAACGATCCAGCAGTGATTACTGCTTACTTGGGAGCTGATGCCAAGTGACTCTTCACGTAGAAAATCTCACCGTCCATCACGGTGCAATTCAGGCGCTGACCCAGGTCTCATTCGATGTGAAGGCTGGCGAACTCACCGCGGTTATAGGCTCAAATGGAGCGGGTAAATCAACTCTTTTGCGTACGCTCTCTGGCCTGAAATCTGCAACAACAGGTACTGCAACATGGAAGGGCCACAACCTCCTCCATGGCAAGGCCGAATCACATGTACGCCATGGCGTTGCACATGTATCTGAGGGCAAATCCGTTATTCCAGAGCTCTCTGTGGAAGAGAACTTAGATCTCGGAGCGCTATGGCGTCGAAATAAATCTGAGAGCGCCGCAACAAAGCGCGAAGTATTCGATCTCTTTCCGCGACTTGAAGAACGTCGCAAGCAGACAACAGAGACACTCTCAGGTGGTGAACGACAGATGCTCGCCATCGGTCGCGCACTGATGTCAAAGCCAGAACTTCTCTTGCTCGACGAACCATCACTTGGTTTAGCGCCACTTCTTGTTAAGCAAATCTTTGAAGCAATTGTGAATGTCACCAAGCAGTATGGGCTCTCAGTTGTTCTCGTCGAACAGAATGCTATGGGCGCTCTCAATATCGCCGACTCTGGCATTGTTCTCAACTTAGGTTCAATTGCAACAACCGGATCTGCGCAAGCTTTATCTTCCGACCCTGCAGTGCGCGCTGCTTACTTGGGATACTAGGGGAGGGTGCCATGTTTCAACTGATTAATACTCTTCTTATCGGCATCACCTCTGGTGCGATCTATGCCCTGATGGCGCTTTCAATTGTCTTGGTATGGCGTTCTACACGCGTCATCAACTTTGCTCAAGCAGGTCAAGCTTTGACTTCAACCTTTATTGGTTTCCAAACGCTTAAATATGTTGATTCTTTCTGGATTGCACTTCTCGTTGCGATGGTCGGTGGAGCCATTATCTCGGCTTTGATTGAAATCTCCTTGATGCGCGTTCTTTTAAAGCATTCATCAAGTGGCGCGATAGCAGGGGTCGCTCCCATCATTGCAACCCTTGGACTCCTCGAAGTAATTCAGGCGGTTATTACCTTGATTTGGGGCGGTGCAGATTCAATTATTACTCCGCCTCTTTCAAATACTGGATTTACAATCGGAACAAATACCTTGGTCTTCTCGCCAATGAAGTTGGCAATCATCGGTATCGTCGCTGCCCTCCTCATCCTGCTCTCTCTCATTGTTCAGAAGACTTCTATCGGACTTTCACTTCGCGCAGCTGCCTTCTCTCCAGAACTAGCCCGCTTGGCAGGAGTTCGAGTCGATGCCGTTCGTACGATGGGCTGGGCGCTCTCAGGCGCAACTGGCGCTGTCGCAGGGTTACTCCTAGTTGCCAATGGCAATGGATCTTTCTCTACCGCTTCGATTGAGTTCTCACTCCTTCTCATCTCAGGATTTATCGCAGCTGTGATCGGTGGGCTCGAGAGCCTGCTCGGCGCAGTAATTGGCGGACTCGCACTCGGCATCATCACCGCCTTTGTCTTGATGTATATCAGTGACTCACTCTTCTTTATCGCTCCATTTGTGATTTTGCTTCTCGTTCTCTTTATTCGCCCGCAGGGCATCCTCGGCAAGAAGGGTGGACGTCGTGCGTAAATCTTCTAAGAAGCACTCAACTCAACTATCCAACAAAGTTCGTTTATTAATCTTTATCGTTCTCGGATTCTTGATCTATCTCTTAAGTAATAACGTTGATGAGCTTCGCGTCTATCAAGGTGCACAGGTAGCCTTCTATGTTGTTGGCATTGCATCCATCATTCTTCTCACCGGATACTCTGGCCAAGTTTCACTTGGACAAGGTGCGCTCTTAGGGGTGGGTGGTTATGCCGCTGCGCTCTCTCATCTCAATTGGAAACTTCCAATTCCACTGACATTTGCAGTTGCAATTCTTGCTGCAGCTGGCGCGGGTGCACTACTTGGAATAGCGGCAGCGCGTTTATCTGGTCCATACCTTGCCGGTGCAACACTTGCTTTGGCTGTTGGTCTTCCATCAATTGCAAACCAATTCACCGCACTCGGTGGCGAACAAGGCCTCTTCTTCGATGTCGGATTCCCACCAGAATCACTGGGTGAAGAGTTCACCCAATATAAGTGGTTCTTCTGGATCGCATCCCTTGCAACTTTGATTGCAATTTTTTGGTTACAAAATGTTATGAGATCTCGCTATGGGCGCACCTGGAAGGCGATACGAGGCAGCGAAGTTGCAGCCGAGCTCGCTGGAGTCAACATTGCACGCGCAAAGGTGCTCGCATTCACCCTGAGCGCCGGTTTAGCGGGCCTTGCAGGGGCTTTATTGGCTATGACTATCGGCACCGTCTCACCTAGCGCCTTCCCATTGGCCCTCTCATTTTCTTTGCTGACAGGTGCGGTTCTCTCTGGCGTAACTACCCTCGGAGGCGTCATGATTGGGGCAGTGACTCTGGTCGCTCTACCCGAGATCGTCGGAACGATTGTCAATCGTGCCGGTGCATCAGAGGCGGTAGCGACCAACCTGCCTCACATTGTTATGGGAGCGCTCTTGATTCTGACCGTGGTCTTCGTGCCAAACGGTCCAGTCGAGCAGATGCGCTCACGACGAGTGAAGAAGGAGAAGAGTCTCTAAATCCCGTAAGGGCCCTTAATGGAAGGAAAGAGATGAAATCTTTTAATCGTCGTAAGCTGATTACAGCTAGTGCGATGCTCGCAGTTACTGCAATGACAGTTGCAGCAGTACCTGCAAATGCGTTCTCACCAAAGTCAGAAGTTGGTGTGACGTCTAAGGAAATTAAGTTAGGTGTAACGCTCCCAATGACTGGTGCAGCTTCACCTGGATATAACAAGGTTCCAGCCGCTATGAAGGCTTACTTTGATTATGTCAACGCTAATGGCGGAGTAAATGGTCGCAAGATCACTCTTGTTGTTAAGGATGATCAGTATGTGCCTACTCAGGCTGTAGCAAAGACAAATGAGCTTATTCTCAAGGATAAGGTTTTCGCTCTTGTTTCTCCATTAGGAACAGCAAATAACAAGGCAGTCGCAGCATCTGTTAACCCAGGCAAGCGCGGCGTACCAGTTCTCTTCGTAAACACAGGCTTCAGCGGATTCGCTGATTCAAAGAAGTACCCAACTACTTACGCTCTCTTGCCTTCATACGTCATGGAAGCAAAGATCATGGCTGAGTACATCAAGGATAACTTCGCCGGTAAGTCAATCGGTCTTGTTTACCAGGATGACGACTTCGGTTCAGATGCACTTGCAGGCTTCAAGTCAGCTGGCATCAAGTTCGCAACAACAGTTGGATATGCATCTGGTTCACAGAGCGCATCGACTGCAGCTGGTTGGGTGACAAAGCTCAAGGCAGCTAACTGCGACGTTGTAATCCTCTTCGGTGTTTCAAGTGCAACAGCAGCTGGCCTCGGTACAGCAGCAGCGCTTAAGTACGCACCACAGTGGATCCTCGGATCTGTTGGTGGAGATGCAACAACAATTAAGGCATCAGGAGTTCCAGCAGGCGTTCTCTACAACGCAGTCGGCGCTTCATTCTTGCCAGCAACAACTGATACTTCAGATGAGTACGTAGCTCTCTTCCAGAGCATCTACTCAAAGGCAGTGCCAGGTTCAGCATTCGATAACAACGTTCTCGTTGGCATGAACTCAGCATTCGTAGCAGTTCAGGCGATTCAAGCGGCAGGTAAGAATCCAACACGTAAGTCTCTTATGGCTGCGATTGATTCAAAGGGTGCTTCATTTGCATCAGCTGCTTTGATTCCATTGAACTACTCAAAGACAAGCCACGTTGGCTACAACGGTTACTGGTTTGGAAAGTACTCACCAGCTGGAGATCTCAAGCCAGATGGCGGCAAGTACACCGTTTACACAACCGATTCAGGCTCAGGTGCTGTTGTGAAGTCCACATACAAGCGCCCAGCTATGCCAGCGAAAGGACTACCTAACTAATGAGAATCTCTCATAAGTCACGCCTTACAACTCTCGTAGGTGCTGCAGCTCTTATCGCTGCATCACTCTCATTCGTTCCAGCTAACGCTGCAGCGGTTGGTCCACTCTGTGATGGAAAGGTGCCTGTTCAGACATGTCAGGGCACAACATCAGATGGAGCTCCTTATGTAATGATGGTTCCAGCTAACTTCAATGGCATGGTTGCCCTTTATTCACATGGATACCGTTACAACATCGATATCCCTGCGGGTATCCCTGTTGTTGGTGGATACAAGATCACTAACACACCAGAGCCAGTCCCAGGTGGAAACCCAACAGTTGCTAACTACTTCCTTAGCAACGGCATGGCAATCATGGGTTCAGGTTTCTCTCGTCAGGGATGGAACGTTGATGCAGCGGTTGCGACCAACGTCGAGCTCATCGATACCTTCAAGAAGAAGTTCACAACAACTACCAAGGTAGTTGCATGGGGATCATCACTTGGTGGAATCATCACTCAGACTCTTGCTGAGAAGAATCCAACTCTCGTGAGCGCAGTAGCTCCACTCTGCATGGCAGATAACATCGATGCACAGCTCACAATGGCTGGCGACTTCCTTTGGGGCTTGAAGACATTCTTCGATCCAACAATCAAGGGCGGAAACTACTCTGCAGGTGCGCTTGGAAATGCTGAAGCTCTTGGCGATATCGTCAAGGTGCTTACAGTTATGGGCAAGCTCCAGGCATCAGTTGCAACAGGTGCATGGCCAGATACATCTTCACCAGCAGGTAAGCAGCTCGCTGCAGCAGGAATTCCTTCCCGCAGCGCACTTCTTCTCGCAGGTTTGATGGCTGGTATTCCAACACAGTCTGCACACTTCGACTCAATCTCAGGACCAGAAGGTGCGCTCAAGCTCTCATTCCCATTGGCTGTTAGCCCAGCGCTCGCAGTTCTTGAGAATGGTGCGAACGCTGCAATCCTTGCAATTCTTGCAACTCAGGATGTCGAGCTACAGGCAGGCGGTTCAGTATTTGATAACACTGCAACTGACTACTCAGCTCGAGTCTCAGATTCACGCGATGTCTTCAATGCAGGACTTTCAGGTAACACTGCCCTAGAGGCAATGCTCGGAGTTCTCAAGATGTCACCACGCGCAAAGGCGACAGCTAATTTCAGCAAGCTTGCCGCAACAACTGGAAAGATCAACGTACCAACTGTCTACATGACTGGTGTTGCAGATCCAATTACTCCAGCTGGTGCAACTCAGCGCATCCTCGACAAGTACTCAGTACAGTTCGAGGCTGAGAAGGAAGCAGCTAAGAAGGCTTCATACAATGGCGGTTCATATGTACCTGCAAAGAGCAAGGTCCTCACACTTTGGTCAGTAACCCCAAAGTCATGGACTAAGTTCGATGCAGCTGGATCACCAATCACAACAGCAGCAGCAGCTCCAGGAACCAACCACTGTAACTTCACAACAGCGAATTACCTCACTGCTGCAAAGTTCATGGTTGATGGAGCAAATACAGGTTCAATCACCTGGAATGCAGCAGCGATGTCAGCAGTACGTAAGTCAAAGGGTCTCCTCGTAGATCCAGACTTCCGCGCACCGCTCCTTAAGTTCTACGGCGAATAAGCCTTAGTCCTTTACGCGAAGGCCCCGCACCTTACGGTGCGGGGCCTTCTGCATTCATCTAATACCCTTACCTCTATGACGGTGCACGAGGTAGCCACCCCCGAGGCGATGAACGCCCTTGGTCGCAAGATCGGTGGGCTCTGCCAGGCAGGAGATCTCATCCTCCTCAACGGCCCACTCGGCGCCGGCAAGACAGTCTTTGTTCAAGGCATCGGTGCAGCCCTTGGAATTCAAGATGTCACTTCACCAACCTTTGTTATCTCTCGCATCCATAAAGCGCCTCTGCCTTTAATCCATGTAGATGTCTATCGATTGCTCGAGGCAGGTAGGGCATCCATGTATCTCGATGATTTAGATCTTGATTCACCTCGTGAAGGTGCGGTGACAGTGATCGAGTGGGGCGGTGAAGAATCCGCTCGCCTATCTGATGACCGCCTTGAGATCACTATCGATCGCAGCGATGATGTGCGCAAAGTCAGCATTGTTGCAATTGGGGATCGCTGGAGCGGTATTGAGCTATGACAATCTCTCTTGCAATTGATACATCAACTTCACGCACTGTCGTTGGTCTAGCAGATGGCAATCAGGTCCTTTTCGAAAGATATGCAGAAGGTGCGACCGATCATGGACGCGCTGTTAGCGATTTAGTTTCGCAAGCCCTTCTTAATAATCCAGCTCCAGAGCAAGTGGTTGTAGGGATGGGTCCAGGGCCATTTACTGGTCTTCGCGTCGGAATCGCATTTGCTCGCACCTTTGCGCTCTCTCGAGAGATCCCAGTTATCGGCGTTTGCTCTCTCGATGCAATCGAGATCGATGGAGATAATTACACCGTTGCCATCGATGCGCGTCGTAAAGAGATTTATTGGGCGCGCTATGAATCAGGCAAGCGCGTTGAAGGTCCATCGGTAAATAAACCTGATGAGATTAAAGATTTCATTATCGGCAAATATCCATCTGTTGCAGCGCTGGTAAAACTATCGTCAGTGCAGAACGAGATCGAGCCCTTCTACCTTCGCCGCCCTGATGCGGTTCCAACTGCGGAGCGATCATGATTACCTATCGTCAGCCGATTGCGCTCGATATTCCAGTCTTGGCAACTTATGAGAAAGAGCTATTTCCATATTCGCCATGGAGCACTGCGCAATTTAAAGAGGAGTTCGCAGGGATTCCAAAGACTCGTTTTTTCTCAGTTGCCGAAAATGGAAATATCATCGTTGGCTATTGCGGTGTTTTTGTGCCAGCGCCAGGAATTGAAGCCGACATCCTGACAGTGGCGGTATTGCCTGACTATCGTCGCCAAGGCATTGCCAAAGAATTTATGCGCCAAATTGAGGCATATGCAATCGAACGTGAGGCAAGTGCGATGATGCTTGAAGTTGAAGTATCTAACGAGCCAGCGATCAAGCTCTACGAATCACTGGGCTACATGAAGATCTCGGTGCGGATGGATTATTACGGCCCAGGTAAAGATGCCCATGTCATGCGGAAGGAGCTCTCATGAGCCAGCCGCTGGTACTAGGTATTGAAACATCTTGTGATGAGACCGCTATTGGCATCGTCCGTGGCCGCACCTTGCTTGCAAATGAAATCGCATCGAGCGTCGAGGAACATGCACGCTTTGGGGGAGTCGTACCCGAGATTGCATCTCGCGCACATCTAGAAGCTATATTGCCGAGTATCGAACGTGCAGTAAAAGATGCCAAGATTTCTCTGAATGATCTCGACGCTGTCGCAGTAACCGCAGGTCCAGGGCTGGTCGGAGCGCTTTTAGTCGGAACCGCTTCAGCTTCTGGACTTGCTCAAGGACTTGGTATTCCTCTATACGGTGTCAACCACTTAGCTGCTCACATCTCTGTTGATTACTTAACACACGATCTTCCAACTGATCCAACAATTGCGCTCTTGGTGAGCGGTGGCCATTCATCTCTACTGCAGGTCGATGACATCACTGGATCCATTACAAAACTTGGCGCAACGATGGATGATGCAGCGGGCGAGGCATTCGACAAGATCGCCCGCATTCTAGATTTAGGTTTTCCGGGTGGACCTGCAATTGATCGCGATGCCCGTAACGGAAATCCATCTGCGATTGATTTTCCACGTGGCCTCACAATGAAGAGTGATTGGGAAACTCGACCATACGACTTCTCTTTTTCCGGATTGAAGACAGCGGTTGCTCGTTATATCGAGCAGACACCATCACATATTCGTGCCGATGTCGCCGCTTCTTTTCAGGAGGCAGTTGTCGATGTTCTACTTCTCAAAGCCCTGGCAGCCTGTAAATCCTCGGGTATTGATTCCCTTGTGATTGCAGGTGGCGTTGCCGCTAACTCGCGTCTTCGTGAGGTGGCCACCGAACGATGCGCCAAGGCTGGCGTTCAGCTTCGCATCCCAAGCCCTGCCCTCTGTACCGATAATGGCGCGATGGTTGCAGCCTTGGGTTCGTTGATGGTTTCAGCCGGCCGCCCCGCCACCCATGGGGCCTTTGATGCCGATTCCAGCCTTGCAGTAGAGCAGGTAAGCCTGAGCTGAGGCTCTCTTCGCCCCGCCAGGGGTGATCTGGGCTCGTTACGACTCCAATTTGATAAGGGGAATAAGCACAACTACCCTTGGCGTTAGCACTCTCGGGTCGACACTGCTAATGAGCAGTATCCCCGCATAGGACACTATCTATCTATTGAAGGAGATATCACCATGGCACTACGGCCACTAGAAGATCGCATCGTCGTAAAGGCGAATGAGGCAGAGACAACTACAGCTTCAGGTCTTGTTATCCCTGATACAGCTAAAGAGAAGCCACAGGAAGGAACTGTCGTTGCAGTAGGCCCAGGTCGCTTCGATGATGGCGCCCGCGTCCCAATGGATGTCAAGGTTGGCGATGTTGTTCTTTACAGCAAGTATGGAGGAACAGAAGTTCGTAACGGAAACGAAGAACTTCTCGTCCTTTCAGCACGCGACATCCTCGCAATCGTCGAGAAGTAAGGGTAAAGACTCTTATGGGAAAGATGCTGGAATTCGACGAGCACGCTCGTCGCTCAATGGAACGCGGAGTCAACATCCTTGCTGACACCGTTAAGGTAACGCTCGGCCCTAAGGGACGTAACGTCGTTATCTCAAAGAACTTTGGTGCACCGTTGATTACAAATGATGGCGTCACAATTGCAAAAGAGATCGAACTCTCTGACCCAGTAGAAAATATGGGCGCACAGCTCGTAAAGGAAGTTGCTACCAAGACCAATGATGTTGCCGGTGACGGAACAACAACAGCGACAGTCCTTGCACAGGCAATGGTGAAGGAAGGTCTTCGCAACCTTGCAGCCGGCGCACAGCCAATGGATCTCAAGCTCGGTATCGAAGCAGCAGTTGCTGCAGTAACTGCTCGCCTTCGCGAGAATGCGACAGTCGTCAACGATCGTGCGCAGACTTCAGATGTCGCAACAATCTCTGCCAAGGATCGCGAAATTGGCGAACTCATCGCAGAGGCGATGGAGAAGGTTGGCAAGGACGGCGTTATCACTGTTGAAGAGGCTTCAACGACAGCCCTCGAACTCGAATTTGCTGAAGGTATGCAGTTCGATAAGGGTTATATCTCGCCTTATTTCGTCACCGACCAAGATCGTATGGAGGCAATCCTTGATGATGCCTACATCCTCATCTCAGCTGGAAAGGTCTCAGCGCTCGCTGATTTGCTTCCAATCCTTGAGAAGGTCTCACAGTCAGGTAAGCCACTTCTAATCATCGCTGAAGATGTCGAAGGCGAAGCGCTTTCGACTCTCGTTGTAAACCGCATGCGCGGAGTATTTACATCAGCGGCTGTGAAGGCTCCAGGTTTTGGTGATCGTCGCAAGGCAATGCTCCAAGATATTGCAGTTCTCACAGGTGGAACCGTTATCTCAGCAGAGATTGGCATGAAGCTTGATCAGGTTCAGCTCACAGATCTTGGTCGCGCTCGTCGCATTGTCATCTCTAAGGATGCAACAACGATTGTTGATGGTGCAGGAGATGCAAAGGTTGTTGAAGGTCGCGTACAAGAGCTTCGCAATGAGATTGCAAATTCAGATTCTGATTGGGATCGCGAGAAGCTCCAAGAGCGCGTTGCAAAGCTCGCTGGTGGAGTCTGTGTAATCAAGGTCGGCGCGCATACTGAGGTAGAACTCAAGGAGAAGAAGCTCCGCCTAGAAGATGCAATCTCAGCAACTCGTGCAGCTGTTGAAGAAGGAATCGTTATCGGTGGAGGTGCGGCACTTGTGCATGCAGCTGATGCTCTTAACGATAACCTCGGCTTCACCGGTGACAAGGCTGTTGGCGTTGCACTAGTGCGCAAGGCATGCGACGAACCACTTCGCTGGATCGCAGAGAATGCGGGACTTGAGGGCTACGTGGTAGTTGCGAAGGTTCGCGCACTTCCACACAATGAAGGCTTCAACGCAGCAACTGACGTCTATGGCGATCTCCGCAAGGATGGCGTTATCGACCCAGTAAAGGTGACCCGTTCAGCCCTTGCTAACGCAGCATCTATCGCGGCGATGTTCATTACAACTGAAGCGGTTGTCTTCGAACGTCCAGCTGATGCAGAGCCTGCAGCTGCTGGCCATGGCCACTCACATGGACCTGGTGGCCACAGCCACTAAGTTCACGGGTGGCTCATAAGTTCAGCCACTAAGTTCCTGAGCGGCTCAGAAGAAGAGTCGCTCACTTCCTGATTTACAAGAAAGGCCCTCGACCGTGACTAGTCGGGGGCCTTTTTCTCACCCTAAATGGCTCACCCTTTTCCAGACTGCCGGTACAGTTCGTGCTTGTAATCACCCCAGCTACTCACCTCTTTTTTAGCGGGGCGGCCCGACCACCGAAAGATGGCTTCTATGAAGTTTGCGCGCTCGCTAGTCCTGACTCTCGCCCTTTCACTCTTCACAACTCTCCTCAGCGGGTTGGAGTTTGCAGTGACAGCCAATGCAACATCAAGTGATATCTGTAATGGCAACTATCTATATAACAATGTTAGGGCGACCCCGACACATAGCACCGTCTTCTACATTGACTCGGGCCAAGGACAAAATGTCGATGCAGCCTATGTCGGATATCAAATCAACACGTCAGCCCCCAAAAGCAATGTGTGGGCATCTCTTGACACCTTCTCGGGTGGAGTTGTCGCACTAGCTAATCCCGCAGACTCCGCGATCCCATTGGGCGATATATCTTCTGAAACAAAGACTGCTTTTTTTCTTCTGAAAGCTCCGACAAATACATCAAGTTCCCAATCGCATATTCTACGTGTTTATTCAGGAAAGCCTGGATTGCTCTCTTCAACCGAGCTATATAGTTGCAAGTTCACATTCTCAAAGGTTGCAGAGACAATTAAAGCACTCGCAAATAAAGTTCAATCGGTCACACCTTCAACAACAAGTTATGTCCTTGGAAATACGATGAACATTGTTGTGGAAGGAGACACTGGGCAAATTGGCTCAGGAAATGCAATCGACGGCGACATGATTTGGGTTTCGCCTGTCTCAAAGTCCAGCTGGCCAACATCGGCCCTTCGGCTTGTCAGCACAAACTTAAAGTTCTGGAACAACTCATCAAAGAACTCAAATGCCTTTGAGGGAGAATATGTAGATACCCTCAGAGTTAAGAATCTTCGCTCTCTCGACACGCGTTTGTATTACACAGCCACATATACTTTTAAAATCATCGGCCAACCAACTAGTGCCGCAAGCATCGCACCAGTAGCGCAAATCTCAAGCGGTACACAAGTTAAACACAACGATATTGGTCGCCTTCCCGCTGCCTCTATTTCATCTTCAAATATCTCAATCAATGCGACACTATCAAAAGCAGTCTCAAGTTCCATAAGTCAAAGTTCAGGGAAGACTCAGCTTAACTACACAATTACCTTGACCAATAACTCTGCAAGCGCGGTAATCTTTGATCAGGTAGTCGACTCACCTTCTACGCTTCTCACCTACCTTGCAGGATCCGTTCGTCTAGCATCAGCTGCGACTGCAGAGCCCTCATTTGACGCAAATGGAAAACTCGTTTTTTCTCAACCAATTTCCGTAAACGCAAATAGCTCGAAGACATTGACTTATACGATGATTGAAAAGAGTGCATGCACTGTTTCAGGTGCATTCTCTTTTCAAAACAGCGCCACAGCAAATATCGGTTCGGTAGTGGTTGGGTCTGGACCTGCAACATACTCACTAACTACTGCGGCTGGAATTTGTGGAAATAGCAACTTGGAC
>JACCDU010148257.1_pt1 | contig 15092 bp, 6 predicted proteins | sample 7446081 | NCBI WGS metagenome assembly JACCDU01 (sample SAMN15323447, study PRJNA562643) | freshwater metagenome | isolation source: river surface water | place: USA:Blue River Watershed | collected 2017-08-17
CTGCACGCGCTTGGAGTTGCTGCGCATCTCGGCCAATCAACTGACCGAATTACCCGCATGGTTGTTGCAATTGCCACGCTTGGCGTGGCTGGCGTATGCCGGCAACCCGTTCACACGCGCGCTTGAAGCACAGGCCTTGGCCCAAGCCCCCACACCCCACATGCCGTGGACACAGTTGCAACTGCAACAGCTGCTAGGCCAAGGGGCCTCGGGGGTGATTCATCAAGCCACGCTGCGCACACGCCCTGGCGAACAAGCACGCCAAGTGGCCGTCAAACTCTTCAAAGGCGCCATCACCAGCGACGGTTTGCCTGATTGCGAAATGGGTGCCTGCATGCACATAGGAGAGCACCCGAATTTGGTGGGCGCCATCGGGCGCATCAGCGCGCACCCCAACGGCACACCCGGTTTGGTCATGCCCTTGATGCCTCCTGAACTTCGCAACCTGGCAAGCCCACCGAGCCTGGCGAGCTGCACACGCGATGTCTACCCGGCAGACTTTCGGATTGATCTGTACACGTTGTTGCGCTGGGTCCATGGCCTTGCCTCGGCCGTCTGCCATTTGCACGCGCGGGGCGTCACACATGGGGATTTGTATGCGCACAACATCTTGTGCGCCCCGCAGGGTGAAGCCTTGTTGGGTGATTTTGGCGCTGCGTCGTTCTTCTCCCCCACCGACACGACCTGGGCAGAGGGCGTGCAACGCCTGGAAGTGCGCGCATTCGGTTACCTGTTGCAAGAGCTGCTGCAGCGCTGTGACGCAACGAATGCACTTGAAACTTTGCAAGAACTGGAGAGAATCGCAGACCAGTGTGTACAAGACATTCCTGCCCAACGGCCCTTGTTCACACACCTCATGTCATCCTTACCCGTTCAGGAGGTCTCATGAAAGCGTTGTTCGCCATGGTGGCCATGACCTGTTGCCTGCATGCTGCGGGAGCCACCAAAGGCTATTCCCAAACCGAAGACTACGCAGGTTGCAACGGCATTCAAAACAGCGACAAAAAGCTCTACTGCCAAGCCATGGACGCCAACAAGCAAGAGTTTTGCACCCGTATCGGCAACAACGATTTGCAAAACAAATGCCTGGCCAAAGTGAACAACGACGTCAAATATTGCAAACGCATCTCTGACGAGAAAAAGCGTAAGAACTGCGAGCAATACATCCGATAAGGCGGGCAGGCAGTCAAGCAACTGACTTCCCTACTTAATCCGCCCGTTCAGAAATAGCCACCAACACGCGCTGACCACCCAGTGTGAGCACCAGTTCGAATGGGAAAGCACCACTGGGTACTGCATTGGCTTGGAAGCGCAAAGCTTTGGCATCAAAACTCAACCATGTGGGTAATGGCGCGCCGTTTGGCAAACTGATTTGGATCTCCGAATTTTCAGCAGCCAAGTTGCGCACAGCGTCGGGCAGCTCAAAACTAAAGCCCGTACCAACGGTAGACGTGCCCTTAGGCAAAGACACCACGGCCATCATGAGTACTGCCGAACTGGAAGCCGGTGGCGCTTGCAGATCCACAGTGACCCCAACGCTATTGCCGCTTACTGCCACTGCGGTTGAGGCAGTCGCAGAAGACATCTTGACTGCAGATGCAGATGCAGATGTCGATGCGGATGCAGATACGGAGTTGTCCATCGCCAAGGGTTTAGGTGGCGTCGTGTCGCGCAATACGATGGCGGGAAGCAGCATGACTGGCAAGGCGCTCTGAGTTTTTGCCCCTTCATCGCCGGCCGCATTAGCGCCAGTCCCATTGACCAGCTGCACAACAGCACCATTGGACGTCACCGCACCCTGCAGGCGGTTCGCCGAATTGGCCAATGTGATGTTGCCTGAGCCTGCGTTCAAGTCAGACGTACCAACCACAGACAAAGCACCCGTTTGTGTGATGGCTCCATTGTTGCTGTTGGCCGTCAAATTACCGCCCACTGTGGAGGTGCCTAAGTCCAAAGCACCTGTACTGGTGAGCGACAAATTGCCTGTCGCTTTCACGGTACCCAAGGTCAACGCGTTGGCATCGGTGAGCAGCACATCGGCACCGCTCGCTGACACGGCAGCCATGAAGTCGTTGGTGGCGCTGTCCAGCGTGATGTTGGCAGGCAAACCGCCATTGCTGGCAACCAGTGTGGCCGCACCACCTGAAACAATCGTGGTGCCTGCGGCCTGTGTGATGTCACCACCCGTGCTGACGATATCCGTGGTGCCTGTGGTGTTCAGGTTGCCGAGCACCAAGCCACCTGTGGTGTCAGTGATGCTGGTGTTCCCCCCTACCGTGATGCTGCCCGATGTACCTTGGCTAAAGCTTTGTGTCACCGTGAAATTGTTCAAGGTGCTTAGGCTGCCACCAGTTTGGGTCAAACTGCCTAGCGCAATCGCACCTGCACTCGTCAGCGTGCCTCCGCTTTGGGTATAGCTACTCAGGGTCACCCCGCCGCTACCGACATTCAACGTACCCGCCAATTGGGTCAGCGCGCCATTCGCGCCACCCAAGCTGTCGATGTTGACAGGGCCACTTTGAGCCGGTGCCACCACTGAGTTACCAAACGTCACGTTGGTGCCAGCAGGAATCACCACATTGGCCACGTTAGACAAATCGGGCACAGCACCGCCTGCCCAGTTGGCTGGGTCGAACCAATTGCCCGAACTACCGCCCACCCAAGTGACCGAGCTCAGTCGGGTGATGGTGCCTGAGCCGCTGATCGGCGCGTTGCTGACGGAGTAGTTGCTGGCATCACTTCCTGTCAATCCCAAGTTGCTGACTGTGTAAGTGGTCGCGCCTACATTACGAGAGGCAAAAACACCCACGCCCGTTGGTACCACCGCATCCACCAAAGCACCCGATGTGACCAGACCTGTCAAGCCAATCGGTATACCCGCCGTCGAGGTATTGCCGTCATAGGTTTTGGTGGCGTTGTTGGCATTGGGTGTCAACACTTTGGGTGAAATCGACAAATCACCCACCACCGTCAAGCGGTTGAAGTTAGGGTTCACGAAGGGCAAGATGTTGATGCCCGTGGCCCCCAACTGATACGCCCCCACCGAGGTGTTTTGTGTGGTGCTGAGCGTGGCGTTGAGTGGCGTCAAGTTAAACGCTGCCGTGGTGCCCGCACCGTCGTTGACGGACACAGCATTGCCCGTCAGATTGACGTTGCCAATCGTCACAGGCGTGTTAGACCCCGCTGGCAAGTACTGCGCACTGATGAGTGTGTAGCTGGGTACAGCGCCATACACCGCACTGGCGCTTTGCATGCGTACCAACAGGTTCTCGGCTCCCACCACCGTGTAATTACCTTTCACATAAGTGATTTGGTAATTGCCTGCCACAGCGCCCGATGGCACCAGTGCATTGGCATAGGTACCCGCAGCCTCTGCGCCACTGTTGGCCAAAACACCTGTGGCGACACTGCCGTTGGTGATGTTCAAGGTGCTGGTGCGGTCCACGGTCACGGTGGGTGTGCTGGTCAACACGCCTGCGGTCGTGGCCGATTCACCCGCCACAAACGGCGAGTAACTGACCGTGAAGCTCGGGTCTGCCGTGGTCACAAACTTGGCATCGTTGTTGGCGTAAATCGTCAACGGTGCCCGAGTGATCTGGTTGGTGGCAGCTGCTGGTTGTGTGAGCGTGTAGTTGCCTGCATCAGCACCGGTCAAACTCAAACCGGTGAAAGCCACTGCGTTGGCGGTGGCCACGTCTTTGCTGTTGAAGTTGCCAGCAACAACGCCACTCAAGCCCACCGTGTCGCCCGTGTAAGCCTTGCCATCCGTGCTGGCACCTGTGCCTGCAGCGATCGCTGCTTGCAGCGCAGCCGTGCCATTGACCACCGCCACCGTGGTGCCGTCATACACCTTGTCCGCTGAGGACAGGCCTGACACCGTCAAGGCCTTGGCCGTAATACGTGCCGTCGTGTCGTTGGCAAGCGGTGTGAGCGTGTAGTTGCCCATATCAGCCCCTGTCAAACTCAGGCCAGCAAATGTCACCGTATTGGCCGTGGCCACGTCTTTGCTGTTGAAGTTACCCACGACTGTGCCACTCAAGCTGACGGCGTCACCTGTGTAGGCCTTGCCATCCGTGCTGGCACCTGTGCCTGCAGCAATCGTTGCTTGCAGCGCAGCCGTGCCGTTAACCACCGCCGCTGTGGTGCCGTCATACACCTTGTCGCTTGAGGACACACCCGTCACCGTCAAAGCCTTGGCCGTGATGCGCGCCGTGGTGTCGTTGCCGGGCTGTGTGAGCGTGTAGTTGCCTGCTTGGGCGCCCGTCAACGTCAACCCGGTAAAGGCGACCGTGTTGGCCGTGAGCACGTCTTTGGTGTTGAAGTTGCCCACCGCTGTGCCACTCAGGCTCACGGTGTCGCCAGTGAAAGGTTTGCCATCGCTGCTGGTCGGCGTGGCCGCAGCCGCTTGCAAGGCGGCTGTGCCAATGACTGTCGCTAAGGTGGTGCCGTCATACACCTTATCAATGCTGGACAAACCACTTGCCGTCAGCACCTTGGGGTTCACCGTCAGGGTGTTGGCCGTTACGTTGTAGCCCAATTTGGTCAGGTTGTTGCTGATGCTGTAAGGCGTGACTTTGGCGTTGAGCCGGCCTGACGAGTAAAGCGGGCTGACCAAGCTTTGGCTCAATGTGTCGCCATTCACCAAGCCGGTGGCTGTGGTCGACAAGGCAAAGCTGTCGCCATAGGTGATGACTTGGTTCAGGTTGTCAGGAGTAGCCGTGGGTTGTTCGCGGTAAATGGCATACATACCGGTGCCAAGGTTGGTCCAAGAAGCTAAGGCGAAGTTGGTGGTCTCGTCGGCGTTGTAGCGAAAGCGGCCCGTGCCAGAGCCCACCAAGCTGGTCAAGCCCGTGCTGTTGGCCACGCTGCCCGTCATCAACTTCATCGTGCCACCGGTGCCCACACTCAACGTGGGTGCGCCAGATATCAGCAAGTTACCGCCTGTGGCGGTTCCTACAGCAGCACTCTTGCCTGCATTCAGCAAGAGGGCACTGCTGGTTGTAGTGGTTGTGGTGACATTGGCGCCCAAGGTGAGGTCACCCGTGAGCGTGGACACGCTGATAGCGCCCGTGGCCGCAATGCCAGCGGTGGCCCCCACCGTGCCAATGGTCAGCGCATCGCTATCGGCATAGGTGAAGCTGCTGACACCAATGGCCGCCACGGTGCCTATCGCGTTGCTGGCGTTGGTGAGCGTGACGTTGCCGCCCAGCAGGGCAAGATTGCTAGCTGAAACAAAACCATACGTACCTTCTGTCACGGTACCAGTTGCAGACAAGGTAATGGTGTTGTTACCCGTTGCAGTCAGCCCTGTGTTGAGGGTGATCGCCCCACCGTAAACCGAAATCGGCCCTGCAGCCGTGATAGATCCTCCACCTGTACTGGTGCCGATGGTGATGGCCGAGGTATTGGTCGTGCGGCCCAGACGCACACTGGATGGTGAGCCTGCAAACGTCATTGGTGCGTTCCAGGTGCTAAAAGCAGTTGTGAAGCTCGCGCCTAAAGACTCGATCACCACAGCACCTGCCGTGTTGTAGGCGATTGGACCGTTGTAAACAGTGATCGCATTGGACTGGAGCGTGATGTCGGCACTGCTGGTCACCACGTTGGTTCCATCAGCACCTAGGTACAAATAATCAGCGGCATTACCTCTGTGTTCAATGCCGGTGGCCATGCCACCAGTCGTTTGGTCCTTAAGGGTAATGTTGCCAGATGGTGCCAACAGTCGGTTGGAGTTAAATGAATAGATCGCCCTGCTACCGGTATATGTGTTGGTGGAATAACCGTTCAGGGTGATGCCTCCTGAGCCACTCTGAATGCGGCTGTTTTGCAAAGATACGCCATAGACAATGCTGGTGCTGATGGCGTTCGATGCATTTCCTGTTAGTGTGATAGAACCGCTGCCCGTTGTCAGCAGGTTAGCGTAAATCGTACGAATGGCTGCGTCGGTGTTTGCAGGCGAATCAATGCCAGACGAGGCAAAAGCACTGTTTAGGTTGATGTTTCCGCCCTTGGCGTTGAGCGTCACTGGGGAAGCCACCAAGCCAGATAAATCTAGCGCAAAGTCGCTGACTGATGTTTGGGGTGAGTTTGTCACCGTGTAACTGATGGGTGTACCTTCTGTGATCACACTGTAGCCAGCGTTGTGCGTGATTTTGGTGCCTGTGAGGCTTATGCCCGAGCCCGTTGTGGCGCTTGACGTTAAATTGGCACTGATGGCAATTGCCCCCCCTGTCAAAGTGATAGGGCCTGGAATTGAAATGGCCGAACCCAATGTGAGTGCGCCGGTGTTACCGCTTTGCCCCAAGGTCAGTCCTGAAATAGAAGATCCAAAAGTGACGCGCGTGGTGTCAATCAAAGCGCTAAAGCTGGCAGAACTGGGCTTGATACTGACCAGACCGGAGGTGGCCAATGTCAAACTGGCGTTGGTGGAAGGCGAGAGTGTGTCGGTGATGAGGTTGATGTTGCTGGTGCTGCTCGCCAACAAGCCGGTTTGTTGGCCAATCACTGTGGTTGCTGTCGTATTGGTTTCAATCACCATACCCGCAGTACCTGCATCAATGGTGATGTCACCCGATGCGGCCAGTACACGCAGGTTGTCGAGGTACAGGGGGCTGGTACCCATGCTGGTAATCGCAATGGCGCCAGCCCCCGTGCTTTTGATTTGCATCAGTTTCGATACGGCGCCCGTGCCAGTGGTTTCAAACACCAAACCATAACTGGCTGCGCTGGTACCAGAGATGGAAATGGCGGTGCCGCTGTTTTTTGCAGACGTGATCGTTGTGACGCCGTTGAAGGTCAGACCCCTGACTGTGCCTGTTTGCTGCGCATCGATAGTGATACTGCCAGTGCCTGCGTCGAAACTGACAGTATCCGCAAATAGCATGGCATAGAAATTGGAATTGGTCTTGCTCTTGATCAGCAAATTACCGCCACCGGTGTTCAGTGTCAGCGCACCGCCCGTTGTGGTGCTAATTTGAAAGGCATAGCCTGCTGGGGCGCCAGAGCCTGAGTCCGCACCACCAGCAAGCGTGATGTTGCCGCCGTTGGTGCTCAGGGTTGCCGTGCCAGTTGCGCCAGAAAAAATAATGCTGCCACTCTGGTTGTCGTCACTATCAGCCCAGTAGGTCAGTGCGCCACCCTGGGTACTCACGCTCACGCCAGCGGCTTGCGTGATGTGTCGATGCGCTTTCAATGTCAGGCTGTTGGCGCTGGTGGAGGCAATGTTGGCGTTGATGAAAATATCGCCATTGCCTGCTGTCGTAGCGTCTGTGGCAATGGTCACGCTGCTGGTGCCCAAGTTGGTCACCAGCGTGTCGGCACCTATGCCGCTGGTGCTCTGTGCGCCAGTGCCAGCGCTGATGGTGAAATCAATCGGGTCCAACAGCCATTGGCCTGTTGCGCCTTTGGGGGCTGTGGTGTCCACACGGGCTGTGCCTGCCACATACAAGGCGTGGCCCGAAGTTTCCACCTGGCCACCTTGGCCACCGTTGGCACCGCCACGGGCCTGAATTTGGCCGGCAAAGTCGGTGGTGCTGTTGTCTGTTTTGACGTCGCTCCACAGCACCACTTTGCCGCCGTCCCCGTTGTGGGTGGCGCTGGCATTGATCGTGGCACCGTTGGCCATGCTCACCGTGGTGGCTTGCTGGTTTGGCTGGCCTGTGGCCTCCAGCAGCGGGTCGGCGCTGCCTTGCCAGTTGCCCCCCACCAGCACGGTGCCGCCGCCATTGGCGCCGGTGGCGTCAATGCGGCTACCCGCTTGCAAGGCAATGTGTTCGGCTTGCACGCTCACACGGCCGCCTTGGCCCTGGGTGTTGCTGACGTTCAATGTGCCGTTGTTCTCTACCCTTTTGCTGGCCGACAGCACTATGCGCCCGTCCACCTGTTGCAAGCCTGTGGCCTCGAGGGTGCCGCTGTTTTTGATCACACCCCCCACCAGTCGGTCCATCGACTGCGCGCTGATGATGACCAAACCACCCGGCGCCTGCACGGCCAAGCGGTTGTCCACCAGCGCCTGAATTTGGCTGGCTTCGACGCGAATGCTGGTGAGGCGGTTGTTGCTGTCAAAGTGCAAGTCAACGGCCTCGCCCGAGGCCAAGGCCACTGTGCCCGCTTGGGCAATGATGGCGCCTTGGTTACGCACCTCGGGCGCGAGCAAGGCGATATAGCCACCCAAGTTGGCTTTGAGTTCGCCTTCGTTCACCACGCTGGCGGTGCTGCCATTGCGTTCAAAACGGTGGTTGCCCGCCATGAAGTTGGCATCGGTGATGCTGTGGGTGGTGGCCACCAAGCCGCCCACGTCCACACGGGCCGAGGGCGAGAAGTACACGCCCGAGGGGTTGGTCAAAATAACCTGCCCGTTGGCGGTGATGCGGCCAAAGATTTGGCTGGGGTCCGCGCTCATCACGCGGTTGAGGGTCACGCTGTTGCTGCTGGGCTGCTGAAACTGAACTTGGGCGTTGCTGCCCACATTGAAGGTCTGCCAGTTGATGGCCGCACGGTCGGTGCTTTGCTGAATGCGCATGGCCGCACCATTGCTTTGAATGCTAGCCTGCCCTGCACTCACCTGTGCGCCCGTGGGTAAGGCACTAGGAGGCGGCGCATTTTGCGCGTGTGCGCTCATGGACAACAAGCCGCTCAAGACGGCTGACAGTGCAAGGGTGGCTTGGCTGCTGGCACTGGGTTTGCCGCAGGCCGATACGTTTTCAGCAGCGGCCACATAGGCTTGCTTGGAAGCGTTCCAGATGCTGCGAAAGGACTTGTTCATAACGGTTACTTCTTACTGTTAACTGGGGGTTGCACTGGCGCGGCTACAGCGGCTGAGGCAGGTGCGGGTTTGGCGGTTGATGCAAGGGATGCGGGGTAGCTGCGTGCAAACAGCGCCACCAAGTTGCGCAAAGACAGCATGTGGGCATGAATGACAGCGAGCTCGCCGTTTTTGAACCAAGCCAATGCTTTGTCGTCCGTCAAGCCACGCAGCTTGGCTTCGTCAACGATCCACATGCCGTCCACTTCGGCGTTGCGGTCTTCACTTTGGCGCACTTGCAGCTTGGACTGAACGAGCAAGCCGGCGTCGCTGAGTTGCTGAATGAACGCATGGGTCTGCTTGGCTTGGCCTTGGTATTCGGCCAACACGGGCATGAGCTTGTTGATGAAGTCACTGGGCTGACCACTGGCGTCAAAAATAGCTTCGCCCTCTTTGCCTGCATGGACCACATGGGGAGCAGCCAAGTCGAGGGCCAGGCTGAGTTGCTTGTCTTGGCTCTCAGCCAAGATGAAGGGATAGCGGCGCACACTGGCGGGCACGTAACGGGCCTGCCATTGCCCTTGCGCGTCAATGAAGGCATTGGTGTCTTTGTGCAGGCCGGTCAAGGCCAAGGCCAGCCACTGGCCGTCTTCACCTTTAAAAAAAGCAATCGGGTATTCCAAGCACGCTTCAGCAAATTCGGCTGTGACCAACGGTACGAAGGTGCTTTTGCTGGCAAAGCGCATGTCTGCGGGTTTGACCCGCAGGTGTTGGTGCGCTTCGCGGGTCAGCAGCACGGGGTTTTGGTAAAAAAATGCGGAGACTGTGGATGTCATGGCAGACGTTTGTGCATGCGTACTAAAGGTAAGGGCCATGGTGAAGGCCAAGAGCCCAATCAGGCGGCCCATAAGGCGCCAAGTAGCAAGATGTGTCTTCATCAGAACGCCAAGCTGGTGTTGAACCAAATGCGGTTGAGTTTGAGGGTGCCATCGCCATCCGTGCCCGCACTGGTCGGCTTGGGGTTGTGGCCGTTGCGGCGCGACCATGTGAGCTTGGCTGTCAAACCGCTGGGGTCTTGCCAACCCACGCTCAGGCCCTGGCCACGCAAGAACAGCGTGGTGCTGCTGTCGCTGGCCGTGGTGGGCAGTGTGGTGACGCGCGCTGCATCCACAAAAGCGGCAGCAGTCCAAGATGCGGCCACGCGCCAGCGCCACTCGCTGCTCAACACTTGGCCACGATCGCCACCGAACTCGCTGACAGGGTAGGCACGCACGGTTTGTGCGCCACCGATGTAGAACTTCTCTGACGAGTCCAGCACCTGGGTGGCGTACTGACCGTTCATGGCAATCAGCAGCGAATGGTCAGCGGTGAGGGTTTGTTGACGGCTCAGGCTGTAGTTGACTTTGCTGAAGCTGCGATCAATGGTGTTGAGCAGGTTGTGCGCTTTCATGTCCTCCAGCTGGCCACGGACCATTTGCACAGAGGCCGTGTTGGCACCACCGCCACCCAGATCGTCAAAGCGATTGCCCGACAGCCCCACGCGCCAGACGGTGCTGGCGTAGTCCGAACGGACTTGCGTGTCTTCGTTGAAGAAGGTTTTGTTGTCCACCCCGCCTGACCAATACACGTTGGCCAAGCGCGAGCGCAGCAGCGGGTAGCTCATGTCTAACCCCATGCTGTTAGAGCTGCCTCGAATTTGTGCCGCACTGCTGGAAGCGGGGCCATCGATGACTTTGTAGGTCATGGTCGAGGCATTGATGCCCACACGCAGGCCGTTGTAGCCGTCAGGCACGGTGACGGCCACGCGGCTGTAGTCGCTGCCTTTGCTGTGCAAAAGGTTGAGACTGATAAGTTCACCGCGTTCGCCGGGGCTGGTGATGTTCATGTTGAGCATCACACGGTCGCTGCCCGTGGAACGTGCACCGTTGTTGTCTAGGCTGACATCGCCATACACCAGCGGTTCGTCCGTGGTGTTCAAGACCAACGAGGTTTCGTTGTCTTGGGGGCCGGGCACCAGCGTGCCAGCAATGTTGACACCCGGCAAGTCGTCGGCCAGCAACAGGGCTCGATCTAAGGAATCAACGTGAAGGGCCTGCCCCAGCTGCTGCTGGGCTTCAAAGTACGACTGAATTTCTGCGGGCAATACACGCTTGGGGGCTTCGCCCTCAAAACGCAAACCACCAAAGCGCGCCTCGACGATTTGCAAAGTCACCAAGCCGCTGCTGATATCTTGCTCAGGCAAGTAGACGCGTACCAACCAGCCCGCTTCACGGTAAGTCATGGCAACGGCGTCTGCAGCGCGTTGCAGGTCGTCAAAACTGAGATCGCGTTGCACAAACGCGCTCAGCGCAGCAGCCAATTGTTCGCTGTCGAGCAGTGTGTTACCCGCAAACTGAAACGATTCAACGCGCACTGTGAGCGATTTTTGGGGTGCCATTTCAGCAGGCGGCGCTACGCGCTGAGGGGCCGCAGCAGGCGGCAAGCTGGGCAATGCGCGGGATGGGTCAATCTGTTGACGGATGCTGCCCGCATCGGGCGTGACTTGCGCGTGGGCGTTCACAAAACCCAAGGCGAGCGACAACGGCAAAACGGTAAATAAGGAGTGGGGACGCATGAACTGTTTGTTCCTTCGACATGGCAAAACGCGACGAAGAATAAACAGCTGATGGCGAAAACAGCCTACAAAAACCTACACAAACAACAAAATTATCAACTTTGCCGAGTAAATTGATAAATCAAAAAGATCCCATGGCTAAACCACCTTCAAGGCAATACACAGTTGGTAACCATGGTTTCGCACCGATTCGATGCAGCTGGGGTCTGCCCCTGCATCCACGATTTTTTTGCGCAGACGCACCATGCGCACTTCAAGGCTGGCTTTGGCATAGCTTTCAAGATTGACACCCAGCGTTTCGGCAATTTGCCAATACGCCACCCGCTGCCCTGGGGCGCGGGCAAAGGCTACCAGTATGCTGGTTTCAGAAGAAGTGAGCGTCACAGGATCGTGGCCGGTTTTGCACAAAGTCATCTGCTGCTGAGAGAGGGTGAAGCTCTGCGTTTTAGACAACAGCTCGTGGGTGCGCCGCCAGCGCCTGGCAAACGCCGCAACGGCGCCACACAGCTCTGACGCTTCCACAGGTTTGGTGAGATACATGTCGGCACCGCGTGCGTAGCCTTCTAGCTTGTCATTCAGGCTGGATCGGGCAGTGACCAAGATCAAACCAGCCAGTGGGTAGGCGGTGCGCACGCGCTCGGTCAAGCTGAGGCCGTCTTCACCAGGCAAATTGAGGTCAATCAAAAAGATGTCGACGGGTTGGCCACCCGCCACGTCTTCGAGTTCTTCAGCGCACGACAAGGCCGTGACTTGATGACCCGCCTCTTCCAGGGCTTGTTGGAGCATGCCGCGCAAGACGTCATGGTCCTCGACGAGCACCAGGTTCAGGCGGGGGACAGGGGTATCCACAGATCAAACTCCACATGTTGAAGCGTGGGGGCGTAAGTCAACGTGCCCCCCAAACTGTGCGCCAGTTGGCGCGATAAAAACAAGCCCAAACCCGAGCCAGACTCGCGCTGCGCCCCGTTGGCGCGGTAGTACTTGCTGAAGACCTGCTGCGCATCGGGCCAACCAGCCAACCCAGGGGTGTTGGCGATACGCACACGCAACCCCGCTTGAGCGCCTAGAGGTGAGGCACACAGCGTGATGCGCACAGGTGTGAGCGGATCGCTGTAGTGGGCTGCGTTTTCAAGCAAGTTGACCAAGATGATTTTGAGCAACTGTTCGTCGGTTTGCATCAGCGGCACGTGGTCCGGCACGACCCAGTCCACACGCGTGCTCAGCAAAGGCATGGTTTGCACCAACTGGTGCAGCAGATGGTCTAAGGCGATGTCTTGGCGATGCTGGGGCAGCGTGGGCTCGCCGGTTTGGTCGGCCAAGATGCAACGGTCAATGATGGCCTTCATGTCCTGGACGGCCCGTCCCGCGTGTGCGATGTTTTCTTCACGGTTGTGTCGCGTGCCCAAAGCCAAGGACACGATAGACAGCGGAGTTTTGAGCTCGTGCATGAGCATGTGCAAAAACTGCGATTGCTCGTGGCGACGCTGCTGCTCAAGCACCATGCTTTGCTGGGCACGATCGAGCTGCATGGCAATGGTTTGGTTTTGCTCAACCATGTGTTGCGCTTGCGCCGACAAGTTACGTGCACGCAACTGCAGCAGCTGAAACATGATCAAACCGTCTAGAAAAATATGGCTCAAATTCGACTGCCACAAGACCGGATACATGGGTATCAGATCCAGATGAATCAATAGCGCCGGTGTGATGAGCAAGAGATAGAAGAACAGGTAAATCGCTAAAAATCGTTGGGGCAAAGGCGGCTTGGGGTGAAGCACGGAAGACGATGCCAACGAGGTCAACCAAATCAGCAATAGGCCAACAATGGCGCCGACGTTAGAAAGAACCCCCATCAAGATTGTCAAATCAGCAAATTTCAAAAATGGCAACAGCAACACAAAAGCGATGCAAGCCAAATTGGCCCTCCTCCATATTTTGGGAGGGTGGTATTCCTGCATGAGCATGACAAAAAACCAAACGGTGGCGGCTACCGTCCACATCCGCACAAAGAAGTTCAATAGGTTGAAAAACTCCAGACTTGGATGGTCACCAAACATGGTTCGCAGAAAACCTACATTAGAGAGTGCCCATAAGGTGGCAATCCATTGCTTGAGCGCAAAAGCCCCCATCACGGGTTCACGCGTCACCATCCACTGCACACTTGCCAGCAAAGCAAATACCGCAGCAATAGAGATCAAAAAACCAATCAGCCAGCCCGTCGACTGATTCTTGGCAAGCGCATCACGCAAGGGCACCACGTCGGTGTGAATGAGCCTCGAACGTTGGCTTTGCAAGCGCAGGTAAATGTCACGCTCTTGGGGCAGCGCAGCCACTTCAAAGGTGAAATTCAAAGAATCGAGCGCCTGCTTTTCACCTGAAAAATTCAAACCTGAGTGCAAGACACGCTGCGACACGGGGTCGTAAAGCGTGAGGTTTTCTAAAAAAGCAGGTTGAATCCGAACAATCCAAGGCCCGGTTTCGTGGGGCAAAGCAGCACGCAAGGTGTAACGCACCCAAATTGGGGCCTCGCCAAAGCCCCAGTTTTCCATGCCATCAAAGGTTTGCCAGTCAGAGGTGGCTTGTATGTCAGCCAAAGTGGCTTGGCTGCTTGCATCGATTTTCCAAGCCAACGACCGAACCAGCGCTGCGCTGGTGTTTTGGCTGTGAGCGCTGCCACTGCTCAGCAGCAGTGCCAAAGTCAACATGCCTAAACGCCCAAGCTGACATACAAAAACGAAGGCGCGATAAGGCATGTTTAGGGAGTGAAGGTCAACAACAGATCAGATGCCTGTTGAAATAAATTGCAGGTTGCGATGCCTTGAATATCGCTGCGATAGACCCGCAAAAGCCTACAGTTTCCTACACAACCGAGCGTTTCACGCTTTAGATTGCTTGAAACCTATCGATCCCTTATTCTCTAAAAGCATATATGTAGAACAAACAAATCGTTTGTTTTGGCATAAAGAGCACCTACAGTGCGTGCCATGCATGATTTTGGTTTTGTTTTTGCGGGTTTCTTTGTCGGCGTGATCGTCGGCTTAACGGGCGTGGGCGGCGGTTCGCTGATGACGCCTATCTTGATTTTCTTCTTTGGCATCAAGCCCTATCTGGCTGTGGGCACCGATTTGCTGTTTGCCGCCTTCACCAAGGCCGGTGGCACCTTCAGTTTTGCGCGCCAGCGCCTGGTACCTTGGCGCGTGGTGATTGCTTTGTGCGCAGGCAGCTTGCCCGCCTCCGCCCTGACCTTGTGGGTGTTGCACAACGTGGGCCCCTCAGACCCCGCCGTGCAAAAAGTGATGACCTTCACCCTGGGCCTGGCCCTGCTGCTGACCGCCAGCGCCATGTTGTTCAAAGTGATTCGTGGCAAGCAAACCCCGGTGGTGTTGGCCGAAGAAAACCTCGCGGCGGCCACCCAGCCCCGTCACTGGGCCTTGCCCGTGCTGTTTGGTGCAGTGATCGGCACCTTGGTGACCCTGACCTCGGTGGGTGCGGGCGCGATTGGTGTGACGGTGCTTATGATCCTGTACCCGCAACTGCCTTTGTCCCGCATCGTGGCCGCAGACATTGCGTATGCCGTGCCACTGACGCTGGTGGCTGGTTTAGGCCATGCTTCCTTGGGTTCGGTCGATTGGCCATTGCTGTCGCTCTTGCTGGCAGGCTCTTTGCCTGGCATTTGGGTGGGGTCGCGCTTGATGCACAAAACACCTGAGCGCGTGATTCGTTCCATTCTTTCTGTGC
>JACCDU010422849.1_pt1 | contig 15091 bp, 11 predicted proteins | sample 7446081 | NCBI WGS metagenome assembly JACCDU01 (sample SAMN15323447, study PRJNA562643) | freshwater metagenome | isolation source: river surface water | place: USA:Blue River Watershed | collected 2017-08-17
AATTGGTATTTTGAAAATCAAGCTTCAGCAGACTCGCCCAGCTTGGCGGCGACTGCGCGCTTGCCCAATTTTCTCACTGCGGCAATGGCGGCCAACTGGCTGGCTCGGGGCTTGGTTTTGCCCGTTTCCCAGTGATAGACGCTTTGTGCAGACACGCCCAGCAGCTTGCCCATCTCAGCTGCGCTGATGTTCAGTTTTTTTCGCAGTGCAGCAAAGCCCGCTACGCGGAACCGGTGGGAGGTACCGGAGTCCTCCCCTGCATTTTCTACAGGCTTCGCACGGGCTACGCCCTTGCCTTGCTTCTTGATCTGGGCTTCCAGTCCGGCAACGCGGCGCTTCAGCGCAGCAATTTCGCTGCGGTACTGTGCCGATGTCTTCTTCAAGGCCTGGGTTTCAGCCCGGACTTCCTTCTTGGCAAGTCGGCTGATTTCGCTTTTGAGTTGGTTGGCAAAGGTGGACATTGGGGGCTCCTTTCTCGGGATGGTACCTTTTTGACCAGCGCCTTCTTCGCCACCGACTTCTTAGCCGGAGTAGGGGCAATCGCGCGCTTGGTAAGGTCAATGCCGATGACAGTAATCTCTTCAACACGTGGGTGCGCACCCGTCACCGACGCCCAATGGCTCTGAAGTGCCGTCACAAGCCCATCGAAATCGACCCACTTCTTGTTCGGCATCTGCCAGCGTTTTTGCACTCCACGCCAGACCAATAGATAGATTCCGTGGACGGATGCATCGTCGCGTAGGTAGTCGCCTGCGAGTTGGTTTTCCAGTCGTTCGAAGAGCTCAAGTCCCGACCAGTTGTCAGCGATTTTCAGCTCGGTAGGTACCGGACCGTTGAAAGCTGTACAGGTCCACCAAAGGTCGGGCCGCTTTGCGTCAGGTAGCTCTAACTCCTGCGGAATAACATATCGCCCGCGTGCACGATCGCTGCACCATGCGCCGATCAGGTTTCGGAGAACGGTCTCTCGTTCGACTTTGATCACAACACTGGCAGTGCTGTCGTTGCCGTCCTCTAGGTGATGCTTGTAATCTAGCAAACGCGACACAGCCAAGTCGAATAGCTCGCGGTGGTTAGCTGGCATGCGCTCGTACTCGGTTTCGAATTCGCCAACCTGTGTGACCGTCCACACGGAGCGCTCGCTATCCACCTCAGCCTTGGTCCTTGCTCGAAGCAAAAACCAGGGCCGCGCGCTGGGCTCAGGATGGCATTCGGCAATTTCTTTCAGCGCCAAGTAGGCATCACGCCCCGGGATTTCGGCCAGGATGTTCACCAGCCGTTCGCGGGCGTCTTGGGCGTTGTCGCGAAGGCCCGGCGAGTAGACGCCTTTGTTTTCACGTTTAACGTCGTCACTTAACCGAACGTGCTCGTGAATGAGGATGTAGAGCCGCCTCAATACCGAGGGTGTCTGGAAGGCCTTGCGCATCCGCGATGCCATGTGCCGCCCACCGAGCAAGTGGGTGACGTAGGTCATTATGAATACGGTGCGCTTGTTCGCGTCATCAAGGCTTGCCAGGTAGAGCTCTACCGCATCGATAGCCGCATCGGGGTCTACGCCCGTCCACACGGCGACCCAGAGTGACAAATGGTTCGAATCGCCGCCAGCCGCCATCTTCTCTGCGGCGAGTGCTGAGAGTGCCGCGTCTGGCAGATTGGACGCCAGGACGATATCCACCATGTGCTCCAGCCGCGCGAGACCCTTGGGTGGGTAAATGCGCAGCAGTTTTAGGATGTCAGGCGCGATACTGTCCCAGAGCCAATCACCGACGCTGCTCAGGTCGTAAATGATGTATTGGCTGGGCGAGTCCTCTTTATCGCTCTGCAGCTCGAATGTGACCTCAGTTAGCACCATTGACTTCACAACATCAGGATGGGCAGATGACAATGCCGCGAACCATGGCGGGAAGCCATTGAGCTCCCGCATGGCGTAACGGAATGCCACTGCGGCTTCCGCGGCGGTCAATCGCCAAGGCAGGTTGGGGTCTTCTGCCGCCTCGATAGTTAGGCCAGCTAGGCCAAATAAATCCGCAAGCGGCGTGGTGCCTTGTGGTGCGCCCTCAGAGGCCAGTTTCGGTGAGTACCGCCTCCAAAAACGGACCATCCCATCCCGAAAGGCCCTAGGCGTTTTGGTGCCGAACTCACCCCCCAGGCCTCTCCAGTCTCCGATGCTCCAGCGTGAACCTTTGCCCCCCTCCAAGTCACGCATCCTTTCGTACAGGTAGCTCTGCCAATTGGACACAGCAGACGGTTGCTTAAAGCCTGGGTCGCGTAACGCATCCAGGTTGGCCTCAAACATGGCTGGTGCTGCCAACCGCGCCCGTTCCTCCCGCGCCCTCTGGGCTGCAGCCTTACGTCTCCAGTGCTCGTGTTGGCGCTCCATGCGCCTCCACGCTGCGTCTTTCTTGGGAGGCTTTAACAAGCTGACCAGTCGAGCTTTGAGGTGCTTATCAGCGGAAACCGAGGCCTTCAATTTGGCGAGACGCTCTGGGGGGCTGTCCGACTGCAAGTAGATCCTGTGGGCCAGCGTCAGCGCGACTTCTTTGTCATCGGCCAACGGCCGCTCGATGATGGCTCGCACAGCGTCGTCAAAGTCGTGAGCACCAAAGCGCAAGTAGGTCTGCATCGCCAGCGCCATCCAAGCATCAACAACACGTTCGCCTTTCTTCAGCTTGGTCTTGCGCTCCTGTCCGATGACATGCCAGAACAACGCCCAGTTCAATGCCGGCCACTTATGAACGAGCTCGGCCAAGCCTAGCTTCTTCTCGTCGAAGGCTCGAACGTTATAGTGCCCGTCCATCGGTAAGACGTGAAGAATCGAAAGCGCGCTGCGTTTCAGTGCCACGGCATGACGCGCGTCGATCAAGCGGCGCACGGCCACACCAGCGCACTGCCGCAGCCAATGGTAACGTGCAGATACTTCGCAAAAGGATTGGTCGATGACGGGCTTCTTGACCAGCAAAGTCTGCAACGGAACGATGGCGCTAGCGACTAGGTCAATGTCAGCACGCCCGAAGAACTCCGACAGTTCTTCGGACAGTCCTGTACCCTCGTATTGGTTGTATTCGGCGAGCCGTGGGATGCATTTGAGGAGCCACGCCAGTGTTTCAGCTTCTGGCTTTGCGATGTGGCTTACTAGATTAGCCATACACCTGCGACTCAGCTCCCCGTCTTCATTGGCGAACGCTTCACGGATCAAGGCCATATCCTTCGGCGCCCCCAGATCGGCAACGGCTCGAAACGCGACGATCCGAGCGTACTGCCCTCCCATCGGCGAGAGAGCGACTCTCATCGCCTCTGGCAGTACCTCAGTCAGACGCCCTTGCCAGACCATGCGCATCAATAATGAAATGATTTCGTCATTTTCTGCGTGCTTTTTAGCAAGGCGACGCACCGTGTCGACAAGATCAGGGGCGGCGAAACGTTGGATGGCCGCGAAGTCGGCCATGGAGCGTCGGGAAGCACCACTAGCCAGTTGCTTGCACACCTGCTCGAGGATCTCTCGTCGGACGTCGGCAGGCAGTTTCACCGGGTCACCGCCTTCGAAGATGACCTCTGGTGCCAAGCGGCGCACCTTCGCGAGCATGCGACTGTCATTCATGACAATCCAAGGTAATAAAGGCCGCAACGATGGCACAACGACCTCAAGACCGTATTGGTCTCTGAAGAACAAGTTTTCGACTTTGCGACGCGAAACCTCTTGGCCAAGCAGTTTCAGGAACCACTGCGCTGCCAGATACTCCTTCACTGACCGGTGGTGGAAGCGCAACGTGCTATATACATCTTGGTCGAACAAGGGTCGTTGCAGTAGCGCAGTCAGATCGGCGTGTTGCCAGTTCTTGAACAAGTCGCGAACGTCCAGCCCCTGCGTGCCTTTGCTGGCATCTGGCACACGGATGTTTTGAACTTGCGTCAGCATCAGTGCCCCAGCGATGACCTGGGCGCCTGCCAGTGCTTGTTCGTCCGACAACTCCCGAGCCTCAAAGCGTTCCTGGCTGGTCTCCTGGAGTCGGCGCTTGACGCTGTTTTGCATAAGCTCGAGCCGTGAACCGATCCGACCATTGTCTTGCCAGTATTCAGTCACCTCGATCAGATCCTGGGGCCGTGCTGTGAAGGACCACGCATCGGCTCGGTTGATTTCATCCAGGAACTTCTTCGTGTCCGCAATGCCCTTCGCAGCTGCGAAGATCTCGATCTGCTCAGGAGACAGATCCTGCAGCGTTACGATCTTGAAGGAGGACTTGCCGGGTTTCATCCGTTCGGTGGTTTGGCCACCCTCGCTGTCCTCCAGGCCCGCCGTGACCTCGTTGGCCACCGGAAAAAGACTGTTGCAAAGACTCAGGTCAGATTTCGGACGCCAAGCCACCTCCCGCCCAGTGAGTAAAAGGTGCGTACGCTGCTTCGCCTTGGAGATACGATGCGCGACCTTCCGGATGGCCTGTTCGAAGTCCTGTGCTGATCTAAGGCGAGATTCGTCAACAGAGTCCAGTAACAACCATCCAGGCTCCGACGAAGCCAGCCATTTCTCGAATTCTGCAAGGTCGCCGTCAACGAAGGCCGAATCGAAATCGTACGCCACATGCTCGAGTCGCATAAAGAAGGCCGCCTTCCCCTGCTCTCGTAGCTGGCGGGCCGCGTGCTGAATCTCTTCGGTCTTGCCCGAGCCTCCTTCTGACAGGATGACCACGCGGTGCTCGTCCAGAAGTGCTGGCAGATCCAAGGTCGTGCTGCCCCGGGCGAGAGTTTGTGTGTCGTTGACCTGCTCCTGGATCAGCAACTCACGGAATGTGCGGTGCAATTGAATGTGCATGCTGGCAAGCATACGACGCATTGGACAGCTGCATTAGGGCTGAGTTGGCACCGGCATTAGGCTGTCAGAAGGCCTTCCTTCAGCCTGAATCCATTATTATTTTCACTACTAAAGTGTGCGAATCTGACGTCTGGTTTTGCCGCTCTAGTCAAGCATGACAACCAAAATTCGAGTCAAACTCCTAAGCCAGAACCCGCATGAATCCTAGACTTCTCTCTTGGATACGACCAAGAGAAAACAGAGAAAGAGAGAGATTTGGGCGAAAAAAAATGGGCCACTCCCGGTTTCTTGACCGACCAAGGCCAAGAGACTTTTTCAGGAATGGCGCCATTACAGGGCCGCAACGGGATCCATGAACGGTACAGAGAACAGTTCATGAGTTGTATTTGGTAGGGCGTGAGGGACTTGAACCCGCGACCAAAGGATTATGAGTCCTCTGCTCTAACCAACTGAGCTAACGCCCCAACCGAAGCCGTGATTGTAGTGGCCTGAAGGAGCTTATTTGGACTGGCTCAACGCATTGCTGACCAAGCGCGAGGTGATGTTGACGATCTGGATCATCCGGTCATAGGGCATACGGGTCGGGCCGATCACACCCAGGGTGCCGACCACCTGGCCGTCCACCTCGTAGGGCGAGCTGACGACTGACAACTCTTGCATGGGCACGATCTGACTTTCACCGCCAATGTAGATGCGCACGCCTTCAGCTTGGCTCGACACATCCAGCAAGCGCATCAGCTGCGTCTTTTGCTCAAACAGCTCAAAGGCCCGGCGCAGATGCCCCATGTCGCTGGAAAAATCGCTCACCGACAGCAAGTTGCGCTCACCCGAGATGACCACCTCGTTGTGGTCATTGGCCATGGCCTCAGAGCTGACCTGCACAGCCGCTTGCATCAAAGCAGCGATTTCGCCTTGCAGGCTGACCAGTTCTTGTTGCACGCGGCTGCGCACCTGCTCAATCGCCATGCCTGCGTAATGCGTGTTCAGGTAGTTGGAAGTCTCGATCAGCTGGCTTTGCGAGTAATCGGTCTCTGTGAACAGAATGCGGTTTTGCACATCGCCTTCGGGCGAGACGATGATCACCAAAAAGCGCCGCTCGGACAGGCGCAAAAATTCAATGTGCCGAAAGACCGAGGCCCGCTTGGGCGCCATGACCACCCCCACAAACTGCGACAGGCTCGACAGCAAATTGGCCGCGCTGGCGATAACTTTTTGGGGTTGATCGGGTGTCAGGGCGGGCGCTTGCAAGCCTGAGCGATCCACCGTCAGCATGGTGTCCACAAACAGGCGGTAGCCCCGTGTGGTCGGGATGCGCCCGGCCGAGGTGTGCGGGCTTGCGATCAGGCCCAGCTCTTCCAGGTCGGCCATCACGTTGCGGATGGTGGCGGGCGACAGGTCCAGCCCCGAAGCTTTGGAAAGCGTGCGCGAGCCCACCGGTTGGCCGTCCGCAATGTAGCGTTCCACCAGGGCTTTGAGCAAGAACTTGGCGCGATCATCGAGCATCGCCCCATGTTAATGATGTAATTTGTGCATGAGATCCCAATTTCGTCACGTTGCACTGTTTGGCAAGTACCACACCACAACTCAGGGCGGGGCTCTGGAGAGTTCGCGCCGGGTTCTGGACGATGTGGCCCAGTTTTTGGGTCGCCAGGGCTGCGAGGTGGTGCTGGACAAAGACACCGCCATGCACACGGGCCTGTCGCACTACCCCGTGCTGGACATTGCCCAGATCGGAGCCCAGTGCGATCTGGGGCTGGTCATCGGCGGTGACGGCACCATGTTGGGCATTGGTCGTCAGGTGGCGCAATACAAGCTGCCGCTGATCGGCATTAACCAGGGGCGTCTGGGGTTCATCACCGACATCCCAATCCAGTCTTACGCTGATGTGTTGCAACCCATGCTGCAAGGCCGCTTCCAAACCGAAGACCGCAGCGTGTTGCAAGCCCATGTGTTGCGTGATCAGCGCAGCGTCTTCAGCGCCCTGGCCATGAACGATGTCGTGGTCAACCGTGGCGGCACGTCCGGCATGGTGGAGCTGCGCGTCGAAGTCGATGGCCGCTTCGTGTCCAACCAACGAGCCGACGGTCTGATCATCGCCACCCCCACCGGCTCGACCGCTTATTCCCTGTCCGTGGGCGGACCTCTGATGCACCCCTCCATCGGTGGGCTGGTCATGGCCCCGATTGCGCCGCACACCTTGTCCAACCGCCCCATCGTGCTGCCCGAAGCGTCCGAGATCAGCATCGAGGTCGTATCTGGCCGTTATGTGAGCGCCAATTTCGACATGCAGTCCCTGGCCGAGCTGATGCTGGGCGATCGCATCACCGTCAACCGGTCCGAGCACAGCGTGCGGTTCTTGCACCCCGAAGGCTGGAACTACTTTGACACGCTGCGCAAGAAAATGCATTGGAACGAGGGAGTCTGATCTGCCGTGGCACTGACGCACATCACCCTGCGCGATTTTGTGATCGTGCGCGAACTGGAACTGGACCTGAACACCGGTTTTGGCGTCCTCACGGGCGAGACCGGTGCGGGCAAATCCATCCTGATTGACGCTTTGCAACTGGCCTTGGGCGCACGCGCCGAAGCCAGTGTGGTGCGCGAAGGGGCCAGCCGCTGCGAGGTCTGCGCCGAGTTCGAGCCCACGCCCGCCATTGCGGCCTGGTTGCACGAAGCGGGTTTTGAAAGCAACGCCGAATTGCTCTTGCGCCGCACGGTGGACACCAGCGGCAAGAGCCGCGCCTGGATCAACGGCAGCCCCGCTACTGCCACGCAACTGCGCGAACTGGGCGAACAACTGCTGGACATCCACGGCCAACACGCCTGGCAAAGCCTGACCCGCCCCGACGCGGTGCGCGGCTTGCTGGACGCCTACGCCGGGATCGACACACGCCCGCTCAAAGCCGCTTGGCAAAGCTGGCGACAAGCCCAGCAAACCCTGAGCGACGCCAAGCAAGCCCAAAGCACATTGGCCCACGAACGCGAACGCCTGGCCTGGCAAATTGGCGAACTGGACAAACTCAAACGCGCAGCGGGCGAGTGGGAGGACATCAGCACCCAGCACAGCCGACTGGCCAATGCACAAGCCCTGATCGACGCGGCCAACGAAGCCACCGTGTTGCTGGAAGGCGACGAAGAAGGCGGTGCGCTGCGCCAGCTGTCCCGCGCCATCCAGAGCTTGCAGGCCCTGGGTCATGTGGAGCCCGAATTCAATGCCCTGGCCGATGTGCTGCTCTCAGCCCAAGCACAGGCTGAAGACGTGGCGCACAGCTTGCACAGCTACCTGCGCAAAACCGATCTGGACCCTGACACGCTGCATGAACTCGACGAGCGCATGGGCCTGTGGCTGTCCCTGGCACGCCGTTACAAAAAAACGCCCGAAGAGCTGCCCATGGCGCTGACGCAATGGCGTGAGGAGCTGGCCAAGCTGGACGCGGCAGCCGACCTGGACGCGCTTGAAAAAGCCGAACGCGCCGCGCACCAAGCCTGCCAAAAAGTCGCACAACAAGTTTCTGTCCAACGCCAAAAAGCTGCCAAACCTTTGGCACAAGCCGTGACCGCCGCGATGCAGCAGCTGGGCATGCAAGGCGGCCGCTTTGAAGTCAGCCTGCAAACGCTGGACACGCCGGCACAACACGGCCTGGAAGAAGTCAGCTTTTTGGTGGCTGGCCACGAAGGCAGCACACCCCGGCCCGTGGGCAAAGTTGCTTCGGGCGGCGAGCTCTCCCGCATTGCGCTGGCCATTGCGGTCACCACCAGCGAGCTGGGGCAAGCCGGCACCCTGATTTTTGACGAGGTCGATTCAGGCGTAGGCGGCGCAGTGGCAGAGACCGTGGGCCGCCTGATGAAACAACTGGGCCGACATCGACAAGTGCTGGCCGTGACCCACCTGCCCCAAGTGGCCGCGTGTGCCGACCACCACCTGTTGGTCAGCAAGGCCGCATCTCAGGGCCAGGTCACCAGCCAAGTGCGCCCCATCCGCGCCGAAGAACGCGTCAGCGAAATCGCCCGCATGCTGGGCGGTGAAAAACTCTCCGCCACCACATTGGCCCATGCCCGCGAAATGCTGGGCACGCCACAAGACTGAACATGGACATCATCCTGATCACCGGCATGTCCGGCTCCGGCAAATCGGTCGCACTGCACGCGCTCGAAGACGCGGGCTATTACTGCGTAGACAACTTGCCTCCTGAATTGCTGATCCCCTTTGTCAAACTCGAAGAGCAGCAACAAGAACCACGCCTGGCGATTGCTATCGATGTGCGCAGCGCCAACTCGCTGCACCTGATGCCCGAGCAAATGGCCATCTTGCGCGACATGGGCATGACGGTGAAGTCCTTGTTCCTGGACTCGTCCTCGGACACTTTGATGCGCCGCTACTCCGAGACGCGCCGCAAGCACCCGCTGTCCGGTGGCGACAAACCACAAAACGACAAAGACCTGGCCGAGACCATCGCTTTTGAACGCGAGTTGTTGTCTGCCCTGCGTGAACGCGCCCATGTGATCGACACCAGCTTGCTGCGCTCAGCCCAGCTTCAAACCTATGTCAAAACCATGGTCAGCGCCCCCTTCGCGCAACTGACCCTGGTGTTCGAATCCTTTGCGTTCAAACGCGGCATTCCGACCGATGCGGACTTTGTGTTCGATGTGCGCATGCTGCCCAACCCGCACTATGAAAGTGCTTTACGCCCACTCACGGGCATGGATGCGCCCGTACAAGAGTACCTGCGCCAGTCCGAAGAGTTTGTGCAAATGCAGTTGCAAATCGAAGGCTTTCTGGCGCAATGGATCCCATCGATCGAGCGCGACCACCGCAGCTATCTGACGGTGGCCATCGGCTGCACCGGCGGCCAACACCGCTCGGTCTTCATGGTCGAACAACTGGCCCAAAGCTTCGGCAAACGCTGGCTCACCCTCAGGCGTCACCGCGAACAAGACGCGCTCTGACGGCACAGATTCACTGTAGGTCGGGGGATCAGGCCATCAACAAGGTTCGAATGGGTGCGGGCAGCCCCAGCTCAGGCCAAACCGTCGCATCAACCCACTGACCTTCACAATCCGGACTTGACCGAGCTGCGCCAGTCAAACGAACCGGGTGCAAATGCAAGTCGCGGTGCGTGAGCACGTGCTTCCAGGGCTCGATGTAATGCGCATCTCGTCTTTGGGGCCACGCGGCCAGCAATTGGTCTTCTGTCTCAAACACTGGCAAACTGAACAAGCCAGCCCAAATGCCTTTGTCCGGGCGCTTTTGCAGCCACACCTGGCCTTGGGCATTGACCGCCCAGAGCAACCACAGCGTGGCACTGCTGCGTTTGAGTTTTCGGGTCTTCACGGGATAGGCCAGGGGCTCGCCTTGCGCCTTGGCCTGGCACATTGCCGCCACTGGGCACGCTTCGCACTGAACCTTGCGCGGCAGGCAGACCGTAGCGCCCAGGTCCATGAGCGACTGGGTGTAGCGCGGCATGTCCACTGACTTGCCAGGCAAGAGTTCTTGCGCGATGTCCCACAATCGTTTTTCATTTTTGGCCACGGCCAAATCATCGCCATAGCCCAGCACGCGACTGAGTACACGCTTGACGTTGCCATCCAATATCGCCACACGCTCGTGAAAGCAAAACGCTGCAATGGCGGCAGCGGTGGATCGGCCAATGCCGGGCAAGGTTTGCAAGGCCTGAGCGTCCTGCGGAAACGCCCCACCAAAGCGCGTCATGACGTCCTGTGCACAGCGGTGCATGTTGCGGGCCCGGCTGTAGTAGCCCAGGCCGCTCCACAGCGCCAACACATCGTCTTGCTCGGCAGTGGCCAAAGCGGCCACATCCGGAAAACGCTCCAAAAACCGTGCAAAGTAATCCAGCACCGTGCTGACCTGTGTCTGCTGCAACATGATCTCGGACAACCAGACGCGGTAAGGGTCACGGGTGTTTTGCCAGGGCAGGCTTTGGCGGCCGTGTTGACGCTGCCAATCCACCATGTGGCGGGCAAAACCAGCGGGCAAGGACATCAGGGTTTCTGGCATGTGGGGCAATAAAAAGTGGTGCGCTGACCTTGCAGCAAAGAACGGATGGGGGTGCTACACACCCGACAAGGCTGACCAGCACGACCGTATACGGCGGCTTCGAGCTGGAAGTAACCGGTTTTGCCTTCGGCGCTCACGAAGTCCTTGAGCGAGCTGCCCCCCTGCTGCACAGCGCGGGCCAGCACCTGCACGATGGCCGCATGCAAACGGGCCACCCGCGGCTTGGACAGGCGAGAGGCTTTCACGGTCGGACGGATCCCGGCCATGAACAGGGCCTCAGAGGCATAAATATTGCCGACCCCCACCACGATGTCCCCGGCCAGCAGCACCTGCTTGATGGCCGATGTCCGTTTTTTGAGGGCCAGCGCAAAGGCATCCACATCAAAGCCGCCGTTCAAAGGCTCCACACCCAGATGGCCCAAAAGTTTTTGGGCGATGTGCGAATTTTCAGAAGCTGCCCACACCACCGCACCAAAGCGGCGGGGGTCGTGCAAACGCAAAACCCCTCGATCGGTCACCAGGTCCATGTGGTCATGCGGTCCGGCATCGGGCTGATGGGGGGCAAAGTTCAGACTGCCCGACATGCCTAAGTGCAGAAGCAAAAGGCCATCACTCAAATCAAGCAGCAGGTATTTGCCTCGGCGGCGCACGCCCACCACGCGCTGCCCCACCAGGTCTTGCGCAGGCACACCCAAGGGCCAGCGCAAAGGCTTGCCCATGCGCAGCTCCACGATGCGGGCCGATGCGATGCGGTCTGCAAAGCTGCGGCGAGTGACTTCAACTTCCGGGAGTTCAGGCATGCATTTGTCCTGTGCAGGCCATGGCAATCAAGGACCGGCACGCAGATGTAAAAAGGTGGCTGGATTATGATGGCCTACATGAAATTCTGGTTACGCCTTGCCGTCTTGTCCTCTTGCATCGTCGGTGCTTGGGCCCAAACCACAGACTCCAAAACAGCGCCCCAACCCACCTCTTCGGCACTCGATGCGGTGCTGTTCTACCAAGTCTTGCTGGGCGAGCTCAATGTGCGCGAAGGCTCACCCGGTGCGGGCTTTTCGATCCTGCTGGACGCTGCCCGCAAAAGCCGTGATCCAGCCTTGTTTCAACGTGCGGTCGACATTGCGTTGCAAGGCCGCTCTGGCGAAGCGGCCCTGCAAGCCGCGCAGACCTGGAAACGCGAACTGCCTCAGGCCACCGAGCCCAATCGCTACATCTTGCAAATCCTGCTGGCCCTCAACCGCATCGAAGAAGCTGGCCAGGCCCTGGCGGTGTCTTTGAGCGATCTGCCCGCAGCCGAACAAAGTGGTGCCATCGCCTCCGTGCCTCGGCTGTTTGCGCCTTTGCAAGACAAGCAACGCGCCGCCGATGTGGTCGAAAAAGCACTGGCCAAATCATTGGCACAGGCGCACACCGCCGCATCAGCATGGACCACCATCGGGCGCATGCGCCGCGATGCAGGGCAAGAGGACTTGGCCGTGCAAGCCGCACTCAAAGCCCGCACGGCAGACAGCACAGCGCCAGGACCGATCATTTTGGGTTTGAGCCTCCTGAACAGCGGCCAGCCGAGACTGCAGACCATGCTGGATGACGCCATGCAAGGCACCGTGCTGCCCGAATTGCGACTGGGCTACGCACGGGCCCTGATTTCGCAGCAGCAATACCCGCAAGCGATGCAGCAACTGGTGCTGCTCAACAACAAGCACCCCGACTTTGCCGAGGGCTGGTTGATCCGGGGTTTGTTGTTGCAAGAAAACGGCCAAACCGCCGAGGCTGAACAGCAGTTGAGCCACTATGCCAAGCTCAATGCCCGCAACACCGAGCCTGAAGCGCAAGCCGGTCAGGCCGAGGCCTTGATGGCGCTGGCGCAGATCGCGCAGCAGCAAGGCCAAATTGCCCGCGCCCAGCAATGGCTGGCCCAAATGCCCCCCACGGCAGACCCCATCAAACTGGCCAGCCGCCAAGCCGACTTGCTGGCCCAACAGGGTCGCATGAGCGAGGCACGCCTGGTGCTGGCTCAGGTCAAGGCCACCACGCCCGAACAAATCAAGCGCAAAACACTGGCCCAATCGCAATGGCTGCGCGAGCACAAGCAATCGGCCAACGCTTACGACTTGGTCAAGGCCGCCCTGAAGGACAGCCCAGACGACGCGGAGCTGGCCTCCGAGTTGGCCATGGTGACCGAAAAACTCCAGCGCTTCGACGAAATGGAAAGCCTGCTCAGACAGGTCATGAAAAACAAGCCACAAGACCCGCAGGCTTTCAATGCGCTGGGCTACTCGCTGGCCGACCGCCAAGTGCGGCTCGACGAAGCCCGCCGCCTGATTGAACAAGCGGTGGCCTTGGCCCCCCAAGACCCTTACATCCAGGACAGCCTGGGTTGGGTGGCCTATCGCCAAGGCCAACTGAGCGATGCCTTGCGCATTCTGCAAGCGGCCTACAAAGCCAAACCTGACGCAGAAATCGCCGCGCATTTGGGCGAAGTGCTTTGGGCCATGGGCAAAAACCAAGAGGCCGCCACCATCTGGCGCGAAGGCCTGCTGCTCAAAGCCGACAACGAGACTTTGCTTGAAACCCTCAAGCGCCTGAACTTCAAACCATGAGGGCGCACAACGGCCTGCGCCGCACCTGTCTGCTCTTGTGCGCAGGCACCCTGGTCGCTTGCGCCACACCACGCCCGCCCACGGCCAGTGCTTTCTGGTCGGGCCGCTTGGCTTTGCAATTGCAGTCCGAGCCACCTCAGCAATGGCATGCCAGTTTTGAACTGCAAGGCTCTGCCGCGCAAGGAGAATTGCTCTTGCTCAGCCCGATTGGCACCACCTTAGCCAAGCTCAGCTGGACGCCTGGCACAGCTCGACTGGAGCAAGGTGGGCGAACCGTGACGAGCGACAACGTGAGCAGCCTAAGTGAGCGACTGGGCGGCACAGCCTTGCCCATGAGCGCTTTGTTTGAATGGCTGGCCGGACGGCCTGCCGATGTGCCAGGCTGGCAAGCCGATTTGTCTGGTCATGTACAAGGCCGCCTGACGGCCCAGCGCAGCCAGCCCGCCCCCGCAGCCACCTTGCGCATCTTGCTCGATCAGTGAGCGGGTGGCTCTGGCGATAATCGAGCCCATGAAATCGCTGCACGATGTTCCCGCCCCCGCCAAACTGAACCTGTTTTTGCACATCACAGGTCGCCGCCCTGACGGCTACCACTTGCTGCAATCGGTGTTCATGCTGATCGACTGGTGCGACACCCTGCACTTCGAAAAACGAGCCAACTGCCAAATTTCGCGTGAAGACCTGACGTTGCCACTGCCTGCAGATGACCTGATCACCCGCGCCGCACGCCTCTTGCAACAACACACTGGCTGCACACAAGGCGTGCACATCGCGGTTGAAAAACGCATCCCCGCTCAGGCTGGCATGGGAGGCGGTTCCTCCGACGCGGCCAGTTGCCTGCTGGCACTCAACCAGTTGTGGGACCTGCACCTGGACCTGCCCACGCTTGAGAAACTGGGCCTGCAACTCGGGGCCGATGTGCCGTTTTTCCTGCGCGGGCGCAATGCCTGGGTCGAAGGTGTGGGCGAACAAATCACCCCCATCGAGCTGCCGCCAGCCGAGTTTTGGGTCATCAAACCAGCGGCCGGCATCGAAACTTCTCAAATTTTTGCTTCGCCGCAGCTGCAACGAGCCACAATTGCTGCTACAATAGCGGTCTTCGCTGCAGACACATATGACTTCGGTCACAATGATCTGCAACCTGTCGCAGAAGCCCTCTGCCCTGATGTGAAGCAAGCACTCCAAGTGCTCTCCTCCGCAGGACTGAACGGAAGAATGACAGGTTCTGGCAGCGCAGTGTTTGCACACTGCACACCAGGCTCAGCGCCGGTTTCGGTCCCAGACCGCTGGCAAGTGCGCAAATGCAGCAATTTGGATGTTCATCCTCTCGTAGGTTGGGCACCCAGCGACAATTATCGGTAGGCCGCTGTTTCAGCAGTCAACCGGTGTAGGGGAGTCGCCAAGTTGGTTAAGGCACCGGATTTTGATTCCGGCATGCAAAGGTTCGAATCCTTTCTCCCCTGCCAAATACGTTCAATCGTACAGGCCCCATTTTTCTGATCGCTGGAATGCCCATGCAGCCTGCTTCTCACACCCCCGACTTCATGCTGTTCACTGGCAATGCCAATCCTGTTTTGGCTGCCGAAATCGCACACCACCTGGGCACCCAGTTGGGCGCTGCCGATGTGGGCCGCTTCTCTGACGGTGAAGTCACCGTCGAACTCAAGCAAA
>JACCDU010310371.1_pt1 | contig 15081 bp, 13 predicted proteins | sample 7446081 | NCBI WGS metagenome assembly JACCDU01 (sample SAMN15323447, study PRJNA562643) | freshwater metagenome | isolation source: river surface water | place: USA:Blue River Watershed | collected 2017-08-17
GCTATCAAGGTGATGGTGCTACCAAACAGGTTGCCGCTTTCGATCCGACACCAGCCAACATTGACGCTCGCTCGCAAGTGAAAGATCTCAAGCTTGCCAACGGTACCGTCAAACTCGCGATGCTGCCCAAAGAAGCGCGCGGCAACCGCGTCAAGGCTGTACTGACACTTCGCGGTGGATCTGTTGAGTCGCTTAAAGGTCAGCGACTCAATACCATCGTGGCTTCAGACTTGTTACTGCGCGGCACCGACAAGCTGACGCGCCAGCAAATCAGTGACAAAATCGATGCGCTCAAGGGCGAAGTCACCGTGAGCGGTTCGGGCACCACCCTGACCATCGGCATCGGCACGACGAAAGAGCATTTTGACGAGTTGCTGAGCTTTGTGCTTGAGGTCGTCAAAGGCGCGAACTTCCCGCAGGATCAGATTGATGAATACATCAATAAGACTGTCGCTAGTTTGAAGAGCGCGAAAACCGAACCCACCTCGATCGCTTCGCGCATGCTCAGTCGTCACGATAATCCTTGGGCCAAAGATGACATTCGCTACACCCCAACCTTTGACGAGTCCATCGCCGCCGCGCTTGCCCTCAAGCGCGCGGATCTCGTGAACTTCCATCAAAAGTTCTACGGAACAGGACAGATCGCGGTTTCCGTTGTCGGTGATTTCGAGCCAGCCAAACTTGAAACCACACTCGCCAAGAGCCTGCAAAGCTGGAAACCTGCCGCGGCTTATCAGCGCATCCCCGATCCTTATCGTGCAGTCAAAGCCGAGCAAATGCAGGCACTGACACCCGATAAAGCCAATGCGTTCTATCTGTCCAAGTTGCCTCTGGATATTCAGGATACGCATCCTGATTATCCCGCTCTGACCTTGGCGAACTTCTTGCTGGGCTCTTCCGAAACGTCGCGTTTATGGATGCGCGTGCGTGAAAAAGAAGGCCTGTCTTATAACGTTCGCAGTAGTCTGGCTGTCTCGGCTTTCGAGCCAAGCGGCGTGTGGTCCGTCTACGCCATCTTTGCTCCGGAAAATCGGTCCAAAGTTGAAACAGCGATTGCCGAAGAACTGGCGCGCGCGGTCAAAGACGGCTTTACCGAAGCGGAAATCAAGGACGGTAAAACGGCTTTGCTGAACCTGCGCAAACTGTCGCTTGCGCAAGACCCGACACTTGCCAGCACCTGGAACGCTTATCTCGAAAGCAAACGTACTTTTGCGTGGGCAGAAGAGATGAACCAGAAAATCGCAGCACTCACACCAGAGCAGGTGCACGAGGTCTTACGCAAGTACCTCAAGCCTGCTGATTTCAGTAGCGTTGCGGCCGGTGACTTCGAGAAGAAGAAGTAAACCGGTTATCACACTAGGATAACGGTCCCAAAGAAAAGGGCTGCGATGATTGATTGATCATCGCAGCCCTTTTTGTCTTGCCTACAAAGTTGTCTGACCCTTCTTCACCGCTTAGGAGAAAAACTCCTTGACGCGGTCCGTCCAAGACTTGCTTTGCGGAGAATGGCGCTCGCCCCCTTCGCCAAGCGAGGCCTCGAACTGACGCAACAAGTTCTTCTGCTCATCGTTCAGCTTGACGGGTGTTTCCAGCACAACGTGGCAGTACAAGTCGCCCGGATAGGCAGAACGCACGCCCTTGATACCTTTGCCGCGCAACCTGAAGGTCTTGCCTGATTGCGTGCCTTCCGGAATCGTAATCTCCGCTTTGCCATTCAAGGTCGGAACCTGAATATCACCACCAAGCGCGGCAGTGGTAAACGGAATCGTCAACTCGCAATGCAGATCGTCGTTTTCACGCTGGAAGATTTTGTGTTCTTTCAGATGAATTTCGACAAACAAGTCTCCCGAGGGGCCGCCATTGATACCAGGTTCGCCATTGCCGCTTGAGCGGATCCGCATACCGTCATCAATACCGGCGGGGATCTTAACCTGCAAGGTTTTATTGCGGCGCGTGCGTCCGACACCATCGCACGACACGCAGGGATCGGTAATCTCTTTGCCGTTGCCATGACAGGTCGGGCAAGTCTGCTGCACGCTAAAGAAACCCTGCTGCATCCTGACCGCACCGGCGCCGCCGCAAGTACGACATGTCTTGGGGGTCGTTCCCGGTTTGGCGCCGCTCCCTTTACAGACTTCGCAGTTTTCCCAGCTCGGCACACGAATCTCGGTATCAAAACCGTTCGCGGCTTGCTCGAGTGTGATCTCCATTGAATACTTGAGATCTGCGCCACGATAAACCTGCGGACCACCGCCGCCACCGCGACGACCGCCACCAAAAATCTCGCCAAAAATATCACCAAAGGCATCGCCAAAACCGGCCCCGCCTGCGCCCATGCCTGCAGCATTTGGATCGACGCCGGCATGACCATAGCGGTCATACGCTGCGCGTTTATTGTCATCGGAAAGAATCTCGTAAGCCTCTTTAGCTTGCTTGAATTTTTCTTCAGCTTCCTTGCTGTCCGGATTACGGTCCGGATGGTATTTCATCGCTAGCTTTCGATAGGCTTTTTTCAGCTCATCTTCTGAGGCATTTTTTGCCACACCCAGAATTTCGTAAAAGTCGCGTTTTGCTGCCATGGTCTGAGGCTCAAAAATTAGAACAAAAAAACTCGCCCGGAAAGCTCTTGATGAGCCCCGGGCGGGTATGGATCAAACTATCCGATCACTTGCCGTCGCGCTTAACTTCTTTAAAGTCAGCGTCGACGACATTGTCATCGGCGGGCTTGGCACCAGCCTGACCTTGGGCTTCGCCACCTGCGGCGGCTGCCTGGGCAGCTTGCGCCTCAGCGTACATTTTTTCGCCAAGCTTTTGCGAAGCGGTAGACAAGGCCTCAACCTTGGCATCGATCGCAGCCTTGTCAGCATTGTTTTTCAACGCCTCTTCGACTTCAGTGATCGCAGCTTCGATTGCGGTCTTTTCTACTTCGTCCAGCTTGTCGCCGTACTCGGTCAGCGACTTGCGGGTCGAGTGCACCAACGCATCCGCGCTGTTGCGCGCCAGAGCCAGCTCAGCCAAACGATGATCTTCCTCGGCGTTCGCCTCGGCGTCCTTGACCATCCGTTGAATCTCTTCTTCGGTCAGGCCAGAGTTTGCCTTGATCGTGATCTTGTTCTCTTTGCCGGTACCCTTGTCCTTGGCGGACACGTGCAAAATACCGTTGGCATCGATGTCAAAGGTCACTTCAATCTGGGGGGTGCCACGTGGTGCGGGTGGAATGCCCTCAAGATTGAACTCGCCCAGCGTCTTGTTACCGGCGGCGATTTCGCGCTCACCCTGGAACACTTTAATCGTCACGGCAGGCTGATTGTCGTCCGCAGTCGAGAAGACCTGTGAATGACGCGTCGGGATCGTCGTGTTCTTGGTGATCATCTTGGTCATCACGCCACCAAGTGTTTCGATACCAATCGACAAAGGTGTGACGTCAAGCAACAGCACGTCTTTACGATCGCCGGACAGCACCGAGCCTTGGATCGCAGCACCAGCAGCGACCGCTTCGTCAGGGTTCACGTCTTTACGTGGCTCGCGACCAAACAGCTCTTTGACCTTTTCCTGGACCTTAGGCATACGGGTCATACCGCCGACCAAAATCACGTCGTCGATATCGCCGACTTTGACGCCAGCGTCCTTGATCGCCATGCGGCAAGGTTCCATCGTGCGCGCGATCAGCTCTTCAACCAGTGACTCGAGCTTGGCGCGGGTCATCTTGATGTTCAAGTGCTTAGGACCTGAGGCATCCGCGGTGATGTAAGGCAGATTGATCTCGGTCTGCTGTGCGGACGAGAGTTCGATCTTGGCTTTTTCAGCGGCTTCTTTCAAGCGCTGCAGCGCGAGCACGTCTTTCGACAGATCGACGCCCTGCTCTTTCTTGAATTCGCCAATCACATATTCAATCACGCGCTGGTCAAAGTCTTCGCCACCCAGGAAGGTGTCGCCGTTGGTTGACAGCACTTCGAATTGCTTCTCGCCATCGACATCGGCGATTTCAATGATCGAGATATCGAACGTACCACCACCCAAGTCGAACACGGCGATTTTACGATCGCCCTTTTCGGTTTTGTCCATACCAAAAGCCAGAGCGGCTGCGGTTGGCTCGTTGATGATGCGCTTGACATCCAGACCGGCGATACGGCCTGCGTCTTTGGTTGCCTGACGCTGACTGTCGTTAAAGTATGCAGGAACCGTAATCACGGCTTCTGTCACTTCTTCGCCCAGAAAGTCTTCGGCGGTTTTTTTCATCTTGCGCAGAACGTCAGCCGCAACCTGTGAGGGAGCCAGCTTTTTGTTCTGTGCCTCAACCCACGCGTCGCCGTTGTCGGCTTTGACGATTTTGTAGGGCATCAGATGAATGTCTTTTTGCACCGCGTCTTCGGAGAACTTGCGACCAATCAGACGCTTGACTGCGTAAAGGGTATTGGTTGGGTTGGTGACGGCCTGACGTTTAGCAGGTGCGCCAACCAGGGATTCGCCGTCGTCCATGTAGGCGACGATCGAAGGGGTCGTGCGTGCGCCTTCGGCGTTTTCGAGAATTTTGACCTGACCACCATCCATGACTGCAACGCAGCTGTTGGTCGTACCAAGGTCGATACCGATAATCTTGCTCATGGTGAATTACCTTATTGAATGATCAGAATTGAGTGAAATACTTGTATGGTCTGTATTTGGGGTGCGATTAACCGATTTCAAGACTAAAAACACGGATTTGATGCATTTTTTATGCAAAAAAACCCCGTTTTTAAGCAAAATCAGGCTGCAACGGTCACCAACGCGGGACGCAAGACGCGGTCTGCGATCAAATACCCTTTTTGCAGGGTCTGAACGACCGTGCCAGCGGCCTGTTCGGCCGGCACGCTTGCAATCGCCTGATGCTGATGGGGATCAAACTTCTCGCCCGCGGCAGGAGCAATCTCTTTCAGGTGATTGCGCTCAAAACCACTGGTCAGCTGCTTGAGGGTCATTTCGATCCCGGCACGCATGTCTTCAGCGCTTTGCTCGGTTTGAGCCAGAGCGGCCTCGAGGCTGTCTTTGACGGGAACCAGACTTTCGGCAAAAGACTCAATGCCAAACTTGCGTGCTTTAGAGACTTCGTCCTGAGCACGGCGGCGAACGTTTTCCATTTCAGCGGCAGCGCGCAGAACTTGGTCACGCTGCTCAGCCAACTGGGCCTGAACAGCGGCCAGTTCGTTTTGCAGTGCAGCCAGAGGATCGAGTTCGGTTGAAGCAGCCGTATCCTGCGGATTCTGGGTAGATTCACCCTGAGCAGTGTTATCAGCTGAGTCGTGTGGGGCCGTCATTGAACTTCTCCAAGAAAATGCATGAACACTCTCGTAACTGGGGATCACCCCGGTATATTCAAGAGGGTCAAGCGTAAAAATATGGAATTCCGTTGGATTTTGGCCATTTAAGGGCCAAAAAGAACGAAAAAAGACTAAAAATTGCTGATGTGCGCGTTACTTGAGCTGAATCGGCCAGCCCTGCAATTGCGACTGCACCAGATCCGCCAAGGATTGAATCCAGACTGGATCATCATTGAGTGCGGGAATATACCTGAACTGTTTGCCACCCGCCGCCAAGAAAGAGTCGCGGACCTCGATCCGGATTTCTTCCAGGGTTTCCAGACAGTCGGCCAAAAAGCCGGGACAGACCACATCAATATCAGTCACCCCCTCAGAGGCCAGCTTTTGAAGCGTAGGTTCTGTGTAGGGCTCAAGCCATTTGGCAGGGCCAAAACGACTTTGGAAGGTCACCAAATACTGGTCATCTTCCAAGTGAAGATATTTCGCCAAGGCGGCTGCGGTCTGATAGCAGTCTTTGCAGTAAGGATCGCCTTGATCGACACATTGCTTGGGCAAACCGTGAAAACTCATCACCAGTTTTTGCGGACGACCGTTTTCTTGCCAAAAAGCGGCAATTTTGTCGCCTAGCGGCTGGATAAAGGCCGGATCGGTATTAAAACGCTTGATAAAACGCAGTGCGGGCTGGTTACGCATCCTTGCCGCGACACGCATCGTTTCGTCCACGACGGTTGCTGTGGTGCTGGAAGCGTACTGCGGATACATCGGCACAATTAGAATCTGCTCGCAGCCCTTGTCAAGCAGGCGCAACAAAGCACTTTTAATCGAGGGCTCGCCATAACGCATGCCGGTTTCGACTTCGACATCCAGACCACGCTCGGCAAAGATTGCACGCAAGCCTTCGGTCTGACGCTGGGTATAAACCATCAGGGGCGAACCGCCCTCCATCCAGATACTCTGATAACGATGCGCCAGTTTGCGTGGGCGAAAAGTCAAAATCGGACCATTCAGAATCGGCCACCAAAGCAGCTTAGGAATCTCGATGACGCGGGGATCAGACAGAAACTCGCGAAGATAGCGACGAATCGCACTTGCCGTGGGCGCATCAGGCGTCCCCAGATTCACCAGCACCACACCGACGCGGCCAGCCTGGCGAGCTTCGGGCCAGGCAACAAAGCGATCGGAACGTTGACGTGTGGGTTCTGGCCAGAAGCGCATAAAGGGAATCTTGAAAAATAGGTCAGACCTCAAGCCGCAGAAGCGGATGGGGCGAAAAAACTCAGGAACGTTCGGTTTGGTGATGACTTAACGCATTAGACAACAAGCGCGAGGTGATATCCACAATTGGAATGACACGCTCGTAGGCCATCCTGGTCGGCCCGATCACGCCTAACGTGCCGACGATGCGGCCGTCAACGCCATAGGGCGCAGTAATAATCGATAAATCTTCGGTCGGCACCAACTCGGAATCGCCGCCAATATAAATCTGCACGCCTTGCGCATGGCTCGACACATCGAGCAACTGCAGTAAATCGGTTTTTTTCTCGAACATCGAAAAGGTCTTGCGCAAGCGGTCCATGTCGGAGGCCAGCTCATTGACGTCCAGCAGCTTACGCTCACCGGAGATCACCACGTTTTCGACTTCGTCCGCCGCCTGCGCGCCGGCTTCAACGGCGGCTTGCATCAAGCGCGACATGTCTTCTTGCAAGCGGGCCAGATCACCAGCCAGATTTTGGCGGACATCGGTAAAGGATTTGCCCGCAAAGTTGTGATTGAAGAAGTTCGCGGCTTCAATCAGTGCGGTGCTGGTGTAGTCGCGCGGAGTCAGCAAAATACGGTTTTGCACATCGCCATCGGGCGTCACGATAATCAGCAGAATGCGCTTTTCGGACAAGCGAATGAATTCGATCTGGCGAAACACTTGCGCGCGCCGGGGCGACAACACCACACCAGCGAATTGGGTCAGATTGGACAGTAACAGCGCCGCCGCATTGATCGCACGTGAAGGATCCGAGGCGGGCTGCAGATCACGCATATCCGTGGACGGCGTAAATTCAAACGGTTGGGCCGACAGCATCGTATCAACGAACAACCGGTATCCCTTGGGAGTCGGAATGCGTCCGGCTGAGGTATGCGGGCTATGGATCAGTCCGAGTTCTTCGAGATCGGACATGACGTTACGGATCGTGGCCGGCGATAAATCAAACTGTTTTGAAAGTGTGCGCGACCCGACGGGCTGACCGTCGTCGATATAACGTTCAATTAAAGCTTTTAGTAGTGAGCGTGCGCGTTCATCCATCATGTCACCATTTTACAGCCCCCGACCCTATAATCGGGTAGTTTTTCTCTGATTGAGCTTCTGATGCATTTTCCTATTATTGCGCTGGTTGGCAGATATCAGGACTCGGGTCTGCATGCCCCCCTGCGCGCGCTTGCCGCCCAGCTGGCCCAAGAAGGCCGCCAAATCCTGGTCGAAGCCAATACGGCGCGCAATACAGGCGTCACAGAATACACCTGTGCGACTTTTGCCGAAATCGGTGAACGCGCCAGCCTGGCCATTGTGATGGGCGGCGACGGCACGATGCTGGGTGCAGCCAGAGATTTGGCGCCCTATGACATCCCCGTGGTCGGCATCAATCACGGCCGCCTGGGTTTTATTACCGACATCCCCGTTGAAGACGCGTCCCAAGCGATCGCTGCGCTGTTGGCCGGCCGCTACGAAACCGATCAACGCATGTTGCTCACAGGCAGCGTCTGGCGCGGTGATGCCGAAATGTTTTCTGCGACGGCCCTGAATGATGTGGTCTTGAGCCGATCCGGCCGAGGCGGCATGATCGAAGTACGGGTTGAAATCGGTGATTCTTACATGTACACCCTTCGGGCCGATGGTCTGATTGTGGCGACCCCGACCGGCTCGACCGCCTACGCTTTATCGGCCGCGGGCCCCATCCTGCATCCGACGGTCGACGCGATCCTCCTGGTGCCCGTTGCCCCGCAAACGCTGTCGAATCGCCCAGTCGTGATTCCAGCCGACGGCGTACTGAACATGACACTGACCGCGATGGGCCGTGTGGACGCTGGCGCCAGCGTGCATTTCGACATGCAATCCTGGTCCGACCTGCAACCGGGTGACCGAATTGTGGTCAAACGGGCACCTCACACGATTCGCTTCTTGCACCCTTCGGGCTACAGCTTTTTCTCGACCTTGCGCCGCAAGCTCGACTGGTACAGCATGCCACGCTCTGGCGACGACGGAGAGTAACGGCATGTTGCGCGCCTTACATATTCGCGATTTTGTCATCGTGACTGAAACCGATATCAGTTTTGACTCGGGTTTTACGGTGTTTTCCGGCGAAACCGGTGCCGGCAAATCGATTTTGATTGATGCGCTCGCGCTCACGCTGGGTGCCCGCGCCGATTCAAGCGTCTTGCGCCAAGGCGCGACACGCGCAGAGATCAGCGCAGTGTTCGACACCCCGGACACCCTGACCAAATGGCTGAGCGAACATGATCTGAACGCAGAGGACGAACTGGTCCTGCGACGCATCGTCGATGCTCAAGGGCGAAGCCGTGCCTACATCAATGGCTCGGCGGTCACCATCACGCAATTGCGCGAAATCGGCGAGCATCTGGTTGATATCCATGGGCAACACGCGCACCAAAGTTTGCTGCGCCCTGAAAGTCAGCGAGACCTGCTCGATACGCACGGCAGCTTGCAAGCACAGCGCCTGTCAGTCACCCAAGCCTGGAAGGCCTGGCGCAGCGTACAGCGCAAACTCGCATTGTCCGAGCAAGACGCCAGCACCCTGGCAGCTGCACGTGAAAAAATCGAATGGCAACTAGGCTTACTGGATCAACTCGCTCTGACCCCCGGCGAATGGGACACGATCTCAAACGAACACACTCGACTCGCCAATGCCCAGTCGTTACTGGATGGCGCGGCGCAAATTCTGAACTGGCTGGATGAAGACGAGGACTCCGTCCATCAAAAACTCTCCGCCAGCCTTCATCGCGCCAGTCAATTACTCAAGCACGACAGCGCCCTGAAAACCGTGCACGATGCGCTTGATTCCGCCACCATCGCGGTCGGCGAAGCGGTCTCGGATCTCAACGCCTATTTATCGCGCGTCGAACTTGACCCCGAACGCTTGGCACAGACCGAAGAGCGCATGCGCATGATTTTTGATACTGCCCGCCAGTTCAAAGTCGAGCCCGAACAACTGACCGCCTTGCACGAAAGCCTCCGTCAGGAGCAAGCCAATCTGCAGGCAAGCGCCGATGTCGATGCGCTGCGTCAACAAGCCGCCAGTCTTGAAAAGGATTACCAGCGCAACGCTGCCACACTCACCCAGGCCCGCAAAAAAGCCGCCAAAGAACTGGCGCAGCTTGTCACCCAGGCCATGCAAACGCTTGCCATGCAAGGTGGCCGTTTCGATATTTCAATCGAAGCGGGCAGCCCCTCCGGTCACGGCGTAGACATCGTTGAATTTCTGGTGGCTGGCCACACCGGCACGACTCCCAAGCCTCTCGCAAAAGTCGCTTCAGGCGGAGAACTGGCGCGCATCTCGCTTGCCTTATCGGTGATTGCCAGCCGTGCGGCGCGTGTGCCCACACTGATTTTCGATGAAGTCGATAGCGGCATTGGCGGAGCGGTTGCCGAAGTCGTGGGCAATCTGCTGCGTGAACTCGGTGGACGTCACCAGGTCTTGTGCGTGACTCACCTACCCCAAGTCGCCGCCAGAGGCGTGCATCACTTTCAAGTCAGCAAAAAACAAGAGAACCAGTCAACCGAATCGCATATCGCGATGCTCAGCGAGCAGGACCGGATCGAAGAAATCGCCAGAATGCTGGGTGGTCTAAAAATCACCGACACCACGCGCAAACACGCTCAAGAACTGCTACGTCCCTGAAATCAACCTGCAGACGTCGTCACAGAAACGGCGCTTGCAGGTTAACGTCCGCGCGTCGAACAGGCTTGGCAAACGCCATACAACACCATGGCATGACTTTCGAGCTTGAAACCTTTTTCTTCTGCGATTTCATGCTGGCGCTTTTCGATTTCTGAGTCCGTGAACTCGGCCACGCTACCGCAATGGGTACAAATCAGGTGGTCATGGTGATCACCGTCATTGAGCTCAAAGATTGCCTTGCCACCATCGAATTGGCTGCGAGCCAGAATCCCGGCTTGTTCAAACTGGGTCAAGACGCGATAGACCGTCGCCAGGCCGATATCGACGCTTTCGGCCAACAAGGCGCGATAAACGTCCTCAGCGCTCAAATGGCGCTGACCCGATTTTCGGAAAATATCCAGAATTTTCAGACGAGGAAACGTGGCCTTCAGGCCCACATTCTTTAAATCACTCTGATCGTTCTCGGTTTGCAAGGAAAAACCTCTGCGACTGAAAGTTGACGCTCACGGATGAGCAATTAGCCTTTATGATAACGTTTTTGCCAGTTTATCCAATAGAGGTTCGCATTGGTCATGTCCCGTCATCCTGCACGCAAGCTTTGCACGACCCTGGCTTTGGTCGCCAGCATCACTCTCTTGGCCGGATGCGAATCCTCACGCTGGGGCTTTCCCTACCGCTCCAGCGTTCAGCAAGGCAACTGGATCACTAAAGACCAAGTTAGCCTGTTGCGCCCCGGGATGACCCGCGAACAGGTCAGATTCGCCCTCGGCACACCGACACTGACCAGCGCGCTGCATAGCAACCGCTGGGATTATCCTTACTATTTCCGCCACGGCAATGGCAAAGTCGAAGAACGCATCCTGACCGTTCTGTTCGACAAAAATCAATTGACCAGCTGGAAAGGCGATGAACAACCCGAGCTCCAACCCTTCCAATTGGCGAAAGAAGCGGTCGGCACGTCCCAGCGCGAAGCGAAGCAACTGCAGCTGGATCAAACACGCGATCGCAACGATGCGGGCATGCCTGCACCGATCAAGATGCTGCCTGGCGTCACCGTCGACCAAACCCTCGGCGATTCCTCGGTTCAGGATCCTAGCGCTCTGCCTGGCGCACCTGACGATGCCCCTAAAGCGCTCTATTAAGCCCGACCCTATCCTTATTTAACAAGAGTTATTCAATGATGCGAATCGCGATTACTGGTGCTAGTGGCCGCATGGGCCGAATGCTGATCGAAGCCGTCACCCAGTCGACCGATCTGAAACTGACCGTTGCGCTCGACCAGACGGGTAGCCCGATGATCGGACAAGATGCCTGCGCCTTTCTGGGCAAACCCAGCGGCGTACTGATCACGGACCAGTTATCGCAACTGTCTCAGGCCGATTGCTTGATCGACTTCACACGTCCTGAAGGCTCACTCAAACACTTGCAAGCCTGCGTTGAGCACTCGGTCAATATGGTGAGCGGCACAACCGGGTTCGATGAGACGGGTAAGCTTGCCATCAGTCAGGCGGCCAAATCGATCGGCGTGGTCTTTGCTCCGAACATGAGCGTGGGCGTCAATGCCACGCTCAAACTGCTGGATATGGCCGCGCGCATTTTGAACTCAGGCTACGACGTCGAAGTCTTCGAAGCACACCACAAACACAAGGTCGACGCGCCGTCCGGCACGGCCCTGAAAATGGGTGAAGTGGTTGCGAATGCCTGGGGCAAGCCTCTTGACGAAATTGCGACCTGGACACGCGAAGGCCATACTGGTCCACGCGAAACCGGCACGATTGGCTTTTCGGTCGTCCGGGGCGGCGATATCGTCGGTGACCATACGGTGTTTTTCTGTGGCACGGGCGAACGCATCGAAATTACGCACAAATCCTCCAGCCGCGCCGGCTATGCCGAAGGCAGCCTGCGCGCCGCACGGTTCTTGCAAGGTAAAAAGACCGGCCTGTTCGATATGCAGACTGTGCTGGGTCTCTAAAAGGCTCTGCTTCCAAGTTGCTGCACGCGCTGCCTGCCCCACTCAGGTTCAGGTAGGCACAATCACCGGCTCGATCTCTAGCGTGACACCAAAGCGTTGCTCAACGCTTTGGTTGATTGCGTTGGCAAGCTCAAGAATATCCTTCGCCTGTGCGCCACCATGATTCACCAGGACAAGTGCCTGGCGATCATGCACACCAACCGCACCTAGTCTGCGCCCCTTCCAGCCGCATTGATCAATTAACCACCCTGCAGCCAGCTTAAACCGCCCATCCTGCTGAGGATAAGACACGAGCATTGGAAACTGCTGCTTGAGTCGCTGCTGCAACTCGGCGGTTACCACGGGATTTTTAAAGAAACTACCGGCATTGCCCAGCACATTGGGGTCAGGTAATTTTTGCTGGCGAATTTCACAGACCGCATCGAAAATCTGTTGCGCACTCACCGTCTGACTGTCTAGCTGACTTAAAACAGAATGTCCGGCAAGGTCGGGATACGTCATCACGGGTTGCCAGGGTCTGGGCAACGCAAAACGCACCGAAACGATCAGCCAGACGCCCAGCCCATCACGCTTAAAGCGACTATCGCGATAACTGAAACCGCACTCAGCCCGGCTGAAAGTATGCATTTGGGCAGTCGGGATGTGCCACGCTGTCACTGAGTGGATACGGCTATCGAGCTCAACGCCGTAGGCGCCAATATTTTACACAGGCGAAGCACCAACCGTCCCCGGAATCAAAGCAAGATTTTCCAGCCCCTCCCAGCCTTGCGCCAGCGCATGGGCCACCCAGCCATGCCAGCTTTCGCCACCTGCCACATCAATGAGCCAGGCTTGCGGTGTGGCTTGAACCAGCTTGATCCCCGTGAGTCCCACACGCACAACTGGACGAGACAACTCAGCCGGAAGAATCAGATTACTGCCCGACCCCAACACAAGGGGTGCGCCAAACTGTCGAGCCAGTTCGGATACCAGAGGGAGTTGCGCAAGGTCTTGCAAATCAAAGACATGTGATGCCCGGCAAGACAAACCCAGGGTATTTGAAGCGGATAAATCGGCCACGCGCAAAACGTTTGACAGGTCTTGTGCTGTTACTGAAGAGGATGGAATTGACATGCAGTAGAAGTATTTGCTATAGTCTTGGTCTTCGCTAATAGTACTTGAACTTCATAGCGTGATTGAAACAAACGGTGCAGTGATTTCACCCGCCGCCAGTCAAAATCAAGCTGTCAAATTTGATGTATAATTATCGACTTCCAAGCGGGAGTAGCTCAGTTGGTAGAGCGCAACCTTGCCAAGGTTGAGGTCGCGAGTTCGAGACTCGTCTCCCGCTCCAAATTCGGCAAATGCTGATTTCGGTCGGCATGCAAAAAACCACGGTTTATACCGTGGTTTTTTCTTTTCTGGCGGTATATCGCCAGCTTTCATCCTCTCTGCCGTCGCCAAAAATTAAATCTCGTCGCTGCTATGCAGAGATTCAACATGGAAACCGCTAACCTACCTCATCTGCATGCCGCCATTCACATCCAAAGTCGCGCCTGTTACCCAATCAGCCTCGCGCGACACCAGATAGGCAGCTGCTGAGGCCACATCTTCTGGCTGACCCAGACGTTTAAGCGCCGTCACGGCAGTTACGCCTTGTAAGTCGCCCTCGGCAACTTGCTCAAGCAATGGCGTCAAAACAGGACCAGGAGCCAAAGCATTCACCGTCATACCCCAGGGGGCAGATTCCTTCGCAGCAACTTTCATCAGACTGAGCACTGCGCCCTTTGATGCGCTGTAAACCGCACCGCTTTTAATCGCGCCAAACTGACCTGCAACAGACGATACGACCAGGATACGCGCTCCCTCCACTGGACGCGCCTTTCGCTTGCGCATCATTTCACGTACGCACAAAAAGGTACCGCGGGCATTGATATCCATGACGCAATCCCATTCTGCCAACTCAACGTCTGTTATTGCGACGGTCGTTTTAAATTGGGGCATCCGACCAACACCGGCAAAACATGCCAAAACAGCCAATGAGCCAATTGTTGCTTCAATTGTTTCAAAGACGGTGGCAATAGATTGCGGATCGGATACATCTAAGCGCAAACCTCTATGTCCAGATCCGGGTAATTGTCGAGCGGCTTCGATGGAGGCATGCTCGTCAAGGTCGGCCACAATGATTGTCAAACCATCGCGAGCCAACCTGAGGGCGGTGGCGAACCCGAGTCCGCCCGCCCCGCCCGTGATCAATGCCAAACGTTGATTCATCTGCTTACCAATCCTGTGCACCTTCAACGGGTGTACCAACAGTGACCCATTGACCATCTTTGGCGACGACACGTTGGACACTGGTCACACCCAAATGGCGCTGAGGTGTATACGACACGGGAGGGAAAATGCCTGTGTCGTAATTCTGAATGGTGTAAAGCGCCTTGACGACCGATTCACGATTAATCGGTCCTTCAATGCGGCGCAAAGCTTCCACCGTGATTTTTGTCAGCGCATAACCGATCAATGATACGTAGTCAGGCTTCTCGCCAGGTGCGTATTTGGCCAATGCTTCGCGATAGGCTTTTATAGCGGGTGTGTCGCCATTGATAGGTGCAGTCAGACCAATTGCTTTTGCGCCTTCAAGTGCAGGGCCTCCCAGTTCAAGAACCGAATTGGCAACGCTGGGCGAATAGGTGTAAATGGCGCCTTTGTAGCCTTGCTGACGAAGTTCTTTGGCCGCAGCAATCATTTCGCCTTGCGCCAGAATCAGCACTACCGAATCTGGATTTTTCTTGACCAGATCCAGGGCGATCGGCGCATAGTCTGTTGTGCCGAACTTAGTGGGAACCATTTCAACCGGCACGTTTGGTGATGCAGATTTAACGCCTGGCTCAACCATTTTGGCGACATTCACAAAGCCTGCCAGAGC
>JACCDU010979442.1_pt1 | contig 15078 bp, 15 predicted proteins | sample 7446081 | NCBI WGS metagenome assembly JACCDU01 (sample SAMN15323447, study PRJNA562643) | freshwater metagenome | isolation source: river surface water | place: USA:Blue River Watershed | collected 2017-08-17
GCGATCTGGGCGATGCCCTGCGCGCTCATATTGGCCTGGTTGAAGAAGATGCGGCCAAAGTGGTCGCGGTCGGGGAAGACCTCGTCCTGATTCGGCAGGTTGGCACCACCCGAGTCCACCAGATAAATGCAAGGCAAGCGGTTTTGCTGCGCGATCTCTTGCGCACGCAAATGCTTCTTGACGGTCATGGGGTAGTAGGTACCGCCCTTCACCGTCGCGTCGTTGCAAACGATCATGCAGTCCACGCCGTTGACGCGGCCAATGCCGACGATCACGCCCGAGCTGGGCGCGTCGTTGTTGTACATATTGAGTGCGGCCAGCGGCGCGACTTCAAGGAAGGGCGTGCCAGGGTCGAGCAGCATTTGCACACGGTCGCGAGGCAGCAGCTTGCCACGGGCGGTGTGCTTGGCGCGGGCGGCTTCGCCGCCACCCTGGGCCACGCGCTCCAGGTGGGCGCGCAGGTCGTCGACCACGGCCTGCATGGCCTTGGCATTGGCCGCAAAGTCATTTGATCGGGGGTTGAGTTGGGATTGCAAAACGGTCATGGTGCTTCCAGTGAAATCGCTTGTAGCCGCCAGCATAAGGCGTGACACCCGATTTGCAGCTGCCAAGCAGGTTGCAAATCCTGCCAAAATACACGCCAGCATGAACACCACCGCCCAGCCCACACGCGCAGCCACCCCCATTGCCTTCATTCAGGCGATGGTTCGTGCCTATGAGCGGCGCGGCATGGACCCGTCGGAGGCCCTCAAAAAGGCACAAATTGCGCCAAACTTACTGCAAAAACCCAACGCCCGCGTGACGGCGCTGCAGATGGAGTGGATGAGCGAAGCCGCGATGAGGGAGCTGGATGACGAGGCCCTGGGCTGGTTCAGCCGTCGGCTGCCTTGGGGCAGTTACGGCATGCTGGTGCGTGCCTCGTTGACCGCGCCCAACCTGGGCGTGGCGCTGGCGCGTTGGTGCCGCCATCACAATTTGCTGACCGAGGACATCCGGCTGGTGCTGACGCAGTCGGGCGGCGTGGCCCGGCTTGAACTGCATGAGTCGCGCGATCTGCAGGATTGGCGCGAGTTCTGCACGGTGTCGGTATTGCGCAATGCGTTGGGCGTGGCTTGCTGGCTGACCGATTCGCGCATTCCGCTGATCGCGACTGACCTGCACTTTGCACCGCCACCCCATGTGGACAGCTACCGCGTGCTGTTTGACGGACCGGTGCGTTTTGAGGCCCCGCACAGCCGACTGCGTTTTGATGCGGGCTACCTGCAGCTGCCGGTGCGCCGCGATGAAGCCGCCTTGCAACGCATGCTGCAACGCGCCCTGCTGCTGACGGTGCGCCCCTACCGGCGCGATCGGCTGCTGGTCGAGAAGGTGCGCCAGACACTGGCCGAGCACCCCGAGCACAGCCGCAATGCCGACGACCTGGCGGCGTGGCTGAACCTGTCGCCCCGCACACTGCACCGACAGCTCAAAGAAGAAGGTGCCAGCTTGCAAGCCCTCAAGGACAGCGTGCGGCGCGACACGGCAATGGATTTGCTGCTGCGCACGAGTCGCCCCATCAAACAAATCGCGGCGGAGGTGGGGTTTCAGAACGAGAAGAGCTTCATGCGGGCGTTCAAAGGGTGGACGGACACCACGCCGGAGTCGTATCGGAAAAATTCTTGATCAAAATCAAGCGCGTCAATCCTTAAAAGTAAGGCCAAGGTCAGTCCCTTCTGCGACATTAGTCCACAGGCAGACATACAACTCACTCAGATTAAAAAATCGGGTGACTTGGGTGTCTGCCTTTTTTGTTTTTTAAGCAGGACATAACAATGATTGACCCCGTGATCGCCAAGATCCAAAGTCATCCGAAGTACGCACAGCTGCGCAAGCAGCGCAATACTTTTGGCTGGCTCCTGACCGTGCTGACTCTGGTCGTTTACTACGGCTTCATCGCACTGATCGCCTTCAACAAGCCTTTTCTCGCGCAGCCCCTGGGCGCTGGCGTGACCACGATTGGCATTCCGCTCGGCATGGGCGTGATTGTGTTCACCATCGTGATCACCGGCATCTACGTCAACCGCGCCAACAAACGCTATGACGCGCTGACGCAAGACATCTTGAAGGACGCGACCAAATGAGCAAGGCCATGCAATTTTTCATGGGCGCTTTGGCCCTGATCGCGGGCAATGTGGCCCTGGCAGCAGGTGCTGACATTGGCGATGCGGCCAAACAATCCACCAACTGGACCGCCATTGTGATGTTCGGCACCTTCGTGGTCGGCACGCTGTGGATCACCAAATGGGCTGCGGCCAAGACCAAGTCGGCCGCTGACTTCTATACCGCCGGTGGCGGCATCACCGGTTTCCAGAACGGTCTGGCGATTGCGGGCGACTACATGTCGGCCGCTTCTTTCCTGGGCATTTCGGCAGCCGTGATGGCTTCGGGCTATGACGGCCTGATCTACTCCATCGGCTTTTTGGTCGGTTGGCCCGTGATCACCTTCTTGCTGGCCGAGCGTTTGCGCAACCTGGGCAAATTCACTTTTGCCGACGTGGCCGGTTACCGCTTCAACCAGACGCCCATTCGCGCATTTGCCGCTTCGGGCACCTTGGTGGTGGTGGCTTTCTACCTGATCGCCCAGATGGTGGGTGCAGGTCAGCTGATCAAGCTGCTGTTTGGTCTGGAGTACTGGATGGCTGTGGTCATCGTGGGCGCGCTCATGATGGTGTATGTGCTGTTTGGCGGCATGACCGCCACCACCTGGGTGCAGATCATCAAGGCTTGCTTGCTGCTGTGCGGCGGCACTTTCATGGCCATCATGGTGCTGGCGCAGTTTGGTTTCAGCCCTGAAGCGCTGTTTGCCAAAGGCGTGGCGGTGAAGACCGCCATCGCCGAAGCGGGCGGCAAGACACCCGAAGAAGCGGCCAAAGCCGGTCTGTCCATCATGGGCCCCGGCGGCTTCATCAAGGACCCGATCTCGGCCATTTCGTTTGGCATGGCGCTGATGTTCGGCACCGCCGGTTTGCCCCACGTGCTGATGCGCTTTTTCACGGTGCCTGATGCCAAGGAAGCGCGCAAGTCGGTGTTCTGGGCCACCACCTGGGTGGGCTACTTCTTCATCCTGATCTTCATCATCGGCTTCGGTGCGATCACCCTGGTGCTCACAAACCCCGAGCTGGCCGACACCGCCAAAGGCGTGATCAAGGGCGGTGCAGGCACCGCCAACATGGCAGCCGTTTTGGTGGCCAAGACCGTGGGCGGCGATGTGTTCTACGGCTTCATCTCGGCCGTGGCGTTTGCCACCATCCTGGCCGTGGTGGCGGGCCTGACGCTGTCGGGTGCATCGGCGGTGTCGCACGACCTGTACTCGACCGTGTTCAAGCAAGGCAAGGCCGACAGCGCGGCCGAACTGCGCGTCTCGCGCATCACCACACTGGCATTGGGCGTGATTGCCGTGGGCTTGGGCATCGCATTTGAAAAGCAAAACATCGCCTTCATGGTGTCGCTGGCTTTTGCGATCGCGGCTTCGGCCAACTTCCCGGTGCTGTTCCTGTCGGTGCTGTGGAAAGACTGCACCACACGCGGCGCAGTGGTGGGTGGTTTCCTGGGCCTGATCTCTTCCGTGGGCCTGACCATTGTGTCGCCTGCGGTGTGGGAAGTGACCTTGGGCAACCCCAAGGGCTCGGCCTGGTTCCAGTACAGCTCGCCTGCTTTGTTCTCGATGACCATTGGCTTTGCGGGCATCTGGCTGTTCTCGATTCTGGACAAGAGCGAACAAGCGAAAAAAGAACGCGCAGCCTTCCCGGCCCAGCAAGTGCGTTCCGAAACCGGCTATGGCGCTGCTGCGGCTTCGGACCACTGATTTTTCAGTTCCATCTGAAAAAACCCAAGGGCGCTTCGGCGCCCTTTTTCATGGCCGCGCGGCGTGCTCACGCACGTCGCCGCTGGGCACTTTTGCGGCTTTTCTCAAAAAAATCCGGCGGCTTGCGCTGGACCCAGGCGACAAACTTGAGCACGTCGGGATGCGTGAGCAAAGCCTGCGGCGTGTTGAATTGGCGGGCCAGTTCGGTTTCGGACAACAAGGCATGAACTTGCCGATGACAGATGCGGTGCAGCAATTGGGTTTCGCGGCCCCCCTTGGATTTGGGCACGAAGTGGTGCGCGTCTTGTTCAGCAGGGGGAATGTCACGCCCGCACAAAGGGCAGCGCGGCAAAGTCTGCGGCTGCACCGCCAAAGCCTGCGCCCACCGTTGCTGCCGTTTGACTTTGCCCAGCATGACGGACCCTCACTGCAGCGTGACCCCGCTCATGCCGGGGCCAACTGACGGCGCTTGGCCGCGCTGCGGCAGGCGTCGGAGCAGTATTTCACCTCGTCCCAGTTTTTGGCCCAGGCCTTGCGCCACGTCATTTCACGTTGGCACACCAGACAGGTTTTGCTGGGCAGGCCAGCCTTGTTGCCTTTGAAGGAGCTGCGCATGCGGGATCGGTCAGGACCGCCAGGCCGCGGCAGGCTCGGCGATGAACTGGGACAGCTGAAACACCGAGTTGGGCGCTTCGGGTCGCCATGGAGGGGCCATGGGCTTGAAGCCGAAGTCCCAGACCTTGGCTTTGCGCGGGAGCGACGACGACAGGGTTTCGTTCACATGGTCACCGATGAATTTCTCGCTCAAAAAGGCCTGCAACTCGCGCTCCAGCGACTGGCACAAGGCCTGCTCCAGATCGATTTGCAATGGCCCCTGCGCTGCAGGCGGCTCGGGATAAGGGTCCAGTGCCGCCACCACCGACCACACGCTCATGCTGGCCGCTGGCGAGGCCAGGTCATAACCACCGCCCGGCCCACGGGTCGCACGCACAAAGCCATGCTCGCGCAGCGCCTTGAGCAGGCTTTCCACATACGACACCGACAACCCGACCTGCGCGGCCAGTTCGGCCGTGGTGATGGTTTGGCCCCCGGGCAAGCTCGCCATGACGACCAAAGCGTTGACGGCATGAAACACTCGTTTGCTCAGCATCGCGACATCCTTTTCTTAATTGGCGACAAATCTACCATTCATCGCCACAATATCTACTCAACTATTGATTAATCCATAAAATTCAATTCAATATCTACTCAAAATCTACTTATGAGCCAAAAAATCGCCAACCACCGCATCGGTGCCATCTCGGCGCTGAGTGGCGTGCCTGTGTCTACTTTGCGGATTTGGGAGACACGGCACGGGGCGTTTGCCCCCGCCAAGTCCGAGGGGCGGCATCGGCTCTACACCGACGAGGACGCACTGCGGGCCTCCCTGATTCGGCAGTTGACGGCGTGCGGGCACAGCATCAGCACACTGGCCCCATTGCCGGCCACGCAGCTCAATGAACTGCTCCAGCAGCAGCGCAGTGCAGGCCAGCGCAGCCGACCTCAGGCCGCAGCACAAACCCCTGTGACCGTGGCGGTGGTGGGCATCGGCATGGCTGCGCGCATCAGCTCGGGCCAGTCGAGTGGGCATGGCTCCAGCATTCAGATCACGGAAATTCTGGAAGACCTGGAAGAGGCCACACGGGCCCCCATGCCCTCGCGCCCACAGGTGCTGCTGGTGCGGGTGAACTCGCTGCATGTGCTGGCGGGTCAGGACATCCAGCGGCTGGTGCAGGCCCACCCCTTTCAGCAAGCGATCGTGCTCTACAACTTTGGTCAGGAGCCGGTGATCGAAGGCCTGAAACTGGCGGGCATCAAGGTGCGGCGGGAGCCGATTTCCAACACGGAGTTGAGCGAGTTGATCAACTCCGTCTTGTGGCTCGACCACAGCCGCGAAGCCAGTGATGTGCAACGCAGCGGCCTGGTGCCTGCGCGCAAATACAGCGACGAGACGCTGCAACGCGTGGCCAGCAGCCCCAACAAGGTGCTGTGTGAATGCCCGCGCCACGTGGCCGAGCTGATCACGCAGCTGGCCAGCTTTGAGCAGTACAGCCAGGAGTGCCTGAACAAAAGCGCCGAGGACGCCCACTTGCACGCTTACCTCAGCTCGGTCTCGGGCTCGGCCCGTGCTTTGTTTGAAAAGGCGCTGGAGATGGTGGCGCAGCACGAAAACATCACGCTGCCACAAATCCCATCGTGGGGTACACCCACGGCTTGATGGAGGGCATTTGACACCATGAAACCCCACGTAGCCTTGCCCCTGCTCGCGATCACCGCTGTGCTGGTGGGGCTGAGCCATGTGCAGTGGCTGCCCACCGACAACGGCCACTTGATGGCCATCGACGGGCGTGCGGTGGACGTGCACGGTTGGCTGGCCGACACCGCCAACCGGTTGCAGCGTGACTGCACATCGGAGCAAGCACTGAACGAACAAGACACGGCCAAGGCCCTGGCCGCCGTTCGGGCCTACAGCCCTCCTGCTTCAAACTCGGCGCGCTTGAAGGCCGCGTGGCGCTCGGGCCCATGGCTGTTGGTGGAGACGCAGTTCGATACCTTGCTGCCCTCGATCGTGCTGATGCGCGATGTGGCGGGGCAGTTTCAGATCGAGCCGCAAGGCATCTGGAGCGGAGAGACACACCCATGGCGTGCCGCACCTTTGATCCGCAGCTATTTGGCGCAACAGGTGCCCATGGTGCCGCCTGCGCTGCTGGCCTGCTTTGAGCCCCAGCTGGTGCATTGAGCAGCACACGCGCCATGGGCACACAACTGGTCTGGTTCAAACGGGATTTGCGTGTGCACGACCACGCGGCCTTGGCGCAAGCGGCCACGCAAGGACCGGTGCTGTGCGTGTACATCATCGAGCCTTCGTATTGGTGTGCGCCCGATGCTTCGCAAAGGCAGTTCGACTTTGTGCGTGAATGTCTGCGCGACCTATACCGGCAACTCAAGACCTGCGGGCAGGTGCTGCATGTGCTGACCGGCGAAGTGACGGAGGTGCTGGCGCAACTGCACGAGCAGCAACCCTTCAGCCACCTGCACTCGCACCAGGAAACCGGCAATGGCTTTACCTACCAGCGCGACCTGGCGGTGGCGCAGTGGTGCAAAACACATGGCGTGGTGTGGCAAGAGCAGCGCCAACACGGCGTGGTCCGCCGCCTGCAAAGCCGCAACCAGTGGAGTGAGCACTGGCAGCAGCTGATGGCCGCGCCACAAGTGCCCGTGCCCACCCTGCAAAGTGCCGAGTGGCCCTGGGCTGTGCAACCCTTTCCCGAGTGGCAAGACTGGGGGCAACCCGCAGACGTGGTGCCACAACGCCAGACCGGCGGGCGCAGCGAGGGCTTGCGCACGCTGCAGAGTTTTTTGAGCGAGCGCAGCAGCCAATACAGGGGCGGCATTTCATCCCCTTTGAGCGCACCCCATGCCTGCTCCAGGCTGTCGCCTTATTTGAGCTGGGGATGCCTGAGCATGCGCGAAGTGGTGCAGGCCACGGAACAGGCCATGCACCAGCCCGACACGGATGCATGGACACGCAAAGGGCTGAGCGCCTTCATGAGCCGATTGCACTGGCACTGCCACTTCATGCAAAAGCTGGAAAGCGAGCCCGCCATCGAGACACGCAACATGCACCGGGGCTATGACGGTCTGCGCGAACACGATTGGCGTGAAGACCACTTTGAGCGTTTGCGCACGGCCCGCACCGGCTGGCCCTTGGTGGATGCCTGCGTCACGATGCTGCAACACACCGGGTGGCTCAATTTCAGAATGCGGGCCATGCTGGTGTCGGTGGCGGCCTACCCCTTGTGGCTGCACTGGGACAAGGTGGGCCACTGGCTGGCCACACAGTTTGTGGATTACGAACCGGGCATCCACTGGAGCCAGATGCAAATGCAGTCGGGCACCACCGGCATCAACACCACCCGCGTGTACAACCCGATCAAACAAGCGCAAGACCATGACCCGCAAGGCATCTTTGTGCGGCGCTGGTTGCCGGTGTTGCGGCAAGTGCCCGACAGCTGGTTGTTCGAGCCCTGGAAAATGCCGCCATCCGTGCAGGCACAGTGCGGCGTGGTGGTGGGCCGCGACTGGCCACAGCCTGTGGTCGATCTGGCCGAGGCCACACGCCACGCCAAGGCCCAACTGCATGCACGGCGCAACACCGCGCCGGTGCGCCAGGCCAAGCAAGCCGTCGTCGACAAGCACGCTTCGCGCAAACGCCCTGCGGGTGTGCGCCAGCGTCGATCAGCGCCTGTGCAAGGCGCACAAACTTCACTGGACTTTTAGATGCAACAGCCCACTCCACCGATTCGGCACCTGGTCATTGTGCTGGGCGACCAGCTGGACCTGAACGCCAGTGCGCTGCAAGACGTGGATCCTCACCGTGATGTGGTCTGGATGGCCGAGGTCATGGAAGAGTCCACCCATGTGCCCTCGTCCAAGCAACGCACGGCCTTGTTTTTGAGTGCCATGCGGCACTTTGCGCAGGCCCTGCGCGAACGAGGTTGGACGGTGCATTACACCCAGCTGGACGATGCGGACAACAGCGGCACCCTGGCGGGCGAGCTGGCCCGGGCCATTGCACACTGGCAACCCGAGGCGCTGTGCATGAGCGCACCGGGCGACTGGCGCGTGCTGCAGGCCATTCAGGCGAGCGCCAAGGCGCATCAAAAGCTTTTGGCACTGCGTGATGACCTGAGCTTTTTCACCACGGTGCGCGATTTTGCAGCCCACGCCAAAGGTCGCAAACAACTGCGCATGGAATACTGGTACCGCGAACAACGCCAGCGCTTTGGCGTGTTGATGGACGGCAAGCAGCCGGTTGGCGGCCAATGGAATTTTGACGCGGACAACCGCGCGTCTTTTGGCAAACAAGGTCCGCAAGAACTTCCCGCGCCACAACGCTTTGCACCCGACGAGACCACAGAAGACGTGCTGGCTTTGGTGTCACGGGTGTTGCCTCACGCCCCCGGGCAGCTGTCGGACTTTGCATGGCCCGTCACGCGGGCACAGGCGCTGCAGGCTTTGGACGACTTCATCACCCACCGGCTGCCCCTCTTTGGCCAATACGAAGATGCCATGTGGGCAGGCGAGCCCTGGCTGTACCACTCACAGTTGTCGGCTTGCCTGAACCTGAAACTGCTGTCAGCTCAGGAGGTGGTGCAAGCAGCGGAGCATGCGTGGGCACGTGGCCATGCGCCATTGCCCGCCGTGGAAGGATTTGTGCGGCAGATTCTGGGCTGGCGCGAGTACGTGCGCGGCATGTACTGGACGCAGATGCCGCGCTACATCGACCGCAACGCGCTCGACGCGCAAGAAGCCTTGCCCGAATTTTTCTGGACCGGCGAGACCGACATGGCCTGTCTGCGCGACGCCGTGCAGCAAACGCTGCGCTATGGCTACGCGCACCACATTCAGCGGCTGATGGTGCTGGGGCTTTATGGTTTGCTGCGCGGCGTACACCCGCAACACATGCACGCGTGGTTTTTGAGTGTGTATGTCGATGCGGTGGAATGGGTGGAACTGCCCAACACCCTGGGCATGTCGCAGTTTGGCGATGGCGGCCTGATGGCCAGCAAGCCCTATGCCGCCACGGGCAAATACATCCAGCGCATGAGCAACCACTGCCAGGGTTGCCGCTTCGATCCAGCCCAATCGGTCGGCCCCCAGGCCTGCCCTTACACCACGCTGTATTGGGATTTTCTGATGCGCCACGAGGCCCTGCTCAAGACCAACCCGCGCATGGCGATGCAGCTGAAAAACCTGGGGCGACTTTCCTCAGCGCAGCGCGATGCGATTGGGCAAGCCGCAGCACTGCATCGGCAGTCATGAGCAGCCACGCGTCATGCCAGCGCCCACTGCGCCAGGCGCGTGTACAAACCGATCCCCAACAAAATATTGAAGGGAAAAGTCAGCCCCAGGGACAGCCCCACGTACAAGGACGGGTTGGCCTCGGGGATGGCGTAGCGCAGCACGGCAGGCACCGCAATGTAGGACGCACTGGCGGCCAGCACCATCAAGAGCACCGCATCGCCCACGGGCACGGACAGCAGCCAGCACAAACCCAGCGCCACGGCCGCATGGCACAACGGAGCCAACAGACCGTAGGCCCCCAGCCACACCGACTGCCCGCGCAGGCCAGGCAAGTTGCGGGCGGCCATCAGGCCCATGTCGAGCAGGAAAAAGGACAGCATGCCCTTGAACAGGTCCACCGAAAAGGGTTGCATGGCGGCCCGACCGGACTCGCCGCTGAGCATGCCAATCAGCATGGCCCCCAGAAGCAACAATTGCGCCCCATCGGTAAAGGACTCGTGCAGAACCTTGCTCATCGAAAAATGGCCTTTCGCGGGACCGCTGCAGGCCGCTGACGGCGCCAACGCGCCCTGGCGCAAACGGTTGGCCATCAGCACCGCAAAGATGATGGCCGGTGACTCCATCAAGGCCATGGCAGCGGCCATGTGCCCGCCATAATTCAGGCCGTGGTTTTCCAGGTGGTTCATGGCCGTGATGAAGGTCACGGCACTGACCGAGCCATAGGTGGCGGCCAAAGCTGCAGCATCGAAACCGCCCAAGAACCGACGCAGCACGGTGTAACTCACCCAAGGCACCACCACGGCCAAGCCCAGGGCCAAGCCCAAACCCTGCGCCACCTGCCCCGTCAAGCCCGATTGAGCCAAAGCAAAGCCGCCTTTGAGCCCCAGGGCCATGAGCAGGTAAAGCGAGAGGAAACGGGAAATGGCCGGCGGAATTTCCAGATTGGATTTGACCAGTCCGGCGAACACACCGAACACAAAAAACATGATCGCGGGATCAAAAAAGGCGGGCATTGGAGATCTTCATGGTTTTGACTGCCTTCAATTCTGGTCAAAACAACCCATCAAGTAAAATCGATTTTTAAATACATTTACATCAGTAAAATTCTATGAACATCACCTTCCGTCAATTGCGCCTGTTTCTGGCCACGGCGGAAACCGGCAGCGTGAGCGCAGCAGCCCGCGCCCTGCACGTGACGCAACCCACGGCCTCCATGCAGCTGCGAGAGATCACGGAGTCGGTGGGCATGCCGCTGTACGAGATCATGGGCCGCAAGCTTTACCTGACCGATGCCGGACAGCAGCTGGCGAAAACGGCGCGCGAGATTGTGGATGAATGGGAACGGTTTGAGCAACGCATCCATGCCATGCAAGGGCTCACACAAGGCCGCCTGCGCGTGGCGGTGGTCAGCACCGCCAAATACTTTGTGCCCCGTTTGCTGGGGCGCTTTTGCGAAAGCCACCCGCACATCGACATTTCACTCGAAGTGCTCAACCGTGATGGCGTGGTGCAGCGCTTGCGGGACAACCGTGATGACCTGTATGTGATGAGCACTCCCCCCGACGACATGGCGCTGGAAGACCAGGTGTTTCTGGCCAACCCGCTGGTGGTGATTTCACCCAAGGAGCACCCCTTGTCGGGTCGCAAGCGCTTGGCGTTGAGCGCACTGCAAGGCGAGCGTTTTTTACTGCGCGAACAAGGTTCAGGCACACGGCTGGCGACAGATCGTTTTTTTGAGTCGCAAGACTTTGAACCCGCCTCCCGACTGGAGTTGGGCAGCAACGAAGCCATCAAGGAAGCCGTCGCAGGTCACTTGGGGGTCGCCGTGATTTCAAGGCACGCCCTCAAGAAAACCGAGCTGACCAGAGACCTTTGCATCTTGCCGGTCAACGGCACCCCGATCCCGTCGCAATGGCACCTGGTGTACCCCAAGGCACGGCAGATCTCGCCCATCGCGGCGGTCTTCCGCACCCACTTGATGCAAGAAGCCCGGCGCTGGGCTCAAGACTGAACAAGGCTCATCGGCCTGATGCTTTGAGAAGGCTGTCTTTGAGAGTTTTCATATTGGCCTGCAAAGGTGCAAATGGTCCATATTTGTGCTGATCGGCAGATGCACCATCCACATATGGCGGGAAAGCGGCATCCACGGGCTTGTTCCAGCGGGCGGGAAAATCGCGCTCGGTGTGCGCCTTGAGTGGGCGTGAATGGCTCAGCATGAAGGCGGCCACATCGTACGCCTCATCATCGCTCAGCTGCGGCTGTCCATGAGACGTGCCCAAGGGCATATTGGTCTTGATGAAGGCCGAGGCAAACAACAAGCGGCTCATGCCCGCGCCATGGTTGAAGGAGTCTTTACCCCACAAAGGCGGAAAGGTGTAGCCACTGGCACTGCCTGGCGTGCCCGCACGCTGGCCTGCACCTTCGGCACCATGGCAACTGGCACATTTTTCTTGATACACCTTGGCACCGACGGCCGTGTCTGCACGGCGGTCAGGGGCTTTGAATGGGGGCAATCCCTGGCCTTCAACCTTGCCGCCCACAGGAACATCTCTGGACAAAAAGTGCATGTAACTCATGAAGGCTTTCATCTCACGGCTGTCCAGCGGAATGGGCTTGCCCGCCATGCTGCGTTCCATGCAACCATTGATGCGCTCTTCAACCGTGCTGACTTCGTCTTCACGTGCACGGTATTGCGGGAATGTGGCGTGAACACCCACCCATGGCATGGCAAATTTCTTGGTGGCCGACTCCTGATGGCAAGACGCACAGGCGAGGTTATTGCCCGCGTACCGCATTTTCGGATTCTTGACCTCGGGACCTATGTGGGCAAACGTGCGGTCGGTCAATTCCTTGCCGTATTTCACCAATTTTCCGTAATGGTCATCGGGAAGCTTGGAGACATCGTAAGCCTCAGATGACTTGATCTGAAATCCAGCGGTTCCGGATGCAGGCGACTGGGCATGCGCTGCAGCCAGGAGGCAAGTCGACAAAGTGGCAACAAGCAGGCGAGGGGTCAACATTCAAGGTCCTTTCAATACGTTGAGTCCAATGTATTGAAGACTTTCCTCAGGCCGTTGCGAAAAATCAATGGCGAGACGTCAACACTCAAAAACCACCCTGCGGCAAGTCAAACATTGACCTACCGCAAATGCCGCAGCTTGATGAAAGCCAAGGCGGCCATGACGGCGTCGTTGACCGGGTCATGTGCTGCGCGCATGGGCAGCCTCAGGTCTTGCATCATGGTGGCCAGGCGCAGGTCGATCTCGGGTGGTGACTGGCGCTGGTGTGCGGGCAGCTGGCGCATCTTGTGGGCGTGGTACAGGGCAGAGACTTCGATCTTGGCTTGCGGCAATCCGAAGCCCAACATGGGAAACACCACACGGTTGAGCATGGCCACATCAAACTCCAGGTAATAGCCCACCAACGGCCTCGACCCGATGAAATGCAGTAAGCGTTTGACGGCATCGTCGACCGGCAGGCCCTGGGCCACATCCATTTGGCGCAATCGGTGAATGCGGATGCTTTGTGCAGACACCCGGCCCTGGGGCCGCACCAGGACTTCAAAACGCTCGCTGGTCAGGATGCGATCCCCCACGATGCGCACGGCGCCGATGGACACGATTTCGTCGGTACCGACTTTGAGGCCCGTGGTTTCGCAGTCGAGCGAGACCCATTCGCCTGGCGGCGCAGCATCGAGCACAAAGGCGAATTCGGGCAGCGCCAGGTGATAGCGCAACCATCGCTCACGCACGGTGCGCCACAGCGCATGCAGCGGCGACGCCATCACAACACGTCCAGCCTGAAGTGCTGGCGCACGAAAGCCTTGAACTGCCGCACCACGGCCAACGCATCCTTGAGCAAATCCCGCTCCAGCGTGCTCAGCTGTGACACGTTCAGGGTGCCGCTGACCGGCACTTCAAGGTCCAGCTCGCCCAGACCGGCCTGCAATTTGAGCCCCATGAGAAAATGCAGGCACTGCCCCCAGTCACTGGCCTGCGTGGCGCTGATGACGCCGCGCGCAGCCAATGCGTCCAGTCGCGCCACGGTGCCGGTCTCACTCAGCCCCGCTTGCAAAGCCAGGCTGCGCACGCCGTGCACCAGCGCAAAGATGCCTTCTTTCTTGAGGTGCATCCCGGTGGACGCATCGCCCAGGTGCAGCAAGCGGTTCCACCAGCCCTGGCTACTGCCGAACGCTTCGACCGCCGAGGCAAAACGTGCCAGCAAAGCATCGCTGTGGGTAGCGCTGCGCCGCGCTTCTTGCTGCACAGCCTCCAGCAAACCGGCATCACCGGCCACAGCATGTGCGTCCAGAAAAATGGCCAGTTTCATCAGCGCATCGGCATCGGGCATCAAAAGCCACTGGCGCACGTGTTGCATGAATTCGCTTTGGGTGTGCCGCCACTGCGGGTTGCTGACCATGATGTGCCCCGGGCAAGGGGGGTAGCCAAACGCGGCCAGTGCGTCTGAAAAGCGCTGGCAAATCCCGGTCAGATCGGGCGGCGGGGTGTAGCCATCGCGCAGCAGCAAGGCGTTGTCCTGATCGGTCTTGAGCAATTGCTCGCCCCGACCTTCGCTGCCCATGACCAGCAAACAGCTGTTGGCCACCAACTCGGGCGGTGCGATCAAGGACCAGGCGCGTTCAAACAAGCGAGCTTGCAGGTCTTGCACCAGACGCGCGATCAGACCTACGCGGGTGCCGCTGCGGTGCAATCGGGCCAGCAAGCCATTCATCTGCCCGGCAGCCTGTGCCAGAGCCTCGATGCTGCCTGCCGCCTCGATCTGCAGCGCCAGCTGATGCGAATGCCCGGAAAGAAAACCGAACACATCCAGCGCTTCCAGCAAACCCAGCACCCGCTCGCCTTCGGCCACCACCAAACGGTGAACGCGGTGGCGCGTGAGCAAGGCCAGGGCGTCGCCCAGTGTGTCGGAAGGTTTGACACTCACCAACTTGAAGCGTGTGAATTCACGCACGGCCACTGCACCCAAGGGGCGGCCATCCAGCAGCGCCTCTTGCACCGCCGTGTGGGTAAAGATGCCCAAGGCGGGCGGGTTGGCTTGCGCATCACGCACCAGCACCGCCCGTGCATCGTGTGCGTGCAAGACACGCACCACCGACAGCACATCGGTCTGCGCATCGACCACATGGGCCGGACGCAAAAAAGCTTCTTCCACCCGCGACAAAGTGAGCGACTGCAACTCGTGCGCGCTGCTGCGCTCGGACAGGGCGCTGAGTTTTTGACCCAGATCTGAAAACAGCAAAGCCCCAAAGGTGGCGTTTTCGGCAATCAGGCCCATCAGCACATCGCGTGGCAATTGGTAGGCCAGCAATTCTTCGCTGGCCACAAAGCGGTGGCTGGACAGCCCCGCCACCAAGGCCCGACCATCCC
>JACCDU010010960.1_pt1 | contig 15075 bp, 4 predicted proteins | sample 7446081 | NCBI WGS metagenome assembly JACCDU01 (sample SAMN15323447, study PRJNA562643) | freshwater metagenome | isolation source: river surface water | place: USA:Blue River Watershed | collected 2017-08-17
GATATTGTTGCAGGTTTCATACCTTCAATTTCAGCAACTGGTTCAGCAACTTCAATTGCGGTTGGAAATACATTACAATTATCTAACAGTTTAACAGGTGGTACATGGTCTTCATCAAATACCAGTTATGCAACTGTTAGCTCAAGTGGATTAGTGACTGGTATTGCTTCTGGAAGTGTTACTATTACTTATGCAATTTGTGATAAGACTGTATCTTATGCTTTAACTGTTACCCAACCAACTATTACTTCTACAGGAACTCTAAAAACATTTACATCTTGTTCTGGTTGTACAGTTAACCCGCAAAGTTTTACAGTGAGTGGTTCGAATCTTGGAACCAATATTATTTTAACTGCTCCATCAGGTGTAGTTATGTCAACATCATCAGGTGGTACTTATAGTAGTTCTTTAAGTTTAACACAATCAAGTGGCTCGGTTACAACAACAACTGTTTATGTTAAATTATCTAATAATAGTTTGAGTAATTCGGGTGGTAATATTAGTATTACATCTACTGGTGCAGTTAGTAAGACGATTACAGTTACTATTAATACAGATAATGCATTAATGTTTGATGGAGTAGATGATCATATTAATTTAGGAGATGTATTAGATGTAACCAGTGTTGCTAGTTCAGTTGAAGCTTGGGTATATTGGAAAGGGTCATCAACCGATTTTTCTGAAATATTTACTAAAGAAGCTATTAATGCTTTTGCAATAACAAGTGCCAATAAATTACATATAAATTTTGGTAATGGTACAAACTGGTCTTCTGGTTTAAACTCAACCACATCAATACCTCTGAACAAATGGACTCATGTAGCTGCAACAAGAAGTAGTAGTGGAGTTATTAAAATGTATATTAATGGAGCTCTTGATGCATCTACTACTACAATAAATACTACAGGTTCGAATTCTCAGAACAGAGTTATTGGTGGTAAGCTTGTTGGTTCATCTTTAAATGGTCCATTCCCTGGAGCAATTGATAATATTAAATTTTGGAATGTAGAAAAATCAAATTCTGATATCACAAATGGAATGTTTGCAGAATTAGTAGGTAACGAAACTGATTTATTAGCCTATTATAATTTTAATCAAGGAGTTGCCAATGGATCGAACGGGACAATTACTTCACTAAATAATATTAATTCTGGTACACTTACAGGTACTTTAACAAATTTTGGGACATTAGGAGTTTTAAGTGGAACAAATTCAAATTTCGTGGATGGATTTATTCCTTCTATTAAAACCTCCGCTAATTCTACAGGAAGTAATAATGCATTGTCATTTGATGGATCTAATGGATATGTTGTTGCAAATGTTAATGGAACAAGTTTAACTACATTTACTATAGAGACTTTTATAAATCCTTCAAATACAACTCAAAATACAAAAGGAATACTTCAATGGGTGGGTCCAAATGATCCTACTGCTGGTGGTCCGATGGTTTTATTTCAACAAACAGGAGCACAGTTAAATGTTTATGTAAATAGTGGTTATAATTTAACAACAACCTTGTCTTCAAATACATGGTCACATATTGCTTTAGTGTATGCAAATTCTTTATATACCTTGTATGTTAATGGAGTGGCTGTTTCAACATATACTGGCGGAATTACTATGCAATCAAGTGCAACGCAATTATATTTAGGTACTGGATATAATGGCAAATGGACTGGTTCTTTAGATGAGGTTAGGGTTTGGAGTGTTGCAAGAACAGCTTCTGAGATAAATAATAATATGTATAATGATTTAGTAGGAACTGAATCAGGTTTAATAGCATATTTTAACATGAATCAGGGCGTAGCTAGTGGTACAAATACTTCAATCACTTCTATTATAGACAAGACAGTAAATGCTTCAAATGCTACTATAACAAATATGTTAATGTCAGGTTCATCTTCCAATTTTGTAGCTGGAAATGAGCAAGTTGGTTCAAGTGCAACTATTTCTGCAGGTAATACAATAGATTTAGATAATTCATTAACGAGTGGAACATGGTCATCTACTAATACATCTATTGCAACAGTAAATTCTATTACAGGTGTTGTTACTGGTGTGGCTGCTGGAACAGTGTCTATTAGTTACACGATCTGTGGTAAAACAACTGATTATTCTATTAAAGTAATTGCTCCCACTGTTACTATTTCTGGTACATTAAAGAATTTTGCTTCTTGTTCTGGATGCAATGTAAATCCACAATACTTTAATATTACTGGAGCTAATTTAACATCTAGTGTTGTAATTACTGCACCAACTGGTTTTGAACTTTCTCAAACTTCAGGTGGTTCTTATAGTTCTACTTTAACATTGTCGGCTTCTTCAGTAACATCAGGAACATTGTCTGTCTTTGTTAGATTGATAAATAATGCTACAACAGCTTCAAGCGGAAATATTACAATTGCTTCAACTGGACTTGCTACACAAACAATTTCTGTAACTGTGAATACAGATAATGCTTTGAATTTTGATGGAGTGAATGATTATATCAGATTGACTTCAAATGTCCCTTATACAAATAATGCAATAACAATTGATGCGTGGATAAGAACAACATCCAATTCTCGTTTAGATGATATTATATCTTGGGGTAATACAACTATTGGAGTTAATGTTGTCGAGTTCAGGCTTGCTGACGGGAAATTAGATTTTATTTTAAATGATGGTTCTAGATTTTATCAAAAAACAAGTACTGCTTTAATTAATACAGGGAAATGGGTACATGTAGCAGTTGTCAAATCAGGTACTAATGTTACTTTATATATTGATGGCCAAATTGCCAATGCTACTTCTCCTGCTGGTGTTAACTCCAGCGCAGCACCAGTTCCTAATGTTACCAATATTGGTATTCTGGGTTATAATGCTAGTTCCACTAATGCTAATGGTTATGGTATAATTAGTGACTCTTATTTTCCAGGAGATATTGATCAAATCAGAATATGGAATACAGCAAAGGATGCTAACGCTATTTTAGCAAATATGAATACTTCTATGTCTGGAAGTGAGACTGATTTAGTAGCAAGTTTCGATTTTAATCAGGGAATTGCAAATGGTACTAACGGAACCTTGACTGTATTAAATAATATCAATTCATCAACTTATACTGGTACCTTGAGTAATTTTAATTTAACTGGTACCACTTCCAACTTTGTTCCTGGATTTATTCCTTCAATAACTGGTACAGCAACTGCTAATGTAGGGGCAAGTTCAACTTTATCTAACACATTAACCGGGGGTACTTGGTCTAGTGCAAATACATCTGTTGGTACAGTAAATAGTTCTACAGGTGTGGTAACTGGTGTTGCGGGTGGTACAAGTACTATTACTTATACTATTTGTGATAAGACAGTTAATACAGTATTCACTGTAACTGTCCCAACAATTACAACAACCGGAACTTTAACTGCATTTAGTACCTGTGCCACCACTAATTCTGCAGCACAAACATTTACTGTAAGTGCACAAAATTTAACTGCTAATTTAGTGTTAACTGCACCTTCTGGTTATGAAATAGCAACTTCTTCTGGAGGTACTTATAGTGCTACTATTTCAATTGCACCATCATCTGGTTCAGTTTCTGCTAGATTAATTTATGTTAGAACAACTACATCTGCAGTAAATGGTCAATCTGGTAATATTGTAATTACTTCAACAGGAGCAACTACTAAAAATGTGGCTACTGGAAATGCAGTCATTACTCAAAATAAAACGGCAAGTGTATCAATCACTTCTAATGCAACTAATAACACTATTTGTAGTGGAGCAAGTATAACATTTACTGCAAATGCAACCAATGGTGGTTCTACTCCAACTTATCAATGGCAATTGAATGGATCAAATATTTCAGGAGCAACAGGAGCTACTTATACCACTTCAGCTCTTTCTAGTAACTCAACTGTTACTGTAATTATGACATCAAGTATTTCATCTTGTTTATCTGGTTCACCTGCAACTTCTAATGCAATCAATGTAATAGTAAATTCTGTACCTAATAATCCAGGTGTCATTTCTGGAGCATCAACTATTTGTTTAAATGCCAATCAAGTATACAGTATTCCTGCTGTAACTGGTGCAACTTCTTATACATGGATAGTTACTGGCAATATAAGTGCAACCAATAGTTCAACAACAAATGTTTTAAATATAACAGCAGCTAATACAACTGGTTCTGGAACTATTACTGTTTATGCAAATAATGCTTGTGGTACTTCTGTAAATAGTTCAACATTATCTGTATCAGTTAATAATACACCTGCTCCAACAGCTAGTTTTACAGTCAGTGCTAGTGAAGTTTGTTTATCAAATGCTGGAGTAACTTTTACTAGTACTAGTACGCCAAATGCAACCATTAGTGCAACAATTACAAGTTATGCTTGGGACTTTGGTGATGGGAATACAGCTTCTTCTGCTACAGCAAGCAATACTTACACAAGTTCTGGTTCGTTTGATGCTTATTTAACTATTCAAGCATCAAATAACTGTACTTCAGTGGTTTCTTCTAGAATCACAGTTAGTCCTTTAAGTGTTGCAGGTACTGCTTCAGTTGCTAATGCTACTATTTGTGAGGGGTCTAGTACAAGTGTAAGCTTAACGGGTTATACAGGAACCATTCAATGGCAATCATCTACAGATGGAACTAACTGGTCAAATGTAACAAGTGCAACTTCTGTAAATCTTACGACAGGAAATTTAACTGCTACAACATACTTTAGAGCAATTGTGACAAGTGGTGCATGTAGTTCAGCTACTAGTGGGGTGGTAACTGTAACTGTTAGTCCAACACCAACTGCTACTTTAGCAAGCGTTGCTAATTTATTTACTACTTCAACAAGTTTTGATTTAGGATATAGTAACGCAGTTGGAAGTCCAGATGAATACAGTATTACTGCAGTGGCTCCCAATGCAATGCCAAATTTCACTAATATTAGTAATTATGGTTTATTAGGTAGTCCAATCACGGTTACAATTCCTGCATCTACTTCAGGTACATATAATTTTAATTTAACCCTAAGAAATAATACAGTTGGTTGTACTTCTGCAAACATTCCATTTACTGTATCAGTTGCAGTGCAGCCACCATCAAGTTTATCATATACTACACCAAATGTATATACTGTTGGATCTACTATATCTGCTTTAAATCCAACTAGTAGTGGTGGTACAATTACTCAATATACTATCGGGCCAAGTTTGCCAGCAGGATTAACTATTAATCCAACTACTGGTGTTATTAGCGGAACTCCAACAGCTGCATCATCTCAAACAAGCTATACCGTTACTGGAACAAATTCAGGTGGTACAGTTACAGCAACTGTTGTAATTACAGTGAATGTTCAGCCTCCTGCAAGTTTATCTTATACTAGTCCAAATGTATATACAGTTGGAACTACTATTTCAGCATTAAATCCAACAAGTACAGGTGGTGCAATTACCCAATATACAATTGGGCCTAGTTTGCCAGCAGGATTAACTATTAATCCAACAACGGGGGTAATTAGTGGTACCCCAACGGCTGTATCATCTCAAACTAGCTATACTATTACAGGAACAAATGCTTCAGGTACAGTGACTACCACAGTAGTAATAACTGTAAATGTGGCTGCTCCTGCAAGCTTATCATATAATACACCTAATGTATATACTTTAGGTGGTGGAGCTATAACTGCATTAAATCCAACAAGTACGGGTGGTACTATCACTCAATATACTATTGGGCCTAGTTTACCAGCAGGATTAAGTATTAACCCAACAACTGGTGTAATTAGTGGTACACCAACTGCGGCAAGTGATCAAACTACTTATACAGTAACTGGAACAAATAGTACTGGTTCTGTTACTGCAACTATAGTGATTACTGTGAATGCAGCTGTTCAAAATAACACATTGCCTCAGGGAGGAATAAGTGCAGTAGATTATAAATTATTCGCTTCTGACACTGTGAAGTTAAAAGTGGATATCACTGCTGGAACATCACCATATACTTTAATTATTAGTAATAATAAAACAACAGAAAAAGACACTATTAGCTCTGTAGCAAATGGTGCTATTCTTAATTTAAAATCTACTAGCAGTAATACGATCTATACTTTATTTAAGATTACTGATAACGGAGGATCAGTTAGATCTAGTGGATTTACAAAAGATACCACAGGTGTAACTATTGTGGCACCAAATATTGCTTTGACATTAAAAGCAGATAAGGCGGTTAAGCAACCAGATTATTCATTTAAAACGAAGTTATTATTGAAGATTAAGAACTCTGGTCAAATAGATTTAAAGAATGTTCAGGTGAATGCCAACTTGAGTGAAGTGTTCCCTAAGGATTTAAACTACAAACTTGATAGTGTTAAACTAGTGAATGGGAATATTCGTTTAAGTAGTAATTATCAAGGCAATGGAACTTCTACCACTGCATCTAGTGTTAAAAAAGGAATTACTGCTTCAGCTGGTATTGTTTCAAATGCAGTATTAGACGCCAACTACTTATTTGATAATGGTGTTAATCTGGCGATTGATGAAGAGGCTAATGTAGATTTCTATTTATCTATTGCTCCAACTACTTCTAGTGTGGTACTTAAATTACAATTTAGTTCTGCAGGTGATGGAGTATTGCCAAAGTCTGGTGGATATATATCACAGCAATCTTCAACAGCAGTGTCTGATGATGGTACCAATTTGGCAACACATCCAAATAATACAAATGTAGGGACACCTAATCCAACATACTTGCCATTATTCCCAGTGGAAGTAATTGGTGCTGCATTAAAAGCAAGTAACCCAACTCCTGTGACAGGTGGTTATACTTTTGATTTTATAGCAAAGGCTAAGAGTTTAAGTAATATGAATTTGGATACCGTTGCTATATTCAATGATTTTAGTAAAACATTTACGAGTCCAGATACAGCTTATATAGTAGGTACGCCAGTAGTGACTGGATCTGCTATCTTCAATACTAATTTTAATGGTTATTCAAATACCTTATTAATAGATAGTACTGCTCAATTAGCAGTAGGAGATAGTATTACAGTAAGTTATACTTTGTTTGTTGGTACAAATAAAACAAGTGGTTCTTGGTCAAATTCAATTACTGCTTCTGGACACTCATCAGTAGATTATAACTATGTATGGGATATTTCAACTGATGGTACAAACCCTGATCCAAATGGAGATGGAGACACTAAAGAGCAAGGGAAAACATATTTCTATATCAATTTCACGCCTCCTGCTCCACCGAAGGTTGAAAATAAAACCTATGTATTTGGTACACCAATTCCGTCTACTATAGAAAATTTAGTTAAAGAGAAACCATCTGGTACAATTCCTGTATGGTGTGATGTACAAACAGCTATATGTAGTCCAAATGCGCCTGCAACACCAACTATTATTGGTAAATATTATTATCAATTAAAGTCTTATGACACAACTACTAAATTGTACAGTATTGCATATGTTAATGACACTGTAATTATTAAACCACCAGTTCCTATAGTAAATGATTCTACCTATATAATTGGTGTGGCTAATAACCCATCCAATGTTGGTGTCCAAGTGAAGGCTATGACAGGTGGTAGTTTAAAGTATTTCTTAAAAACTATTTTATTAAATGCTGTTCCTGGTTTAGGGAATGCTCCAGGTACAGTAAGCTATACCGTAAGTCAGGTAGTGAATCAAATTGAAAGTGATACAGCAAGCTTTAAAGTAACATTGTTGCATCCAAATGATGTAATGCATTTGCAAAAAATAGCAGGTGAAGCTGTGCTTCAATCAAACTCTTCATTCAATATTCCCTTTACTTTCATTGCACGCAATGTGTTAAATAAGCAATTGGATAGTGTATTGATTACAGATAATTTAATGAATTCCATTGCATCACCTGGCACATTTAGTGTTGTAAGCTTAAGTGGAACGGGAGGATTGGTTACTAATACCAACTTTAATGGCAAGACAGATATTAATGTAACTACATATGCTAGTAAATTAATAGCTAATGCGATTGATACCATTAAATTAATGATCAATGTAATACCAAATGGTTATAGTGGTGTTCTTCAAAACACAGCTATTTTAAATGCTAAAACTCTATATGGTAAATTATCAATGAATTCAAGCTCTAAAGCTTGGTCTTCATCAGATATTACTAAAACGCCAACACCATATACAATTCCAGATTTAAGAATTGATATTCCAGAAGGATTCTCTCCAAATAGAGATGGCGTAAATGATAGGTTTGTTATTATTAAACCTTATGGAACGATACTTGAATTAGAAGTATTCAATAGATGGGGTAATATAGTGTACACAAATTCAAATTATAATAATGAGTGGGATGGTAGAGGTACGAATAATTTCCTTGGTCAAGAATTATTAGATGGAGGATACTATTATACCTTAAAAGCTAAATCTCCTAATGGTATTGTTCAAATATTTAAAGGATTTGTATTAATTCAAAGATAAAATGAGAAAAATAAATCAAATAGTCATACTTGTTCTTGGCGTTTTATGTTGCCAGCAATTGGCTGCACAATCTTTGCCAATGTACTCACAGTATATGTATAATATGGTGAACATTAACCCAGGATACGCTGGTAACAGAAGCGTTCCTAGTTTGTCGGCTATCTGGAGAGAACAATGGGTTGGTTTACCTGGATCACCAACAACCAAGTCTTTCACTTACGATGCAGCAACCAAAGACAATAAAAATGGATTTGGTGTGCAGTTGTATGATGACAAATATGTGAATTATATTAAAAGAACTGGGGTGAATCTATATTATAATTTTAAAATTCCTGTTTCTGAGAGAGGTGTATTAAGTCTTGGTTTAAAAGGTGGTTTTTATAATGACACTAAGAATTTAAATAGTACTTATTTAGGAGCTAGTAACTATCAAACAGATGTTGCATATGCTACTAATTTAAATCAAGTTGTGCCTTTAGCGGGTGCCGGGGTGTACTATAATGATGATAAATTTTATGCAGGTTTTTCTGCACCAGATTTGATCGTGTTTTCTAAAGTAAAAAATTATAATGCCGACAATAGTTTGTTTCAAGTAAATGAGATTCATTATTTCTTAACCTCTGGTTATTCATTTGATATCAATGATGAAGTACAATTAAAGCCTTCATTTTTATTAAAAGCTACAAGTGGTGCCCCATTAGAAATTGATTTAAACACCAATATTTGGTTAAAAAATATGGTTGGTTTAGGTCTTTCTTATAGAACTGCTGAATCAATATTGGGTATGGCAGAAGTGCAAGTAACTCCTCAGCTTAGATTTGGTTATGCTTACGATATGCCTTTCAAGCGTCCAAATTCGCATGAATTATTCTTGCGTTATGAGTTTGGTCGTTTATTCCCTAACAGTAAATCTTACAAGTTATTTTAATTATGAATACCTATATATCTAAAATACTAACCTTATTATTTGCTGTTATTCTTAGTAGCTCAAGTATTATTGCACAAAAGGCAAGTAATTCTTTATTATTAAGAGATTCCTTAGATTTTAAACAAAATCAAGTAGGAGTGAATAGCGACAATAACGAGTTCAATCCAATTCCATATAAAGGAGGATTATTATTTGTTTCTAATAAAAAATCAGCAACGAATCCTTTGGGCTTTAATAAGGTTTATTGGGTGCCTCAATCCTTATTAGGTAAAAAATCAAATGGGTCAGATTCTCTAAAAAAGAAGTTTAATTTCAATGATGATTTTACTGCGCCAACTAGTAATGATAATAATATCTTAACTAGATATAGTAGGGCGAAGGCCAAGAAATCAATGAATCCTGTAGAGCAGCAATTTGCCGACTTTAATCCTGATCAAGCTTTTGCAATTGACGATACAAATAATATAGTTATTTATCCAAAGTTGTCTAATAAAAAAGTGAATGGCTTGAATAGGTGGGAGCTATGGGAGGCTACACTTCAAAATGGAAGAACTATTAAGGATCATAAAATAAAGATTATAGATTCAGCAGCGGATTATCTTTATCCTAACTTGACAGATAATGGGAATAAACTTTATTTCTCCAGTAATAGAGCTGGTGGTAAGGGTGGAAATGATATTTATGTTATTGAAAAAGTAAATGGAGTTTGGCAAAATCAGCCATTGAATGTTGCTGAAATTAATACAGAAGCCAATGAGATTTATCCGATAGTAATGGCAGGCTCTTTGAGGTATACATCTGATAGAGTTGGAGGCGTTGGCGGATATGATTTATATGAATATTTGCCTTTAAAAAAATTGAATAGCAATTTGGGTTATCCAATTAATACTGCAAATGATGATCTTGCTTTATCAGTAATTGGTGATCAATACTATTTGACATCCAATAGGGCAGGTTCTATTGACATTGTTGCAATGAATTATGCTCCTGTTAATATTAGTATCAATGGTCAACTCATTTATGCTAGAGATGGTCAATTAGTTCCTAATCAAAAATTATACATTTTTGATGTAGATGAAAATATTTTAGTAGATAGTGTGATGACTGATGCGAATGCTAATTATACTTTTAATGCTAAGCCTAACAGAAATTATCAAGCTTCTGCTTATAATGCGGATGGTATTAAAGAGGTGATTGCATTTAAGACCAACGATCAAATTATTCAAAAAGCAGATATTGCTTTGAATTTACAAGGTAGAAGTCCTAAAATTATTAAGGATTCTATATATACAGCAATGGCAATAGCTGAGAAAGCAAAAGAGGATAGTATCAATAATGTAATGGGATATAATTCAAAGTATATTGTTTACTATGGTTTTGATAAAGCAGTATTAAGTACTAAAGAAAAGAAAACCTTAGATGCTTTGGCTGCAAAATTGAAAAGCAATAATAATGCCTATATCATTGTAGGTGCATTTACAGACTGCGTAGGTTCGTTTAAATACAACTATGCTTTATCTGTTAAAAGAGCACAATATGCTGTTAAATACCTGAGAGCTAAAGGAGTGCCTAAAAATCGTTTCACCTCTAATGGATATTCAAAGAATTATACCATTACTCCTTGTGATCCTAGGTCTAAAAATGCCCGTCAACAAATTAATAGAAGAGCGGAGATTGTATTAAGTGAAGTGAAGAGTACCAACTGGGCTACATTAGAGAAAGAAAGAGGTAAAGACTATTATGCAACTGTATTTAGTACAAGAAATAAGAATTTACCTACAATTAAACCTAGTATTAAATTAGATCAAACATTGCAGGTTAAATCAGTTCCTGTAAAAGCTTTGCCTGTTAAAGTCGACTCAGTAAAAGTTGTTAAAGAATCTATTGTTAAAGCTACTAATCCTGCTCCTGTAAAAGTTCTATCTGCTAAAGTGGATTCGGTTAAAGTAGTAAAAACCTCTCCAGCTAAACCTACACCTGTAAAACAAGTCGTTGACTCGGTTAAAACGGAAACAGTAAGAATGCCTAGTAGAAGACCCAATACTGCAAAAGGCCCTATGTTAGATAAAAAAGCTACTGAAGAAGTTAAAGAGGTTAAAGAAATAAAAGAAGTTAAGGTAGAAACTAAACCAGTTGCTCAAACTCAAAAAGAAGAAAAAGTAATTGTTGCGAATGTGTCTGAATATAATGATGAAATGGCAAAAGAAGAAATCTTAAAGGCATTAGATTCATTGGCAACATTGAAGAAAGAGCAAGAGCGTATTATTGAATACATGACTAAGCGTATTAACAAAAAACCAATTGATGTATTTGTAAGTTCTGATTCTGTAACCATTGAGATTTATGATAATGGTATCCACGATAAAGACTCTGTTTCTATTATTTACAATAACCGAATTGTAGTTGATAAGCAAGAATTAAAAGTGAGAAAGCCAATTACATTTAAATTAAAAGTCGACAAGAACAAGAAATACAATGAATTAGTGATGGTTGCGGAGAATTTAGGATCAGAACCTCCAAATACAGCTGTTATGTTTGTTACAGAGAAGTCTGGAAGAAGACAACAGGTAATGCTGGCAACAGATATGACGCATAATGAGGTCGTTTACTTTATACGAATAGGTAAAGAATAATATCCTAGAAAAACCCATCAATTTTGATGGGTTTTTCTTTACAAGAACTTTAGCTTAGTTTCGCAACTTATTATATCTGATTTATGAAGCGAATTGAAAGACATAGAGCTATTTTAGGAGTGGATGATAAAGCTACTTTAAGTGATCTAAAGAAAGTATATAGAAAGATCATGATGGAATGGCATCCTGATAAATTTCAGGATAGTGAGGAGTCAAAGAAAATGGCAGAAGAGAAGTCTACAAAATTGATTGCTTCTTATCATTTCTTGGTGAGCGTTCATCCAGAAACACATGAAGCTACGCTAACTGAATATACTGCTACTATCAATGATGCGAGTATTGATGACTTTGAATTTAAGTCTGAAATATTGCGTGTGGTTTTCTCTGATGGAAATGAATACGAATATTATGGTGTTCCCAAAGCGATCTATGTAAAACTAGTGAATTCAGACACCCCTGATAGATTCGCAAGAAGGCATATTTATAGCAATTACTTATACCGCAGTACTTCCAAAATTGTTGGAGGAAACTAGCTTTTTTACACTCTAAGTTCAAACAATTTATAATTTTCCTTGTTATGTAAATAATGGTGGGAATAATCTTCTATTTTTACCTATAATCGTATCAAAAACAATTAATTGAATATGGAAAACATGTCTAAAGATGGTGCTAAATGCCCTTTTACAGGCGCAACTGCTACCCCAACTCAAAGTAGTGCTGGCAATGGCACTAGAAACCAAGATTGGTGGCCTAATCAGCTTAGATTAAACATTCTTCGTCAACATTCAAATTTGACGAATCCAATGGATAGCTCTTTTGATTATGTAAAAGAGTTTAATTCTATTGATTATAAAGCTTTAAAACAAGATATTTATGATTTAATGACCACTTCTCAAGATTGGTGGCCTGCGGATTATGGACATTATGGACCTTTCTTTATTAGAATGGCATGGCATAGTGCTGGTACTTATCGTACAACAGATGGTAGAGGTGGTGGAGGTGCAGGTATGCAAAGATTTGCTCCATTAAATAGCTGGCCTGATAATACCAACTTGGACAAAGCGCGTTTATTGTTATGGCCTATAAAAAAGAAATATGGCAAGAAATTGTCTTGGGCCGATTTGATGATTTTAGCAGGTAACTGTGCATTAGAATCTATGGGCTTTAAAACTTTTGGCTTTGCTGGCGGTAGAGAAGATGTTTGGGAACCACAAGAAGATGTGTATTGGGGTAAAGAGCGTGAGTGGTTAGGTGATAAAAGATATACTGGAGATAGAGATTTAGAAAATCCATTAGCAGCTGTGCAAATGGGATTGATTTATGTGAACCCAGAAGGACCTAATGGTAATCCTGATCCAATTGCTTCGGCAAAAGACATTCGTGAGACATTTGCAAGAATGGCTATGAATGATGAAGAGACTGTTGCCTTAATTGCAGGTGGCCATACTTTTGGTAAAACACACGGAGCAGGTGACCCAGGAAAATATGTTGGTAAAGAACCAGCTGGTGCAAGTATTGAAGAGCAAGGAACTGGTTGGAAAAATACCATGGGTTCTGGTAATGGCATAAATACTATTACAAGTGGCTTAGAAGGTGCTTGGACAACTACACCTACTCAATGGAGCAATAATTATTTCGAGAACTTATTCGGATACGAGTGGGAATTAACTAAGAGTCCAGCAGGTGCACATCAATGGAAGCCAAAAGCTGGTGCAGGTGCTGGTACAGTGCCTGATGCGCATGATCCAAGCTTGAAGCATGCTCCAACTATGTTAACTACAGACTTAGCTTTAAGATTTGATCCAGCATACGGACCAATCTCTAAAAGATTTTATGAAAACCCAGATCAGTTTGCAGACGCATTTGCAAGAGCTTGGTTTAAATTAACACACCGTGATATGGGACCTCGTTCTCGTTACACTGGACCAGAAGTTCCTTCTGAAGTGTTAATCTGGCAAGATCCAATTCCTGCTGCAACTAAATCAAATATTGACGATAAAGATATCGCTGATTTAAAATCAAAAATTTTAGCAGCTGGTTTATCTATTAGTGAATTAGTTTCAACTGCATGGGCTTCTGCATCTACTTTCCGTGGATCTGATAAACGAGGTGGCGCGAATGGTGCAAGAATTAGATTAGCTCCTCAAAAATATTGGGCTGCAAATAATCCTGCGCAATTAACTAAAGTATTAGATGCATTAGAAGCAATTCAAAAAGCATTTAATACAGGTGCTAAGCATGTGTCAATGGCTGACTTAATTGTATTAGGTGGTGTTGCAGCCATTGAGAAAGCAGCTAAGAATGCTGGTCATGATATTAAAGTTCCATTTACAGCAGGTAGAGCTGATGCTTCAGAAGCTGAAACAGATGTTGCATCTTTTGCAGTATTGGAACCAATCGCTGATGGATTCAGAAATTATATCAAAGCAAGAACATTTGTATCTCCAGAAGAAATGTTAATTGATAAGGCTCAGTTATTAACTTTAACTGCTCCTGAATTAACTGTTTTAGTAGGAGGGATGCGTGTATTGAATACTAACTATGATGGTTCTAAGCATGGTGTATTCACAGATAAGCCTGAAACTTTAAGCAATGATTTCTTCACTAACTTGATTGACTTTAGTACTACTTGGAAAGAGAGTACTACTAAAGGAATTTTTGAAGGAGTAGATCGTGCTTCTGGTAAACTTAAATTTACTGGAACAAGAGTTGATTTAATCTTTGGATCTAATTCTGAATTACGCGCTTTAGCTGAAGTGTATGCTTGTGATGATGCAAAAGAAAAATTTGTACATGACTTTGTAGCAGCATGGAATAAAGTAATGAACTTAGATAGATTTGATTTGTAATAATTAAATTGAATTGTATAGAATAACCCTCAAGAGATTGGGGGTTATTTTTTTGCAGGACTGTCAGCTGGGACTGTCGGCTTCACTTCGTTTCGCCGACTTCCTAAATGGCGGGCGTACCCAAACCCTTTCGCAACTGCTCCGCAGCTGCTTGGGTTTTTTGCTTCTCATCTGTTTACAAAAGCAAGCTTTTGACACAGCCTCGAAACAA
>JACCDU010401982.1_pt1 | contig 15064 bp, 12 predicted proteins | sample 7446081 | NCBI WGS metagenome assembly JACCDU01 (sample SAMN15323447, study PRJNA562643) | freshwater metagenome | isolation source: river surface water | place: USA:Blue River Watershed | collected 2017-08-17
GCACGCGGGCGGCATCGGCCGTGGGGGTGGAGGCGTCCGCGCCGGCCAGCACGCGCAGTTCCGACTCGTTGGGCGTGAGTACGTCGCACAGGCGGGTGAGTTCGTCGGGCAGCGGCATGGCTGGCGCCGGATTGAGCAGCGTCACCACCCCCGCAGCCCGCGCCAGGCGGAAGGCCTCCAGCGTCGCCGCCAGGGGCACTTCGCAGGAAGCCATCACGACCCGCGCCGCGCGCAGGGTGACCGCGGCCGCCTGCACCTGCGCGGCGCCCAGGCCCGCGCCGGCGCCGGGCGCGACGGCGATGCTGTTGTCGCCGTCGTCGTAGACCAGGATCTGCGCAACGCCGCTGGACTCGCCCTCGGCCACGGCCACGTGTTCGGTGGCGATGCCCTCGCGCGCCCACAGGGACAGGGCCATGCGGCCGAAGTCGTCGTTGCCGATGCGGGCGATGACGGCGACGCGGGCGCCCTGGCGCGCGCAGGCGACCGAGGCATTGCTGCCCTTGCCGCCGGGGCCGATGCTGAAGGCGCCGGCCATGAGGGTCTCGCCCCGCGCCAGGGGCCGAGGGATGCGGCTGACGAGATCCGCGTTCCAGCTGGCGATGCACACGACCTGCGCGGGCGGCAGGGCTTCGGAAAGGGCGCCGGAGGGCGCGGGGGAATGGGTGTTGTGGCTCATGGGGAAAGCAGGCGATTGTGCGGTCGAAAGGGCGACCGCGCCAGCCCGGTTAATATTCGGCCCGCAGTACCGGCGATCATCGCCGGGTATTCCACAACAAACGACCCGGAGAGATCCATGACCGAAGCCAAGCCCAAGCGCGCCGCCAACCCCGCCTTCATGAAGGCCATGAAGCCCAGCGCCGCGCTGGCGGCCGTGATCGGCGCCGAGCCCCTGCCCCGCACGGAAGTGACCAAGAAGATCTGGGAATACATCAAGAAGCACAACCTGCAGGACGCCGCCAACAAGCGCAACATCAACGCCGACGCCAAGCTGCAGCCGATCTTCGGCAAGGCCCAGGTCACGATGTTCGAAATGACCAAGCTGGTCAACGCGCACCTGTCCTGATCCAGGCATCCCCCCGCCGCCGCCCGTGAGGGCAGCGGCAAGCCGAAGGCCGCCTCACGGGCGGCCTTCGCGCTTTCAGGCCTGGCGCAGCCTCGCCTGGATCTCCCGGGCCCGCGTGGCCGCCGCGCCCGCGCCCACCAGCACCGTGGCGGCGGGATGCGCCAGCATGGACTCGAAGGCCTGGCGCACCCGCGCGCCGTCGATCGCCTCCACCGCCGCCACCGCCGCGCGCACGCTGAACACCTCGCCCCGGGCCCACAGCAGGTCCACGCACCGCTGCAGCATGCGCAGCGGCCGCTCGGCGGTGCGCACCAGGGAGACAACCAGCTGGTTGCGCGCGCGCTCCAGGTCCGTGGCCGAGACGGCCTGCGCATGCTGGGCCATCAGGCGCGCCAGTTCCTGCGTGAAGGCGGGAAGCTTGTCGGGGGTGGTGGTGGCATCGACCATGAAGGCGCCATGGGCGTCGCCCACGTCGGCCGTGGCGCCCACGGAATAGGCCAGACCCAGCCGCTCGCGCACCGCGTCCACCAGCGGCGCGCTCATGCCGCCGCCAAACAGGGTGGCGGCGAAGCTGGCCAGGTGCGCATGCTCGCTGCGGGTGGCAATGGGCCAGGCGATGGTGACGTAGGCCTGCGACAGCCCGGGCAGCCGCCGGGCCTGGGCCTGCCCCAGGTGCGGCGGCGTCTGCGGCACCACGGGGGCGCGCGCGCCGTCCCCGCGCGGCACCCCGCCAAACAGGTCCTGCGCCTGCGCCAGGAAGGCATCCACGTCGAAGCTGCCGGCGCAGGCCACGACCATGCGCTCGCCCACGTAATGGGCCTTCACGTGCGCCACCAGGTCGTCGCGCGTGATGGCGCCAATGGTGTCCGGCGTGCCGATGATGGGCCGGCCCATGGGGTGGTCGCCCCACAGGGCCCGGTCCAGCAGCAGGTAGGACAGCTGCTGCGGGTCCTCGTCGTACTCGGTGGCCTCCTGCAGGATCACGTCGCGCTCGCGCTCCAGCTCGGCGGGCGGGAAGGTGCTGGCCAGCACGATGTCGGCCAGCAGCTGCGTCATCTGCTGCACATGCCGGCCCAGGCCCTCCAGGTGGTAGCAGGTGGCGTCCTTGTCGGTGTAGGCGTTCATGTCCGCGCCCAGCGACTCGGCCGCCAGGTTGACCGCCTGCACCGAGCGCGTGGCCGTGCCCTTGAAGGCCATGTGCTCCAGGAAGTGGCTGACCCCGGCCTGCTCGGCGGCCTCGTCGCGCGAGCCGGCCCGGATGAAGACCGCCACGCTGGCACTGGCCAGCTGCGGCATGGGCACCGCCAGCAGCGTCAGCCCGTTGGGCAGGGTGGAGATCAGCGGCTGGGGATCGTGCATCGGGGAGGACAAGGCAGTGTCGGCGAAGTCGGCAGATGGGGCCATTGTCATCCAAGGGCCAGCAGGAGGCCCGGGATGCAATTTGCAGCAGTTGTTACCTCATCCGGTCGACGACCCCGCCTGGCCGAGCCTAGGATCAATTTCCCCCAAGCTGGAAGGAACAACCATGAACAACAAGACCCGCACCCGCATCGCTCGCGCCCTGTCCCTCGCCCTCGCGCTGTCCCTGGCGGCGCAGGCGCCGATCGCCCAGGCCGAGATCGTCGATACCGACGCCCTGGCCACCCCCAGCCAGGTCGAACTGGACCGCGCCAAGGTCCAGTCCTTCGTGGACCGCGCCAACGCCGCGCAGCGCCTGCAGGCCATGGGCCTGAGCGGGCTGGTGGCCCGGGACCGCGTGGCCTCGCTGAGCGAGGCCGAGGTCCATGCCCTGGCCCAGCGCGTGGACACGCTGCCCGCGGGCGGCGACCTGAGCAACCAGGACCTGGTCCTCATCCTCCTGGTGGCCATCCTCGTCGCGATCGCGCTCTGACGGCCGATGCGACGGCCGACACGCCCGGCGTGGACCGTGCTGCCGCCTCGCTGGCGGACGGGCCTGGCCGTCCTCGTGCTGGCCGGGCTGTCGGGCTGCGCCTCGCTGGCCCCGCCCGACTACCGGCAGGGCCTGCCCCCCACCCAGGCCCCGCAGGTGGAACTGGCCCAGGTGCCTTTCCACCCCCAGGAGGACTACCAGTGCGGCCCCGCCGCCCTGGCGACGGTGCTGCAAAGCGCCGGGTTCGCCCGCACCCCCGAGCAGTTGGTGGAACAGGTGTACCTGCCAGCGCGGCAAGGCAGCCTGCAGGTGGAGTTGCTGGGCGCCTCCCGCCGGGCGGGCGCCGTGCCCTATGTGCTGCGCAAGCAGCCCGACGCCCTGCTGCGCGAGGTGGCCGCCGGGCACCCGGTGGTGGTGCTGCAGGACGTGGGCGGGCTGATGCGCACGCAATGGCACTACGCGGTGGTGGTGGGCTATGACCTGCCGGCCCAGACCCTGACACTGCGCTCCGGCCCGCACCGCCGGCTGGTGATGCCGCTGCACGAATTCGACCGCACCTGGGCCCGCTCCGAGCGGTGGGCCTTCGTGGCGCTGCCGCCGGGGCGGTTGCCGGCCACGGCCAACGAGCCGGACTACATCGCGGCGGCGGCGGCCTTCGAGCGGGTGATGCCCGCACTCGGCCCGCAGGCCTACGAGGCGGCGCTGGCCGCCTGGCCGGGGAACCTGTTCGCCCGGCTGGCGCTGGGCAATGCGGCCTACCGGCAGGGCCGGCTGGCGCAGGCGCAGGCCCATTACCGCCAGGCCACCGAACGCCACCCCGAGGCGGCCGACGCCTGGAACAACCTGGCGCAGGCCCTGTTCGAGCTGGGCCGCGCCGGGGAGGCGCGGGACGCCGCGCAACGCGCCCTCACCCTGGGCGGGCCGCGCGCGGCGACCTATGCGGCGACGCTGGGGAAGATCGAGGCCGCGCCGGGAACCGCGGACGCCGCAGGAGCGGCCGGGACCGTGCGCGTGCCGGCTGCGACCGGCCCGGGTCAGGTGCCGCAGAACGTGCGGTAGGCCGCCGTCACCGCCGCGGGCGCGGGCTCGGCGTAGGCCGCGAAGGCCGGCCGCTCCTCGAAGGGCGCGCGCACGGCCGCCAGCAGGCGATCGAAGGGCCCGAGGTCGCCCTCCTCCATGGCCGCCTCCAGCGCCAGCTCCACCTGGTGGTTGCGCGGGATGATCCAGGGATTGGCCCGCCGCATGCGCCGCGCGCGTTCGCCGGGGGTGACGCCGCTGTCGAGGCTGCAACGCGCCTGCCAGCGGGCCAGCCAGCCCTGGAGCGCCGGCAGGTCGGTGAACAGGGCGCGCAGCGGGGCCTCGTCACCCGCCGCGGCATCGGCCAGCCGGCGCCAGCCCAGGGTGAAGTCCACGCGCTGCGCGTGCAGCAGGGCCAGCCAGTCGTCCGCCAGCGAGGCATCCGGCCCTGGGTCCGTCGCTGCCTCCCTCCCCCCATCAGCACCGGCACCCGCATCCGCCGGGGCCAGCCCCAGCTTGGCGCGCTGGCCCTGGCGCAGGTGCGCCTCGTACTGCGCGGGAAACGCATCGATCACCGCCGTGGCCTGGGCCACCAGGCCCTCGGCGGCGGCGTCCTCGTCCCCCCCGGCCGCGACCTCGTCCTCCACCATCAGCGGCAGCAGGGCCTCGGCCAGGCGGGCGAGGTTCCAGCGCGCGATGCCGGGCTGGTTGCCATAGGCATAGCGGCCCTGGCGGTCGATGGAGCTGAAGACGGCCTGCGGGTCGAAGGCCTCCATGAAGGCGCAGGGCCCGTAGTCGATGGTCTCGCCGGAGACCGTCATGTTGTCGGTGTTCATCACGCCATGGATGAAGCCGGCGTTCATCCACTGCGCCACCAGCGCCGCCTGCCGCTGCGCCACGCGCGCCAGCAGCCCCATGTAGCGACCCGGGGTGCCGGCCAGGTCGGAGTCGTGCCGGGCGATGGCGTAGTCCGCCAGCAGGCGCAGCCGCGCCCCGTCCCCGCGCGCGGCGGCGAACTGGAAGGTGCCCACCCGCAGGTGGCTGGCCGCCACCCGCGTCAGCACGGCACCCGGCAGGGGGCGCTCGCGGTAGACCGGTTCGCCCGTCGCGGCCACGGCCAGGGCCCGCGTGGTGGGAATGCCCAGCGCGTGCATGGCCTCGCCGATGAGGGCCTCGCGCAACATGGGCCCGACGGCAGCCTTGCCGTCACCGCCACGGGAGAACGGCGTGCGGCCCGAGCCCTTGAAGGCGATGTCGCGCCGCCGTCCCGCGCGGTCGACCAGCTCCCCCAGCAGGAGGGCGCGACCATCTCCCAGCTGCGGGGAGAACCCCCCGAACTGGTGGCCCGCATAGGCCTGCGCGATCGGCTCGGCGCCCGGGGGCAGCACATTGCCCGCGAACAGGTCCGCGCCCCCGGGCCCCGCCAGCGTGGCCGGGTCCAGGCCCAGTTCCGTCGCGAGCGGCAGGTTGAGAAATAGCAGGCGCGGCGCCGGTACGCGGGACGGCTGACAAGGCGCATGCAGGCCCGCCAGCTCGCGCGCGTAGGTGTTGTCGAACGGCCAGGCGGCCAAGGATGTAGAAGGCATCGCTGCGAGTTTGACAAGTAGCGCCGACCGTGTCCGCGCCAAGGTTGTTGGGGCCCAGGCCGCGCCTGCCTGCTTCAACCCGCCTCGGCCGCGACCGCCGGCGCATGCCGGCGCGCATAGTCCGCGAAGTCCGCCGCCGGCAGCGGCCGGCTGAACAGGTAGCCCTGGAAGCGTTCGCAGCCGTTGCCGGCGAGCACCTGGCGCTGGGCTTCGGTCTCCACGCCCTCGGCCACCACGGCCAGGCCCAGGCTGCGGCCCAGGGCCATCACCATGCGGGCGATGGCCAGGTCGTTGGCGTCGATGTCGATCGCGCGCACGAAGCCCTGGTCGATCTTGAGTTCGTTGAACGGCAGCCGCTTGAGGTAGGACAGCGACGAGAATCCGGTGCCGAAATCGTCCAGCGAGAAGCCGACGCCCTGGCGGCCCAGCGCGGACATCTTGGCGGTGACGTCGTCGATGTTGTCGATCAGCAGGCTCTCGGTCAGCTCCAGGGTCAGCCGCGAGGGCTCGACGCCGTTGGCGGCCAGCTGTTCCAGGACCAGGGCCACGAAGTCGGGCTGCTCGAACTGGCGCGAGCTCACGTTCACCGACACCTTCACCCCGGCCAGCCGGGGATCGGCGCTCCACCGCGCCAGCTGGCGGCAGGCCTCGCCCAGGATCCAGCGGCCCAGGTCCACGATGAGCCCGCTGTCCTCTGCCACCGGGATGAACTCGCCCGGCGAGACCATGCCGCGCACCGGATGCTGCCAGCGCACCAGGGCTTCGGCGCCGAGGATGCGCCCGCCCAGACCCACCTGGGGCTGGTAGACCAGGCGGAACTGGCCGGCCTTCAGGGCCTCGCGCAGGTCGCCTTCCAGGGCCACGCGGGCGTTGAGGTTGTCCTGCATGGCCGGGTCGAACGCCACCAGCCGGTCACCGCCGGCGGACTTGGCGTGGTACATGGCCAGGTCGGCGCAGCTCAGGAGCGCTGAAGGCGTGCTGGCGCCTTGGCCCAGGATCGCCAGGCCGATGCTCGCGCTGCCGTGGTAATCGGCACCCGCCACGATCGCCACTTCCCGCAGGCGCTGCAGCAAGACGTCGCCCAAGGATCGGGCCTGGGACTGAGCGGTCGCCGGGTCCGGGTCCAGGTCCTTGAGCAGGACCACGAATTCATCGCCCGCCAGCCGCGCCACGGTATCGCCAGGCGGCGCTGTGACGACCAGGCGGGAGGCGACCAGCCGCAGCAGCTGGTCGCCCTGTTCATGCCCCAGCCGGTCGTTCAGGGACTTGAAGTCGTCGAGGTCCACATACAGCAGCCCCGCGCCACGCCCTTCGCGCAGGCTGTCGGCCACGACCTGGTGCAGGCGGTCCATCAGCAAGCGGCGATTGGGCAGGCCCGTGACGGGGTCGCTGAAGGCCAGTTGCTCGATCTGGGCCTGGGCCTGGCGGCGGGAGGTGGTGTGGTGGCACACGGACAGGATGCAGGGCTGCCCATCGAGCTCGATGAGCGCGGCGGACAACTGCACCAGGACCGACCGGCCGTCGCGGGTGACGAACTCGGTGTCGAAGTTTTCGCAGCGCCCGCGCTTGCGCAGGGCGTCCACCAGGAACAGGCGGTCCTGCGGTCGCCGCCACAAGCCCATCGCCGCCGAAGTCAGGCCCTGCACTTCCCCGGTATCCCAGCCGAACAGGCGGGAAAAGCTTTCGTTGGCCACCAGGTAGCGGCCATCGTCCAGCCGGGTGATGCTGATCGCGTCCGGGCTGACCCGGAAGGCCGTGCTGTAAAGCACCTCGCTGCGGGCCAGTTCCCCGCGCTGGCGCGTGAGCTCGTCGACCAGCCCGTTGAAGGACTGGATCAGGACGCCGATTTCATCCATGCGTTGCACGGCCAGCCGTGGCACATCGCCGGCTGCCAGCTGGCCAGACGTCAGGCGCCCCAGCCGGTCCGCGGCCTCTCCCAGCGGCGCCAGCTGGCGCCGCATCACCAGCCAGGTCATGGCCCCCGCGAACAGGGCCAGCAGCGTGATGCCGACCAGGGCATGGCGCAGGGTCTCGTGGGCCGGCTCGAAGGCCTCGTCGGTGGGCAAGGAGACGGCCACGTACCAGGGCGCGGAGGCCAGGCGCTTGACGGACGCCAGGACCTCGATGCCGCGCGGGTCGACAAAGATGGTCGAGCCCTCGAAGCCGGCCAGGAAGCTGTCCAGGACGGGGCTGTTGCCCGGCGGTGGCAAGGGCGCCAGCCGGCGCCCGCGGTCGGAGGAGGTGACCACCATCCGGTCGCGCGCCGAAACCAGCAGCAGGGAACCGGTCTCGCCGAAGGTCTTGCCGCGGAAGGCGTTGAGGAAGCCCGGCTGGTCCAGGTCCAGCACACCGGCCACCACGCCGACCACCTCGCCACGCGCGTCGCGGATGGGGCTGGACATCACCACCACCGGCGCCTTGGTGATCCGGCCCATCACGGGCCGGCCGATGTAGGGGCGGCCAGTGGTCAGCACCTGGCTCACGTAGTCCCGATCGGCAAAGCTCACGCCCAGGCGCGGCAGGGACACCGGGTAGGACGCCACGGCAATGCCTCGGGCATCCGTGACGAAGGTGCCGCCGCTGAACAGGTTCTGGAACACCGGCAGGTCGTCCAGCAGCCGCTGCATCTCCATCGGGTTGAACGACCGCAGGCCGCCCATGAGGGCCACCTGTTCCAGCGCGAGCTGCCGCTCCTTGAGCTGGCGGTCGATCAGGTCGGCCAGGGTCACGGTGACGTCTTCCTGCTGCGCCGTCAGGACGCGCTCGATGCTGGTGTGGAGAAGCCGCTCGACATACAGGGCCAGTCCCGCCGCGATGGACAGGAAGACCGACAGCGTGAGCAGCGTCAGACGCGCTTTCAGGGACCGGGCCGGGGACAGGGCAGACAGCAGGCGCAAGGAATCGGCTCCGGCTCAGGAATGGGCAACGGCAGTCGCCTGCCCTTTGCGCTGGTACATCTCGCGGTCGGCGTGCACCAGCAGCGCATCGGCCGAACCCCCATGGTCCGGGTAGACCGCCAGCCCGATGCTGACGCCGATGCGCACCTCGACATCGGCCACCTGGATCGGCGCCGACAGCGACCAGGCGATGCGGCCGCGGAGGTTGGCCAAGGCCTCGTCCCCGACCAGCGGATCGAGCACCACCACGAACTCGTCCCCGCCGATGCGGGCCACCACGTCGTCGTTGCGGACGCAACTGCGTATGCGGCTGCCCACCACTTTCAGGACCTCATCGCCCGCCGCATGGCCGTACAGGTCGTTCACGGGCTTGAAGCCATTGAGGTCCATGTACAGGACGCCCACCCGGCCTCCCGCCTCGGACGCGCGGGCGATGGCGTCGGACAGGTGGCGCAGCAGGGCGTGGCGGCTCCTCAGTCCGGTCAGCGTGTCGTTCATCGCCACGTATTCCAGTTCCCGGCGGTGGCGGCCCTGGGCGTTCGCGCGCCGCGCCAGCCAGGCCAGGGTGAGGCCGCTGACCCACAGCACGCCCAGGCCGACGCCCGTCTTGAGCCGGTCGTCGGCGATGGTCCGCTCCACGGGCCGGAGGACGGACTGCACGCCCAGGCCGATCACCACCAGGACGGGGTACTGCTCCAGGCGCTGCCAATGGACCAGGCGCTCGATCTCGTCGACGTTCGAGCGCGCCACCAGGCTGCCGGTGGGCGGGGCCCCGGGGGCCAGGAAGGGCCGGCCCGGGTCGGAGCTCTTGCCGAGGATGCCATCCATGCCCTTGTTGCGCGCCAGGTACTCGCCCGACTGCCGCAGGATCGTGACGGCGTCGTCGGAATCCAGCGCCACATCGGCCAGGGCTTCCTGCAGGTAGGACGGCGACATCGACAGCACCAGCACCCCGGCCAGGGCGCCGTCCTGGAAGATGGGCCGGCTGAACTGGATGGACCACTGCTTGGACACCCGGCCCATCACCGGCTGGCTGATGAACAACTGGTCGCGCCCGCCCTCGAGGTGGACCTTGAAGTGCTCGCGGTCGCCCAGGAACACCTTCTCGGAGGTGCCGAGGTTCGAGTACGCCAGGTACCCGTCGGCGCCGATCACCGCGACCTGCAGCACGACCCCCGGGGGCAATCGCTCGATCGCCAGGCGCGCCCGCTCGTCGAAGCCCTTGCCCCGGCTTTGCGCATAGGTCGCCGCCAGCTCCCGCGCGGTCGTGTCCACCGTGCGGAACAGGATGGACGCCGCCGTGGACATGGCGCTGGTGACCTGCGCCGCGCGCAGGCGAGCCTGCGAGGTCATTTCAGCGCGCAGGCGATCGGAGGCCTGGGCGTGCTGCCACCACAGCGCGGCCGACACCAGCGCCAGCATCAGCACCACGGCCGTGCCGAAGGTGCGCGACTCGCTCCAGTGCTTCTTGCTGGTGGGCTCAGGGTGTGGATCGGGCAGGGACTTGCGGCTATCCGGAGTCATGCCCTATGGTAGCCGAGCGTTGCGGGCCGGATGGAAGGCGACGAAAGTTCGCAGGCATCCCCGAAGGGCGCAGGCTACCGGTAGGTTGCCAGCAGGATGTTCGTCTCCGTGCTGCGGATGCCGCTGATCAGGCGCACCCGCTCGAGGATCTCGGAGAGCTCGCCCATGGAGCGCGCCTCCAGTTCGGCCAGCAGGTCCCAGCGGCCATTGGTGTCGTGCAGGGCCACCACGCCCGGCTCGCCCAGGAGGTCCGCGACCACCCGGCGCGTGCGGTTACCCTCGACCAGCACCCCCATCCAGGCGCGGATGCGATCGGGCTGCGCGTCGGGCCGCAGCTTCACCGTGTAGCCCACGATGACCTGGTCGTCCTCCAGCTTGCGGATGCGGTTGGTGACCGTGCCGCGCGACACTCCGAGCCGGGCGGCCAGGGCGGCCACCGTCAGGCGGGCGTCCTGCCGCAGCAGGGCGATCAGGTCATGGTCGGTCTGGTCCATGCACGCTTTGGCAGCCCGGGCTGCCGAAATGGCAGCTGAGGGCGCATTTCAGGACATTCTTGCCGATTTTCATTGCCGCCGCATCCCTGGACACTGGCCGCACCGGCCCGTTTCCCAGGAGTTGCCATGCGCCCCTCCCCCACCCTGTTCCTCAGCGTCACGGATGTGGCCGACCTGGTCCGCCAGCGGGGCCTGGCGGCCTGCATCGCCGGCATCGCCGACACGATCCACGCGGACTTCCTGCGCTGGCCGCAGTTCGACAAGTGCGCCCGGCTGGCCCACCACTCGCCGGACGGGGTGATCGAGCTGATGCCCATCTCCGACGGCACGACCTACAGCGTCAAGTACGTCAACGGCCACCCAGGCAACCCGGCGGCCGGCCTGCCCACGGTGATGGCCTTCGGCGTGCTCGCCGATGTGGCCACGGGCATGCCCTTGATGGTCAGCGAGCTGACGCTGACCACCGCGATGCGCACGGCGGCCACCTCGGCCCTGGCGGCGCGTTGGCTGGCCCGGCCGGACAGCCGGGTCATGGCGCTGGTGGGCAACGGCGCGCAAAGCGAGTTCCAGGCCCTTGCCTTCCAGCACCTGGCGGGCATCCGCACCCTGCGCCTGTTCGACACCGATCCCGGCGCAACGGCCCGCCTGGCCGCCAACCTGGAGGGGTCGGGCCTGGCGATGCAGCCCTGCGCCAGCGTGCAGGAGGCCGTGCGCGGCGCGGACATCGTGACCACCCTCACGGCGGACAAGGCCCGCGCCACCGTCCTCACCGCCGACATGCTGGCGCCGGGCCTGCATGTGAACGCCGTCGGCGGGGACTGCCCGGGCAAGACCGAGCTGGCGCCCGAGGTGCTGGCGGCGGCCAAGGTGTTCGTGGAGTTCGAGCCGCAGACGCGCGTGGAAGGCGACGTGCAGCAGATGCCGGCGGACCATCCGGTGACCGAGCTGTGGGAGGTGCTGGCCGGTCGCCGCAGCGGCCGGGACCACCGCGACCAGGTCACGGTCTTCGACTCCGTGGGCTTCGCGCTGGAGGACTTCTCGGCCCTGCGCTACCTGCACGCCGCGGCCGTGCAGGCGGGGCTGGGGCAGCGGCTGGCGCTGGTGCCCCGGCTGGACGATCCCAAGGACCTGTTCGGCGCCCTGCGCGCGCCAACGGCCCGTGAGGGCGTCACACCAGCGTGGCGCCGGCCTTGAGCGTCTTCATCACGAAGCTGGTCTTGCAGTCCTGCACGCTGGGGTGCTTGAGGAGCGTGTCCATCACGAACCGCGAGAAATGGTCCATGTCCACGACCATGACCTTGAGCAGCAGGTCCATCTCGCCCGTGAGCGACACGCACTCCACCACCTCGTTCCAGCCCTGGGCGGAGGCGGCGAGCAGGTCCAGCGGGCTGCGCTTGTCGCCGCCCGAGGGCTTGGCCATGCGCACCTGGATGTAGGCCGTCAGCCCCAGGCCCACCTTGCGCGCGCTGACCAGGGCGGCATAGCCCGCCACCACCCCCGACTCCTCCAGCTGCCGCACCCGGCGCAAAGCCGCCGAGGCCGACAGGCCGACCTCGCCGCCCAGTTCCTCGAAGGACAGGCGCCCCCGCTGCTGCAACGCAACAAGGATGCGGCGATCGATGGAATCAAGGTCCACTGCATCAGTCATGTGATTATTCTTGCATGATTCATGCGTCATTCACGCCAAATGCGCCCCAATTTGCAGGAAAAAAGCGCCGCCCGTTGCCTACAGTGCAGGATTCATCGACTGCACCCCGGAGCACACACATGGCCGACCTGTTTGACAACCCGATGGGACTCGAGGGCTTCGAGTTCGTGGAGTTCGCCTCCCCCACCCCCGGGCTGCTCGAGCCGCTGTTCGAGAAGATGGGGTTTTCCCTCGTCGCGAAGCACCGTTCCAAGGACGTGGTGCTTTACCGCCAGGGCGAGATCAACTTCATCGTCAACCGCGAGCCCCGGTCCGAGGCGGCCTACTTCGCCGCGGAGCACGGCCCCTCGGCCTGCGGCCTGGCCTTCCGGGTGCGCGATTCGCACCTGGCGTACCAACGCGCCCTGGAACTGGGCGCCCACCCGATCGACATCCCCACCGGCCCGATGGAGCTGCGCCTGCCGGCGATCAAGGGCATCGGCGGCGCGCCGCTGTACCTGATCGACCGTTACGAGGACGGCATGAGCATCTACGACATCGACTTCGAGTTCCTGCCGGGCGTGGACCGCCACCCCAAGGGCGTGGGCCTGAAGGTGGTGGACCACCTCACGCACAACGTCTACCGAGGCCGCATGGCGCACTGGGCGGCGTTCTACGAGCGGCTGTTCAACTTCCGCGAGATCCGCTACTTCGACATCAAGGGCGAGTACACCGGCCTGACCTCCAAGGCCATGACCGCGCCGGACGGCAAGATCCGCATCCCGCTCAACGAGGAGGCGGGCAAGACCTCCGGCCAGATCGAGGAGTTCCTGATGCAGTTCTCCGGCGAGGGCATCCAGCACGTGGCGCTGCTCACGGACAACCTGCTGGAGACGGTGGACCAGTTGCAGATGGCCGGCATCCCCCTGATGACCGCGCCCAACGAGGTGTACTACGAGATGCTGGAGGAGCGCCTGCCGGGCCACGGCCAGCCGGTGCCCGAGCTGCAGGCCCGTGGCATCCTGCTCGATGGCAGCACCGAGGGCGGCAAGAAGCGCCTGCTGCTGCAGATCTTCTCGCAGACGCTGCTGGGCCCGGTGTTCTTCGAGTTCATCCAGCGCGCGGGCGACGAGGGCTTCGGCGAAGGCAACTTCAAGGCCCTGTTCGAGTCGCTGGAGCGGGACCAGATCCGCCGGGGCGCGTTGCAGGTGGACGCCGAGCAGGCGCCGGCCTGACCCCCGCGGCGGCGGGCGGCCTCAGCCGCCGCGCGCCGCCGCCACCAGGTAGTCCAGCAGCATCCCCGCGGCTTTGGACATGCCGTCCCGGTCCCGGTAGCAGATGGCGAAGCGGCGCCGGGCCCAGGCGTCCGTCAGCGGGATCACGTGCAGCCCCAGCAGGGGGGCGAAGAAGCCGGCGATCTCCCGGGGGATGATGCTGATGCCCAGCCCCGCCTTCACCACCCGCATGGACGCCTCGAAGTTGGACACCTGGGTGCGGTAGTTCAACGCCCGCCCGGCCAGAGCAGCGGCACGGGACATCATCACGTTGACGGCGGTGGAGGCCTGCAGGCCCACGTGCTCGTCGTCCAGCGTGTCCGCGAAGGCGCAGCGCTTGCGCGCCGCCAGCCGGTGGCCCGGCGGCACCACCACGGCCAGGTGGTCGCTGCGGTAGGGGGCCGAGGCCAGGCCCTCGAGATTGCTCGCATCCCACAGCACGCCCAGCGCGGCGCTGCCCTCCCGGACACGGCGCACGACGTCCCGGCTCAGGCTCTCCTCGATATCCACGCGGATCTGGCGGTGCGCGGGCAACTGCAGGAAGGCGGCCAGGTCGTCGGGCAGCCGCTCCGAGATCGATGAAACGGTCGCCAGCACCCGCACCTGCCCGCGCACCCCCGAGCCGAAGCTGGACACGTCCTGCGCCGTGCGCTGGGCCGTGGCCAGCAGGGTGCGGGCCTGCTCCAGCAGGAGCTCGCCCGCCGCCGTGGGCGCCACGCCCCGGCGCTGGCGCTGCAGCAGCGGCACGCCCAGGTCCTCCTCCAGCTGCGCCAGCCGCTTGCTGATGGCCGAAGGCACCAGGTGCTCCTGCTCCGCGGCGCGGGTGATGTTGCCGCTCTCGCAGACGGCGACGAAGTGGCGCAGGCTGGTGAGGTCCAGGTCTTTCATGGCCCTGATTCTGCCTTGAAATAATGGAAAACCTACGATTCCAAAATACCACTTTCTCCACGGACGGGAATGCCTAGACTGCATCCCATGTCCAGCTTTTCCCCCGCCCTTCCCCGCGCCGCCACGATCCGTGAAGTCGGCCTGCGCGATGGCCTGCAAAGCATCGCCACCCTCGTGCCCACCGAGCGCAAGAAGGCGTGGGTGCGCCTGGCCCATGCCGCCGGCCAGCGCGAGATCGAGGTCGGCTCCTTCGTGCCGCCCAAACTGTTGCCCCAGCTGGCGGACACGGCCGAGGTCCTGGCCTACGCGAAGACGCTGCCGGGACTGCGCGCCTCGGTGCTGGTCCCCAACCTCAAGGGGGCCGAGCGCGCCATCGCCGAGGGCGCGGACCTGATGATCCTGCCGCTGTCCGCCAGCCACGCCCACAGCCTGGCCAACCTGCGCAAGACGCCCGATGACGTGGTGGCCGAACTGGCGCGCATCCGTGCCGCACGCGATGCCGCCGGCAGCCGCACCCTGATCGAGGGCGGCGTGGGCACGGCCTTCGGCTGCACGATCCAGGGCGAAGTGGCCGAGTCCGAGGTGCTGCGCCTGATGCAGGCCCTGCTCGACGCCGGCGCCGACCGCGTGAGCCTGGCCGACACCGTGGGCTATGCAGATCCCGCCTCGGTGGCCCGCCTGTTCGAGAAAGCGCTCAAGCTCGCCGGAGACCGCTTCTGCTGCGGCCACTTCCACGACACCCGGGGCCTGGCCCTGGCCAACATCCACGCCGCGCTGCAACTGGGCGTGGACCGCTTCGACGC
>JACCDU010988839.1_pt1 | contig 15061 bp, 13 predicted proteins | sample 7446081 | NCBI WGS metagenome assembly JACCDU01 (sample SAMN15323447, study PRJNA562643) | freshwater metagenome | isolation source: river surface water | place: USA:Blue River Watershed | collected 2017-08-17
AAAAAAGGCTATTATCAAGTGGTGGGAATGTCTGTCAATATGCAACCATTAACTAAGACTCAATCGTAATTGTTTTGAATAAAGACTTTTACCGTATGAATCAATTAGTTTTTCTAGTTCATACAAATCAATCCAGCCATTCCTGAAGGCTATTTCGTCTGGACTAGCAATAATCATCCCCTGTCTGTTTTGAATTGATGATACATAATTGCTTACTTCAAGAAGGTTGTCGAACGTTCCAGCATCAAACCAAGTGCATCCACGAGAAAGTTTTGCTACGGCAAGTTTGTCCATTTTTAAATATGTTTCATTAACTGATGTAATTTCTAACTCACCTCTTTTAGAGGGTTTTATAGATTTAGCAATATCCACTACGTTTTCGTCATAGAAATACAAACCAGTAACTGCAAAATTAGATTTTGGGTTTTGTGGTTTTTCTTCTATTGAAACTGGCTCATTTTGTTTATTAAACTCTATTACACCATAATGCTCTGGCTCGTTTACACGATATGCAAATATAGTGGCAGAATTCCTTTCTGTGGCTTTTTTGCATTCATCCATAAGATTTCCCCCATAAAAAATATTATCGCCTAGAATCAAGGCTACAGACGATTTATCAATGAATTGCTCTCCTATAATGAAAGCTTGTGCTAATCCATCAGGAGAATGTTGAACTGCATAAGAAATATTCATATTCCATTGTTTACCATCTTTTAACAAGTTTTGAAATAGTAGTTGTTCGTGAGGAGTGGTTATGATTAGAACATCTCTGATACCCGATCTCATTAAAATAGATAAGGGATAATAAATCATTGGCTTGTCATAAACGGCCAGTAATTGTTTGCTGACAGATTTAGTAACTGGATATAATCGAGTTCCTGTGCCACCAGCTAAAATGATCCCTTTTGATACCATACAATAATTGTACACTTATGATTTATATTCGCCGCCGCGTTTTTTTCTTTTACAATATTGTTTTTGGGAAAATCCTTTTGGGCTGTTACAATCAATGTTTTTTTTGTATTTAACGCTCCATCTTTTTTTCTTTTTACCGGCTCTTGGGGCATTGTATTTTGCTAATTTTATGGCTAACTTTTCTAGCTCACTCGCTTGCTTATAGTTTCCTTTTTTGTCTAAGTCTTCAGCTAATTTCAGTAAATATTTTGCAGATGCCGTAGAATAATCTTCGTCTATTAATTTAGGTTGCATGTAAGATTCGTGATTTATATCAAGCCACTTTTCTGGAGGCAATATTGTCGGAAAGTTTTTTCTTGTGGTCTTTTTATATAATTCTTTATATTGCTTTCCACCTTCAGTGTTATTGAAAAAATTTGATAACTCTTCAAAAATCTCAGCTATAAATGCATATGGCATGACTCCGTAAGATAGTGGTTTGACTTCACCATGTAAAATTAATTCTAGCAGCTCTTCATTTGTTTTCTCTTTTCCTAGATTTTTTTCTTGATAGTATTTCATATCTTCAAACTCTTGTTTAAATTCTTCTAAGCGCGAATTGCATTCCCACCATAAATCATAAAGAAGTAAATTTTGTTTTTTTAATGGTATGCTAAGTTTCATATCATTTGAGGGCAAATAATTCTTAAACGTTTCATGATCTTCGTGATAGTACTCTGTTATTAGTTTTGATGCTACTTCATTCAAATGCTCGTCAGACTCTTTATAATTTTCAAAAATATCTGTGGTTAAAACTCTGTAATCATAATAGTATTTATCAGACTCATACTTGGAATGTGGAATGTTAAATATTGCATCGAATTCTGGTTCTGATTGAACGTAAAAAGCTGATTCAATATTTGTAAGAATTTGATTTCCATCAGAACCGTATCTACTCCAATGAACATCGGGAGGTATATCATCATCTTTTTGTGCCCATGAGTAATGATTAGCTCGCATATACTCTGAAAATAGTTTTACAGCAGTATTGTTTGGCAAATTATTTGAATTGCCTTGAATCTGTTCTATGCCTTCATCTGTAATTTCTGCTGTGGCCTGTGGTTGATTAAACTGATTTCTTAAGGATAAAATTTTTGACCTACCGCTTTTTACATCCCGCCAATAACCTCCCACACAGTGATTCATTTTGTTTCCTTCTACCTTCAAATCATTTTCACTATCTACTTCAATAATATACCAACCATTTTCAAAAACTTTAAGTACTCTGGAATCAACAATTTCACCTTTGGAATTCCTTGAGATTGGAGTATAGAATCTGCCTGCTCCATCTTCAACCATTTGTTCATGCCATTCATCCGACAATTCTAATGCTTGATTAAAATTATAAGTGGATAAATCGAATCGAGAATATTCACCACCAGCATATTGCACCATGTCTGCAATTTGTTCAAATTTATTTTTAATTTCAGCTAAAGCTTGATCAGACTGATAATCTTCGAAGTATCTGTACCCTGTTTCACCACCTGGTTTTAAAAATTTAATTTGTCTCAATCTGCTTGTAGCCCAAACTTTCATAAAATCATCTAAACTATTTATTACTGCTTGCTCTTTAGGGCTGAGAGGATTTTCTGTTTTTTTGATTGGCTGAACATTGTTTTGTAATTCAGAAATATTTGCATTTAGATTTTCTTTCAAATATTTCACATATAAAGGTTTGATAGTTTGATCAGAATTTTTAATAAAATTAATAGTTGCTAAATCAGCTCCTTGTTCTTCAAGTTTACTTAAAGTTTCATCTAGAGAAAGAGCATATAAATACTTTGAAACTTTAAAAATTGCCATTTATCCAATCACTTCCGTGTCAAATTTACCAATTCCCAGAAATATCAAATTATCAAAATCTTCAGGATTATATTTTAAATCAGAAGACCAAATATTTGACTCAACCACTTCTCCATTTCTAAGTTCGAAAAAATATCTGTTGAGTCCTGATTCTTTTCTATAATCTTCAGCTTCAGGTGAAAACCATAAATATTTTTCACGGCCCTGTGCTGGTGGCACTATTTTTCCTATGCCTTTGAATCGATGAGCACTTTTGTTATAGTTAGGGTGATCTCGTAAAGAGTGCCCAGGTGGTTTGTTTGCTTTATCAAAAAAATTAGCGAAAGTATAATTTCCATTTCTCAATTCAAATAATGTGTATTCTTTATTTTTAATATCTTTCAAATCATATAAGTAATATTCATCATTATCTAATTGGTCAAGATCTTGATAGTCACCACCCAAAGGATCTTTAAAGTCCTTCATGAACTCAGGAGCAGGCATATTCTCTGGAAAACCACCTTCATCTATTTCGTTTGCTTTCTTAAATATCATCTTCTACTTTCACAAGTTTGCCTTGGTCATTCTGAAATGCATAAAGTTTGCCCAATCCTAAATATTTAAAACCAGGTAACTTATTAAAATTTGTTTCTCTTATTTTTGCAGTTGCCGGATTTGGAACAAAGTCTCCATTTTCTAAAACATAAATTCTATTAGGAATTGCCCCTAATTGAGCAAGTTCTCTAACTCTTTCAGATTCCCATATATGAAAAACTTTTTCATCTAATTTTTCTTCATCATATTTGCGCGGTTCTTCTTTTATAAAATCATCAGATTTCAGTTTCGAAAGATCTGTTATTCCAGAAATGTAATTTAGTTCTTCATCGTTAGCTCTTTTAAAAATACTCATTTAATCACCAATTCCTACAAGACCAATACCGAGCTTTCCATTTTGGCCCAGGATTGTCACAGTTGTGTCTTGCTCTAAAACTTTTTCTTCGTTTAGGGTTTGACTTTTTGATTCTCATATTAGGGTCGCCAAAGTTTACTTTAACAACATTGCCTTTGTCATTTTTTACATACACTGAAAATTTCTTAGGCCCACCAGGAGTTCTAAATGGTTTGTTTAAAGTTTTGCCTTTATTTTTAGAAGATGCAGTTTTGTAATCATCACATCCACAATCTTCGTCTGCCAAAAAGCTCATAAGTTCTTCGAAGGTTTCAAAAGATTCCATGTCTGTGTTTCCAGATTTAGAAACTTTATACTCTGAATAACCATTTGGAGAAATTTCAATGTAAATATCTGTTTTTGTTTTGCTTGGTTTTTCATCTAAATCAGTTTCTTCAAAACCCATTTCGTCCAATACTGGTTTAAGAATATGGTCATCATGAGCCACTCTAACAGCCATCAAAAATAGTTTTGAAGCGTCTTTGTGCATTCCTTCTTCATTTACTTGATTAGCTAAATCTGCAAGTTCTTCGGCTAGTCTTTTCATAATTATTTCCCTGCATATTTGCGTTTTAAAATATCAAGTGTGCTTGCTTCCTTGTCTAAACCATGTTCGCACAGTTTAAAGCAATCATCTCCTTTCTCCACTTTCCAATTTACAAAATTAGAGGCTTGCTCTGCCACCGCTAAAGCCGCTTTAGCTTGTGATTTTTCTTCAAAGCAAAAATCTTTGCCATCCATACCGACAAATCCTGCCATTTCTTTAATTTTGGTTTTGAAACTTCCTTTAGAATCTTTTTTGTCCTTTGAAGGTTTGTCATCTTCTTTGTCTTTAGATGATTTTTCTTTTTTAGGTTTTATTTCTTTTTCATCAACCGCATCTTCGTCATCTTTATCTTTTTTGGCTTTACCTTTGCCGTGTTCTTCTCTCCATTTCTTGAGGTCTTCAATTCCGGCATATTTGGACAAAAGTTGTTCATAATCTGATTTTTGTTTAGTAGATTTGGATGCAACTTTTTTAGTTTTTGATTCAGCAGCAGCAGCTAATCTAAGCGCATAATCCATGTCGCCTTCAATAGCTTTTTTGTTAGCGAGTTTCATAAGAATTTTATTGATGCTCATATTATTTTAATTATGAACAGTTTTAAAAATACCCTATTTTTATTCAGTAAGTAACGAAGCTTTTATTTCATCTCTTCTCACACAAAACTGACCCATGCGAGTTTCTAATATAATAGTTCCACCAAATGGGCATTCGCCTACAATGGTTATATACTCACCTTGTCTCAAGCCAAAGATTTTCAGTCTTTCATCGCACGAACATTCAACAATTTGTGCTCTTACATTTTGTCTTAATTCCTGAAAATCGATCATCACATTTGTTTTGTGTTAATCCTTTAAAAAATCCATCAATTGTTTTTTAGTTGTGAAACTCATCACATTTTTATCATTGTTTGTCACAGTATACACTTCTTTACCAAATAAATCTAAAGATTTAGTCACCATTTGCTTGGTGCCATCAGGAAGAATTTTTTCTGCATTTTTAGGTAAAATAGAATTGCTTTTTACTGCTTCAGCAATCTTGTTAATTCTTTCTTTTCTATCTGCTTCCATTTTTAATATCTTTTCAAAACTATCGCTCATAATGTTCTTTTAAAGTTTTTTTACAGATATCCTTGAATAAAACAAAAAAACCCTGGATTTCTCCAGGGTTTCTGTTTTGTGTGGTTAGGGATTAGCTAACGATGATTCGGCTGAGTGCGAAGTCATTGATGACTGCGAAACCGAGTTCTTCATAGACAACCCATCCCAATCGAAGTCGTCTTGTGTCATCTGCAGGCAAAACAGTGATGTCTTGTCTGATTGGAATAGCTCCAACGAACTGAGCTGGTGCCATAATGTACACACAGTTCTTAGGAACCATTGTGCTCAAGTGGATGTCTGCAGTGTAGAGATGACCATAGAGACCTGTTTGAAGGATGTCTCTTGTTGTTGCCTGGTCGTAAACGTCAGGGCCCCAGCCTCTGAAGTCTTTGTATCTTGCAGGTGGAACAACAATCTTGGCTCCAATAAGTTCGTGCTCTTCGATCAATGTAAGGGCAAGGTTTACTTGCTCTAATTGGACTGTACCAGCCACTGAGATTGTTTGGTCAGCAGGGGTAGCTGCGTTGATGACCTTGAATACTTCAGTGTCCTCTTGTCTTTGAAGGCTGTCCTTAGCTTTGATTTGTGCTCTGTCAACGATGTAGAATCTTCGTTGCTTAACTTCTGAGTATCTGATAACTGGGTTAGCAGCAAGCTCGAAAGTAGGAACCAAGAGTTCTTCTGCTTCGATTTCTGAAGTAGGTACAGCACCTCTTTTACCAATGGTAAAGGATTTAGCTGTTACGTCTCTTTCATATCGAGCAAGTACGCCTTGAGGCAGCTCATCTACAAGAAGGAGCTTTCGTCCGATAGCTTGATAAAGCAAGCTGTTTTTGATTGGTTCGACCATTGCTTGCGCAAGTGCAGTTTTACCTTCACTTGTTTCAAGTGCTGCAGCAATGATTTGATTTCTGGTTTCTTCAATGTTATTTTTTGTTAATGCCATTTCTTATTCCTCCTTATTAGACAAGTGTCCAGTACAGTAAACCTGCTCCTGAATCGTAGTAGTCAACTCTTCCAACACATGGGCCATTAGTACCGTCCCACTTAACCAGAAGGCCAGCATTGTTTGTGCCTGTACCTGCATTGGTTACTGTTGGTTGAACTGGAACTACTGCACCGTTGCTGTATCCAACAGTAAGTGGATCACCGGCATTGAATGTTGCCAATGCACTGTCAGAAGATGCACCACCTGTAAGAAGGGCAAACCTGTCAGTTACGAATTGTGAAGAAGGTGTTGTATAAACAGTGATTGTTCTCTGTTCAAATGTTGGAACGCCTTGTGTGAGGTTAGTTACAACACTGATGCCTTCATCTTTGTAGTCAGAGATTGCTCTCTTTACGCCTACATAGAATCCATTAGTATAAGATTGGAAAGTGTTACCATTCACAAAGTTAGAACCTACTGGATCATTATTGATCATTGTCGGTGTTTCGCCATTAGGGTTTTGTCCCAATGAGTCATCCGCACTTACGCCGAGGATCATGTATCTTACAGTTTCTGTGTTTCGTACAGCTCTTTTAATGCATGCAGGGTTAGTGTTAACCGTTGCAGACGAAATGAGCGTGACGAGGTCACCAGCAAGAACCGGATCTGCTGTCTGCTTGTTATAGTTAGCAGCAACTACTGAATTTAATGCTCTTAATGCCATTTTTTATTTTTCTCCTATTTTATTTGTTTTTCCTTTTTTCGTAGAATCAAGTTACTTTCGTAATCAATCCTCCATCCCTGTGTCAGTCTTTGGTTGTGTCCAAGAAAGATTTCTTAGTGCACTGTGAATTTCTGAAACTCCGCTGAAATCTGCGCTAGCAGCTCTTACTTGCGGATTGAAAGCAATTCCATTCCCTGCAGTTCGAGTAGCTTTGCTGCTTGCCATAGAAGCAAACTTTTCAGCTGTTGCGCTCATCGATTGAAGCATAATGTTGGTTTGTCTCAACATTGCGTTTACTGTCAAGCCATCATTAAGCAAGCTTTCTGCATGCTTTTCCACTTCATTTGCTGGAAGAATTCCTGCTGTGTGCAATCTGCTTGCCACTGCGAATGCTGTTTTCAAACGAGCTTTGTACAATTCAGCTTTCTTTTCCATTTCAGCTTCATCTGCTTTACCCATAGTCACTGGTTTGTCAGTGGTGATGGTGGTTTCAGCTTCGACATCACAATCATCGCCCTTCATGAGCTTCTTAATTGCTTCAGCATATTCATCTTTCGATCCATGAGTGTAAGAATATGTGTTATCTCTGTGATGTTCGTCTTCTGGGTCAATCTCTTTTGGACTGTGCTTTCTGAGGTCAGATTCTTCCGCCGCTGTTTTATCGTGGTCATCATCTTCATCCTCAGCGCAATCTTCGGCTGCTTTAGCCACTTTAATGGACTTATAAAGCTCTAATGCTTCTGCATATGTAAGTTTGCCGAGATCTTCGTCTTCAACACCTGCGGACTTCAGAGCAAAAGCCAGAACTTCTTCGGCTGCATCTGCGTCAAAACTGCCAAGTGTCGATGATTGTACTGTTCGTTTTAGGTGCAATTCTGTTTCAGAAGGAATTTCCAGTTCGTGATACAAACTGTCGTTGCCTTGTGATGGAATCTCCAATTCATCAAGTTCGCTAAATGCAAGCTTGAATTCGTGTGCATCTGGATCTGTTCCGTCAAATTCAGTGTATTTAGTTTCGTTTAAACCTAAATTTGCTTTAAGTTTTAAGAAACTTGGGAATTTGTCTTCTGCATAATCTAGAGTTTTTGTTTCTGGATCTGTGATATTTCCTTTGACTGTGTTATATTTGCCTTCCTCTCGATACTGTTCGCTTTTTGCGTGTTCGAACCCATCTTTTTGGAGGACATGAGTCACTTCTTCATCATCAGACATAGCTGCGAGAATTGTTTTTCTTAAAGCCTTGCGAGCTTCTATTTCTTTTTTATTCATGTTATTTTCTCCTATTTCAAGTTTGTCGTTAAGACTCATTGCTTGATCCTTAGATTGTTCGCCTAAGACAGATTCGAGAGCTTCTTCAACCTCTCTAATTTTGTTTGCAGGCACTTGGATGTGGATCGTTGCGATTTCATCATCGTCTACTTCGCTGTCGTCATCTAGAGCATCGTCATCATGATCCATGTCTTCATCAAAATCTTCTTCAAGATCCTCATCAGATTCTTCATGTTCTTCATCTTCGTCATCGAAATCTTCATCATCTAAATCAAAATCTTCTTCGAGATCTTCATCCATTTTCTCTTCCTCGTCCATTTCGTGATCTTCTTCATCTGCGAAGTCATCGTCATCTTCGGTCATTTCACCAACAAATCCATCTGGCATTTCTTCGTCGTCGATGCCTTCTGATTTCATAAGTTTAGGCAGAAACATTTCTCTAATAGACTCAGCGATATCATGTGCTTCGCTTTCGTCCATAGCAATTCTTTTCTGCATCAAATCATTTTTGCATTCAGCAAGGGACTGTTTATCAGTAGATACAATTTCATGTATCTTCATCGCTTTTCTGATTTTCCTGATTGGATTATGTTGTTCGCTTTGACCGTTAATCATTTTTTTTATCCTATCTTTTGAAATTAGTTGTTACTTATTTCTTTTTTCTTTCTAAATGCTCCCTGTTTTATCAGGGAACAAATAAATCTTTCTGTATTGTTTTTTTATTCTCCTTTATCTTTTTATATCCAAACAATACTTGCTTCAAGAACTCCGGGTTTACCTGCCACTTTCTTAACTGTTGAAACCGAAATTGTTCCACAATCGTAGCAATAAGTGTGCTTGGAATTTTTGGATGCTGTTCTTGAACCACAACCAGGACAAATCATTCCCACTGGAAGTCTATCAGCTGTGTCTTTCGTGAATGTTTCAGAAAGAGCTCCAGCATAGACATCAGCGGTAGTTTGATAAGCTACCCTAGTCATTACTCTATAATTAGTTGCCATTGCTGGCATTCCAGCTGCAGGTGCGCCAGGTGCCGCAGGAGCCCCTAAACCTGCTTCAGGAGAACCAATTCCTCCTGTAGGTGGTTGCAATGGAAGTGTTGAGTTCATTGTTGACAAATCTGGTTCACCAATACCTTCTTTACCTTCATCTGGTGGAACCACTTCAACAATAAATTTGAATTTGAGATTTGCTCCACATGAATTACAATTGCCTTCACCATTTGCGATATCTACATCAGTAGAACCGCATTGTGGACAAACTGTGCCCCATGCTTTCTTGGTGCCTGGTTCTGGAGATTCATCTATAGAAGGTTCGCCTTCCATGCCCATTTCTGGAGAAGATCCTGTAAGAGAACCCACGCCTAAATCAGCTGCTCCTCCTGCCATTCCTCCAATGTTTGGATCCATAGGAGCTGCACCACCTGCGCCCATTGCTGGTGCTCCACCTGCTGCGCCTGGTGCTCCAGGTAAACCAAGACCTTGTGCAATTCTCACTAAGTTTTTGAGTCTTGCGAGTTTGTTTGTCTTTTTAGCTCCGCTTGACATAACTACTTCAGGCATAGCTGCAATTTCTAAACCTACACCTAGTTCAGGAGAACTTGGCATAAGAGGAATATTTTTTTCAACATTAACCATGTCTCTGTCCATGTCATAGTATGATTCTGCTCTGTTGTTATCAATTTCTGGAATAAATGTTTTAGTAGCTCTTGAGCAAACCTTTCCGCAGACCATGCCATCAGCACATACTTCAATGTCTGTAAGTGCAAATGTTGTTGGGTCTACTTCATACCCTGATTTAGAAAGCAAATCTACAGCAAAGTCTCTGAACTTTTGATTGAATGCAGCATCTTCAACATTGATACCAATGTCATCTAAAGTTGCATAAATGGTTGTTGAGTGAGAAGTTTCATCTACAACTTTGACTTCAGAAGTTCTAGTTGATTTTTGAAGAACTTTAGTTGCTGCTTCTTTATAGCTGCAGAAAAGTTTTGCAGCTAATGCTACTTTTTCTGTAGAAAGTTTGTTTTGATTAGCCACGTCTGCAAGCCAACCAACAATATTTGTTCGCAAATCTGTTTTGTGTCTAGATGCTGAAACTTTTCTGGCTCTTGATCTTGCAATTGCTTGTTGAGGCTTTCTTGCAGTATCAATTCCTGTAGCCAGATCACCAACAGGCATGCTATTTACTTCATCGACGACATTTTCAGGGGCCATTCCTGTGTCTTCGGTAGAAAGGGAAAGTCCAGTGACAGCACCTTTCATTGATTCTGTATCCATGTCATCTTCCCCAAGGGCATCTGCCATTTCATCTTTTTTACTTGCTTCTTCAGGACTAACTTTTTGAATTATTTCTTTGATTTTTTCTGCAGCTTCTGCAAACTTATCTGCAATAACCATAATTGCATCCATGATTTCACCCTCTGTTACTTCAGGAGCTGTATCATCTGCAATATTCTTAAGAGCGGTTTCTGGCATTTCACCAGGCATTTCACCAGGCGCACCTTCCATGGGAGCTGGAGCAGCAACATTGCCACCAATTGGCTCTTGTCCAACCAAAGGTTCTTCTGCTGGTAATGGGCCTACTTGTGAAAACTTCTTCATTACTGAATTGTATTCTCTAGCTGGAGTTCCAAGTCTAGCTAATTTCAGAACTTTAGCGAATGACTTTTTGCCTGCAGATTTGGTTAAAAATCTCAATACATCTTCTGGAGACTTCGATGTCTGTAAACATGTTTTAGCAACACTGTTAATTACAGAAGCCATAATTTCTTTACCGGAAACATCTGAATGTCCATGATCTGGATTTAATAATTCAGCAAGGCTTTTATCGCCAACACTTTGTTTAGCATCTTTACTTAATTCAGAAACAATTCTTACAAGAGTATCTTCTCTTTCACTATCAATGTGCTCATCCATGACAGTGTTCACTTCTTTGTTATTTCGTCTCGCATCGAGTCTTTCTTGCATCGTAAGATTTTTATCAGTTTTGTGTTCTTTTTCGATTTCAGAAAGAATTCTCACTTCATCATCTTGTCGCTCATCTTCAATGTGTTTGTCCATTATGATAAGTGCGTCGATATCAGAAGCTGTTTTGACTGTGTGAGCAAAATCTTTTAACAAATCTGCAGCTACGCGATAACCGTTACCATTTTCCATTTGAGCAATTTGATCATCACTCAAATTTGGTTTCCAGTTTGTGAGTTGACCCTTGTGGAAGCCTTTGATTCCTTTGTCTGTAGATAGAACAATTCTGTTTCCAGACTTGTCATCTATTTTAATGTCGAGCGCATATGCTAATGTATTTTCCTTTTTCAAATCTTGAGCAATTTTTTTGAAGTGATCCATAATATTTTTGTCTCCGCTAGATGCTGATATCTTATCTTTCTGAGGGTAAATATAATTAACCTCATTATTTTTTTCAGGAATATTGCATGCCTGCTTTAGGTTTAATAAAGCTAATGCAAATTTTCCAAATTTATTTAATTTAGGAGTGTTTCCTAAAAATGTAATTTCCTCTTCGTCTTTTTTAGAAGAAGCCCACACAAATCTTACATTGTCAGAACTAGCACTTACATTTCCGCCCAAAGGCATAACATATGGCTGTTGAGAAAATGGAGATACTAGTGTGCCCACTGATGGCTCAAAGTTAAATGATTGAGTTTGAGCAGGAACATTTCCTTGCTGTTCAGGAGCAGCTGGTGCTTGATTTTCAGCTGGAATTTGTTGTTGATTTTGAGCAGGAATCATAGGCTGTCCACCTGATTGCCCAGCTGACTCAATTCCATCATCAATCATGTCCTGAAGTGTATTTTGAAGTTCACCCATTGCTTTTGTGAGCTTAGCAACGTGCCCCAAATCAATGTTATCTTTTCTTGAGAATAAATTAAGTACTGCTACTTCTAAGAAATTCAAAGCAAGATTTACTAAATCTAAAATATTTAAACTGCTTGATGGATCAATTCCTAAACCTTGAAGAACTTTCACTACAGTAGCGTTTTGTGTGCCTCCACTGCCTAATAATTGCCCACCAACGAGAGTTCCAGCTGTTTGCGCAACTTTCACAATTTTGTTGTTTAGATTCATCAATTCTCTGAGAGCGTTTTCCACTTCTCTTTTGTGTGAAAAGTCATTATTCATGGCAGCAGCTAAACTAATTGAGGAGTTTAACGATTGTGCGGCTTTAATAGTTTTTTCAGCTTTCTGTAATAGTTCGTCTTGGTCATAAAGCTTCATTATTTCAAAAGATTCAAAAGCTCCATCGCCTACGCATGACAATTCAATAAATTTAATTCCGTAGTTGTATTCAAATGCTTTTTTGCCAGAAGGATGCATTTTGCCTTTGTATTTTTTTAAGCAATCGCAATAATCTCTTTCAGTGGTGGCTTTATTTCCACAAATAGAACACACACCCTCGTCAACGGAACAACCCATAGACACATCATGAATGTATCCTTGTCTTACACCTCTTGCTATATCTGGGTAGGCATCCTCATCGATGAAGAAAACACAATAAACACATTTTTCATCATCATCCCACTCTGCGTAAACAACCATGCCTTTAGCTTCTTCAATGTTGTCGTTTTTATGGTTGGTATAAATTGGGACACCCTCAAAAGTTTTATAAGCAGGCATTTTTTTGCCTTGATAATCTACTTCTTTTGTAAGCTCTTCTTCAGAAAAATAGTCACCATTGGTATTGCAGACATCTGCATCAATTGCTCTAGCTCTTACCCAAAGTAAATTAGAGCCATTTCTGGCTTTCATTTCTTTGATGATGTCAAAATCTTTATATTTTTCTAATACTTCATCTGCGTTTGCATACAATGATTGCAAACCAATTTTAGCAGCTTCTCTTATTGAAGAAGATGTTCGGATCATTGAATTTTTGACAAATGCTGATCTTTCATTTTTTTCAATTAAGCTGTAAACTGATATCATTCCGCCGCTAATGCCTTTTTTAATCATGCTCAATTAATATTTCCTGCAGATTTTCACTATTCCTTTAATTCAAAAAAAAATGTATAAAATATGTATGAACACATCAGTTCCCACACAAAACGTATGTTATATTGATTTTGAGAATAATAAATTCTCAGTGAGAAATTCAGCAAACCAAAAAGCAGCTAAGGTTTTTGAGACAAAATTTGAAGCAGAAGAATACGCAAAAGGTTATGCCAAGCGAAGAAAATTGCAGATTTACGATTTGACAAATCGTCCTACTTTTAAAGAAGTACCAAATCCAGTTCAGGTAATTGAACAGGTTCTTGTTGAACCAGTGATAGTTAAAGAAAATATTTCTGAACAATTGCCAATGATACCAGTTGAGAATAATTCAAAAGTTTCTGAATGTGAATGCGGTGGTCACTGTGGTTGTGCTGGAAGTTCAGTAGTTTTCAGTCCTGAAATTACATGGCCTTCTAAAAAAGAAACTTTGTTTGACAAAATCAAAAAGTTTTTTTCAAAACTCTTTAGATAGTTTGTTGTGTTTGACCACTATTTCCAATTGACCCATCAGATGTTGCATTGCCTGCTTAATAACCATCGCTACATCTTGGGGTTGTTTTGTTATTTCTTTATCAGTAAATCTTAACACAGTCCAACCTTGTTTAGCTATTGATATATCTCGCTGTCTATCAGATTCAATTTTTTGCGGATTATTATGCCATATCTCGCCATCTGCTTCCACTGCTAGTTTGATTTGCGGAAATGCTCCGTCTAAAATATATTCTTTGCCAGGGCCAGCTTCATATTGAGCATAAAAAGCAAGAGGCGCTCCTATCTGCATAACGATTTGATACAATTTCTTTTCAAGTGAAGTGTAACCATTGATTGTCATTTTTTCTTTCACAGCAGAAGTTTTAATCAGTTTTACAGCATTGTAATTCATTGGGTCGCCAATAGGAACCCAATTCCATGGTTTATCTGGGCTCAAGTCTTCAGGAATTTCTCCAACTAATGCCCTTCCGGTTACAGCAGATCTTTGGTTAAGCTCTCTATCAATTTCATTTTTATAATCTCTATCTAATCTCAACATAGCAGTTCTATTGTAAGAAATTTCATTCATCAAAGAAGAGGCTATTTTATAATGTTGGTAAATAGCATCAGCAGTGGCAGGTGGCATACCAGCAGGTGGCGCTCCACCACCCATAGGAGCAGGCGCACCCAATCCCATATCTCCACCAGCAGGAGCAGGGGCACCTAACCCCATATCTCCACCCATAGGTGCAGGAGCACCAGAAGCACCCAAAGGAGCTCCACCAGGAGCAGCACCAGCACCGAATCCTTGACCTGTTACTCCTCCAAAACCAATGTTCATATCAGTTCCCATGATTTCAGATGAGTTGACAAAACTCATGCCTTGTTCGAATCTCAATCTTTCCACTTCTTGATCCCAATTAAGTCCAAATTCTTCAACCAATGTTTCAGCGGAAATAACTCCATTTTGCTGTGCTGTTACAAGCATTTGTAAAGTTCCAGTGTTATCTTTGAGTCTTAGCGGATCAAATACAATTTTAGGGTATACAAGTTCTTCTTGGCCTCCCTCGCCTTCAGCATAAAAATCGTTCCATTCTGCTACTTTCTTAAAGATATTTTGCTCAATCCATTGCGCCACTTCTCGTCGCCAAGACTCAAGTCTTTCATTCATAGAAAGCAATCCTACTTGAGCGTTTCCGTATGCAGGCCCTTCACCATTAAGTAAAGCTTTGTTCAGCATAAGTCCATCTAAAATTTCCTGATCAAGTAATTCAAATTCGTTTGATATTTGAAGAATTTGCCCAGAAGCTCCAACAAATTCGTACTTAAAAGCA
>JACCDU010956255.1_pt1 | contig 15052 bp, 7 predicted proteins | sample 7446081 | NCBI WGS metagenome assembly JACCDU01 (sample SAMN15323447, study PRJNA562643) | freshwater metagenome | isolation source: river surface water | place: USA:Blue River Watershed | collected 2017-08-17
AATCATGAGTGGTCCGTTCACATGTAATACCGCTTCTTTTTGCGGATCATTAAGTCCTGCTAAATACTGTTGCATAGCCGCAAGATAAACCCTAGAACGCATCTTCCCTTCAATCGTTGATAAGTTAATCTACGTGTTTCATGCAGTTATAATTCAGTGTTTTTCTATATCTATTCAATATTTATTGCAGTCATATTGCATATGTTAAATTTTATATAACCTAAACCATCTCCTATGCTAGCTCAAAAAATTAAAGTGCTCATTGCCGACGATCATATCATATTTAGACGCGGCTTAAAAATGTTATTGGCTAGTATTGATGGGATCGAACTTATTGGCGAAGCCGAAAATGGCTTGGATTTACTTGCCGTTGCAGACAGGTATACCCCCGATGTATTTTTAATAGATATTTCGATGCCTGTAATGGACGGGGTGATGGCAACCAAGGAACTTTGTAAAAGACACCCAAGTGCAAAGGTTATTGCCCTTTCGGTGTTTGGGCAAGAAAGTCATATCATGGAAATGCTGGATGCTGGGGCTCTCGGTTACCTCATGAAAAATGCCGACAAGGATGATATCGAACAAGCCATCGTGGCGGTCTTTAACAACAGGTCCTACTTTTGTACAGAGAGTAATAAACAGGTTAAAGACCTCATCGAAAAGTTTCAATCGGGTAGTAAAGAGCACTTAGTCGTTTTTACAGAAAGGGAAAAAGACATCATCACGCTCATTTGCAAAGGCTTTATAAGCAAAGAAATTGCTTGTACCCTATATTTAAGCCAGCGCACCGTAGAAGGTCACCGCACTAGGGTAATGCAAAAAATGGGTGTTAAATCAATGGCTGGACTTGTTACCTATGCCTGCGAAAAAGGGCTTTATGGCGAATAATCTCACAATAATTAGTATCTTAGAGTATGACATTCCCAATCATCTTTGGCATTTTAGCCATCATCATTATTATTTATAGACGCCAGCGTAGAAATCAAGACTAGTCAGTTCTATAAAAAATACCGTCTCTACATCTATACAACATCCCCCCGGTGTGTATAAACATATTGACGGTATTATGACACGAATATCTAGCACCCTTGGTACTGCCTCATTAAACTAGGTGAAATAACAGGTTAGATAATAGGTAATTTCCTATATTTGTTAAGAATTCAAATGTAAAAAATAGGTTACATGTCCTATTTAAGCATTGAAAATCAAACATTTATGAAAAAATTACTTTTAGCTGTACTTTCTACTTTTTTTATTAGTTTCGCCGGATTTTCACAAAGTCCTACAATAGTATCAACCGATTCATTGGGTGTTCCATTAGATACTTCCTCATTGGTAACCATCAAAAACGGCCTGTTTTTTAAAAAATTGGTTCAGGGCTCTACAACTTCCTTAATACTTAGAGGCCCAGCACAGTCTTTTGTTCACTTTGATCATCCCGTTTTAGGGATTAGAGAGCAAGTTGCTATCAAAACAGACAAGCATTTTTATATCGCTATTTCTGGGGCAGGTAGGCTGTATCAGCAAGTTGCCGCCACAGATTCCCTGTTATATTTTAAAAGAATAGACGGTAATGAAAATATCAATTATAATTTAGGCGCCTTTTATTTTACAAGTGGAGAAAACATATTTAACCATGGTGGCTATGGCTTCTGGAAAACCAATGGTACTGTTAGGGGCTTTAATTTTAAAGATGGTGAATGGGATGTATTTCCTACCAATGTAGAGGTGTATAACCCAATTTTTCCTGGTAGTAGTTGGTTTGATGTATCAAAAAATGCCCTTTATATACCTTATCAGCAATTGATTAACTCGGGACTTAAAGGATTTCAGAGTGCAGCCGGTAAAATTATTGACGGTGTCATGTATTTGGATTGTAAAACCTGGGACTGGTTGAAGATTGGTAAATTAAAAGCCAATTATTTAAATATTATAAAAAATGCAAAAACCAAGATATACAACCAGTCGGGGTACTTTATTTCCGATGGGGAAGATGTATACTGGTTTAATTATTTAAATAATTCTGTATCTAAAAACACCAATCGAACACTTGCCCAAAGCATTAACAGGCTCGACAATTCAAGTATTCAGTATTATAAAGAAGGTATTTTGTACAGCTATTTTCCTACTACCGGGACACTGGATACCATTGTTATTGATGAATCAAAGTTTGAAAAAGAGCCGGATGCATTATGGGGTAATGATATTGAGCTAGGAACTATTTGGCCTCTTTTAGTTAGTTTATTCTTATTTATCGTGTCACTTTGGTACTTTTTTAAGGTTCCTTCAAAAAAGGATCATAAAAAGGTAGTTGAAACTTTTAATGTTGGTATTAAAAAACTAGATGTTTCTTTTAATCAAACCGAACTTTCACTCATTGACCTTTTAATTGAAAAATCTTTGGTAGGAGCAACGGCTACCATCAATGATATTAACTATGTACTAGGTATCAAAGACAAAAATGTGGGGATGCAAAAAAAGGTTAGAAGTGATGTCATTAATGGAATTAATGAACGCTTTAAGTATGCTACCAGCCAAGATATTCAATTGGTGCTCAGCGTAAGAAGCGAAACAGACAAGCGTTACTTCGAATATTTTATAGCCAAGGACCAAATTAAAGAGGTACAAAAGTTGATAACAGGATAGGTTATTTCCTATTTATTTTTACGTTCTAGGTACTCCGAAGGCGTCATTCCTGTTTCTGTTTTAAAGGCATTGTAGAAGTTGGAGCGTGTCGAAAATCCCGACTTTTTACCTATTCCATCCATCGAAAGTTCATCTGCCTGACCAGAATCCAGTAGTTTTACGGCATATTGTATGCGTAGCTGGGTTCTTAAAGTGGTGAATTTTACATTCATTAAGGTATTTAGGCAATAAGACAAATGGTGAACAGGGACTTTTAATGCTACCGCTAATTCATTGATTGTAAAATCTGGATTTACATAGGGCTCCTCTTTGGTGAGGTATGTATTTATTTTATCTACTAGCTCATAAAATGGATCATCTTGGGGTAATTGAACCTCCGCCACAATATTTATAGGTTCGATTATTGGGTTAGTTTCCTTTTTTAGCGTCTCCAGACTACTGAATTCTGTTACCGTATTGACAGTATTGGCTGTATAAATTGGCATTCCGTATAAAATTCTTGGGAATAACAGTAGCATAAAAGACATAGAAAAATAGGCAACCCCACTAAAAATATGTGTAAACTGTCCATTAATAAGTGTGGCTGTAACGGTTTGCTTTGATAAACTAAGACTTAGCAAAAAGAAGTTCAAAATTAAAATTGCGGTTGTAACTGCCAAAATAATGAGCCACCTGTAAATTAGCTTGTATTGTTGAACCGGCACTTTTATCCTTTGAGATTTTGGGTTATGTTTCCATAACATATAGGTTATGTAACCTAAATACATGAATACAAGTATGGGTCTGGCAAAGAAGTTTACAATGGGAGCGCTAATCCAATTTACCCTTACAGAAGTAATTACATTTAAATCATTTAAAATGGCCGTGGCTACTTCAAGTTTGTGGCTAAATGGCGTTAATAAATAGGGAAAGGTTCCAATTAATTGGATCAAAAAAGGTATAAAATGTACAATATCCCACTTTTTAAGACTAGCATTGTCCGTTAAAGTTCCCCTATAGTAAAAGAATAATAAAGGACCCGCCAAAAACCAAAAGGGCGAAAAGTTACTAAAAAAAACCGCTAACCAAAATGGTGAGTAGGTGTATATCGTAAAATAATGCGTTAGACCATAGGTAGCCAAAATGCTAAAAAATCCACCTAAGTATATGGTATTCTTGTTTATGCGCCAATTATAGGTTACCAAAAGACCCGATAAAATAATGGTAAGTAGCGATATATAGAGTAGCATGAGGGGGAGTTAATAATTAATTCGTATTGCAGAAATAGAATATAATCTATTGATGTCCTTTTTTTTATTTCATATAAAATGGTCCTATTTTAAAAAAATAGGACTAAAAACTAGAATAAATTCTAACATATGTTAGGTTACAATCATACTTTCGCGCGGATTTATTAAACCTTTTTCATATAAAGTTTAATTCATTTCATTCAAATATTATTCTAGCTAATTTAAATAGATAATTATGATCCTAAGGAAGTTTGCACAGCTACGTTTGGTTGTCCTAACAGTTTCAATGTTACTTATCCAGTTTGTTGCTAAGGCTCAAATTGAGGTGAGTGTACCCTTTAATGATGGATTTATTGGTTTGATTGGGAGTAACACCAATCAAGCTACTAATATTCAGCGTTTTGGTGCCCTAGAGATTGCGAAAGTGCAATTTGTTCAAACTACCAATTCTGGAAGATTTGAACTAACTCAAGGAAATGACATTAAGGGAACCCTAAGACTTCAACTAACCAATGGCCGAAAAGTGGATATTTCTGGTTCGATGAATTGGAGAGTAAACTCTGGAAGCGCCAATCAATTGTTTGGATTTATTGCTGATGCAAATATTTCACTCAACCTTTCTGCTTATGGCGGTGTCAACTATTCTATTTCTGGGGGAAGCGCCACTGGAAAGTCAAATTTTGGATTTAAACTAAATAATGTTGCTTATACTTTCCCTAGTAACGGTCAAACCGTTTCTGGAAACGCTGCAACAGGAAATACGGCTTTACAGGATTTAAATGCATACCTAGATGCTCAACCACGAGTTGTTGCTCCTGCTCCTGCAAACTTTTTATTAAACACCCCGAACCAAGATCCTGGAGATTTTGTGGTTGCAAATTTTGCAGCTAATGATATCCTTTTAGCATCAGTTGGATTGGTAAATCCTCCTGCCGGGACTTCGTTTAGTTTTGGAACTACGACTGGCTTAACCAGATCAACAGGATATTCTTCTTGGACAGGGTTAACTAGAATAAGTTTTACAGGCACACAAGCTAATATCAATGCGGCCTTAGCTTCACTTTCAATTACAACGGGAACTACTGCCGGAGACATTAAATTGTCTGTATCTGCTTCTGCAAACGACCCAGGAGTATTCTATAACCCTGTTAATGGTCACTATTACATGCCGGTTACGGGTTCTATTTCATATGCTAATGCAAAGGCTGCTGCTGCTTTACAAACCTACAAGGGAAGACCTGGTTATTTGGTTACCATTACCTCTGCTAGTGAGCAAGACTTTGTCAACAATAATACATCTGTTTCTAATATTTGGATTGCCCTTTCCGATGCTAATTCAGAAGGTAGCTGGTACATTGATGCTGGCCCTGAAGAAGGAACAGTTATCTGGAGAACTTCAACATCAAACATTACAAACGCGACTACATCGAGTTATTCTAGTGCCGGAGCTGCGGTTGCAGGAAATTACATAAACTGGTGTGGAAGTGAACCTAATAATGCAGATGGAAATAATGCTGGTGAAGATTATGCTGTTACGAAATGGGGTAATGGAACTTGTTGGAATGATCTTGCAGGTGCTAACTCAAGTAGTATTGGCGGATATCTGGTAGAATATGGTACTTGGACGGACCCAGACGAAAATGCATTTTTAGATTTTTATTCTGCTAGTACAACATATGTTGCAAACTGTCCATCAAACCAAGCCCCTGTTGCACCTACTGTCGTAAGTCAAGGTACTAATGCGGGTGCTGGATCTGTAAGATTGGAAGTATCCGTTGCAAATGGTATGACTGCAGATTGGTATGCTTCAGCAACTGGTGGATCTGTTTTAAGTGGAGGACAAGGCGTAACTACATTTAATACACCTGTCATTACTGGAACAACTACATTTTACGCTCAAACTCGAAACGCTACAACAGGTTGCTTAAGTGCTTCTCGTACTGCATTAACTGCAACGATTGTAGCTTGTCCAATAACTATGCCAAATATTCAGTTTAAGTTATCTCCACCTGACGTAACTACTTCAGCTATTCAAGGACAAAATGGGGTATTGACAGAAAACTTTAATTCTTTAGCTACTGGCGTTAATATGAATTCAGGAACATTTGCAAATGGACCTTACAACAGAACAGCAGGTGTTCTGCGTGTTCTTCCTACGGATGTTTGGGGTGGCACAGGAACAAATTATCTTGCAATCACTTCATCAGGTTTAGTTAGCATTACTTTATCGCAACCTTCTCGATATGTTGGATTTTGGTGGGGTGCTGGTGATCCGGCTAATCAAGTTACTATTTACGGAACTTGTGGTGGAAATGAGATTCAGTTAGGTCAATTTGCTACATCAACCGTTTTAACATTACTTAATAATGCTACTGTTTTGGCTGTAGACGGTAACACATACAATTCGTCTTTGTACAGAAGAGCAAATGCTGCCAATGAGCCATTTGCATATATTAATCTTCAATTAGACGATCCAAACATTTTCATTACAAGACTTGAATTTGGTGGGGGTGGATTTGAGCTAGATAACATTACAACATCTACAAGTTATGGAGCAGCAACATTCTCTACTCCATCTGCACCAACTATCACAAGTGTTACACCAGCTAGCGGAACCGCAACAGTTAACTTTACTGCACCAACCTCAAATGGTGGTCAGCCAATAACTAACTATGAATACAGCATAAATGGAGGCACTACTTGGGTAGCAGTTTCTCCTGCTGCAACTACTTCTCCGATTACAATTACAGGATTAACTAATGGAACAAGCTACTCAGTTCGTGTTAGAGCTGTTAATAGCATTGGATCTGGTTCACAATCAAATGCCATAAACGTTACTCCTAATACAACACCTCCTGTTATAACTTCTTTTTCACCAAGCATTGCTGGAACCGGCGAAACTGTTGTTATTACAGGTACTGGGTTTACCGGGGTTTCAATAGTAAGGTTTGGAAATGTTAATGCCGCATCTTTTGTGGTAAATTCATCTACCCAAATCACTGCGGTGGTAGGTGCCGGAGCTTCTGGCGATGTTTTGGTTCAAAATTCTGCTGGTAGTGATACAGAACCAGGATTTTTATACAAAGTTGTTGAACTTAAATTCGACGGCAATACATTAGATAATACAGATGCAAATAGAGATGCTTCCATTGTAGGAACAGCTACTTATGGTACTGGTGCTAGTGGTCAAGCTATTTGTTTTACAAATAATAATGTCGTTAATGGTACTACTGTTCAAAATTATTTGACTTTACCGAGCGACCTGATCAGAGGTAGAGGTTCAAACTTTACGGTATCATTAAGATTCAAGACAAACTCTTTTGGTGGAATTTTGGGTTACCAAAATGCTGCTGTAGGTTCGGGTAGTAGAACACAATGGGTTCCAATACTGTACGTCCAAAGTGATGGTAAGCTTAATGCCAACTTATGGCAAGGAAGTGTTTTGAACGTAACTTCTACCAACCGAGTTGACGACGGCAATTGGCATAAAGTTGAATTTTCTGCCGCACCTGGATCAATTACCGTTTACATTGACGGAGTCCTTGCTGGTACCAGCACAGGAACCATTGATCACCTTTCCATGAGCTTTAATCAATTGGGCGCAGTGACTACGGAGGGTGTATGGACGGGAGACCCTATTGATGGATGGTTTGGATTCAATGGTTGTATTGATGAATTTGTGATTATTGATAGATCATTAACTGCTTCACAAATTCAACAGGTAACTCAATTACCTCTACCAACAATAACATCGTTTTCTCCAGCTACAGCTAAGAGTGGCGAAACAATTACTATTACTGGAACAAACCTAGGAAGTGCAAGTAGTGTAAGAATTGGAGGAGTTGAAGCAAGAAGTATTTCAGTTGTTTCTGCAACAGAAATTCGTGTAATTGTTCCTAGGAATCCAACATTAAACAATTCAATTGTACTTACGACTGCTGCAGGAACCACAAGCGCAACTACTTTTACTTTCGATTGCACTAATTTAGCATTAGATTTTGATGCTACTAATGACCACGTTGTTATTGGCGACAAAATTGAAAATTTAGGTGCATTTTCACAAGAAGCCTGGGTTTACTGGAAAGGTTCTTCGCACCCAGACTATTATAATGAGATTTTTACAAAGGATTATATAAGCGCATTGGCAATTACTAATGCAAATGAATTGCACGCTAATTTTGGTGATGGAACTAGTTGGGGTTCAGGATTAAATTCTAGGACACTTATCCCTTTAAATACATGGACACATGTTGCAGTTACCAGAAGTGCAAATGGATTAGTAAAAATGTATATTAATGGTGTTCTAGATGCTAATTCAGCAACATTAAATAAGACAGGTGCTAATGCTGCGATCAGGGCAATAGGTGCTAAACCGTTTGGCAACATCAGATATGGACATTTTAATGGAGCAATTGACGAGCTAAAAGTTTGGAATACGGAAAGAACAGCTCAACAAATACAAATTGATTTAACAGATGAGGCAGTAGGCAATGAAACAGACTTGATTGCATATTATAATTTCAATCAAGGAACAGTAGAAGGTAATAATTCAACGATTACAACTTTAAATAATTTAACACCAGCTGTTAGTTTAAGTGCTACGCTTACCAATTTTCAGTTATCTGGTGCTACTTCAAACTTTGTTCAAGGAGTTTGGCCTGTTATTACAGTTCAACCTATTGCTACGAGAACTGTATGTTCAGGTAATGTGGCAGGCCTTTCTACAACAGCAGCAGGTCCTCAGCTTACATATCAGTGGTATACTAATACAACATCTAGTAATACCGGTGGTACTGCTATTACTGGAGCCAATGCTGCCACTTATACATTTACTTCTTCAACTGTTGGAACACAATATTTTTACGTAGTGGTAAATGGAGGATGTTCTCGTTCAACTACGAGCAGTGTATCTACAATAAATACAACTGCTATTCCAGTAATCTCTTATGCTTCTTCTTACAGCTTTGAGAGAACGAATGCAATCAATAATATTACACCAACAAGTTCAGGTGCAGTAGTTACATCATACTCAATTAGTCCGGCTCTTCCACAAGGCTTGAGCTTTAATACAACTACTGGTGTAATATCAGGAACGCCTGTAGTAAATAGTACAGCAAGATCGTATACTGTAACTGGTAACGCAGCTTCTGGCTGCACTGGTACAGCTACGTTTAATTTGGCTGTATTTAGTGCAGTTGCTCCAAGTGCATTATCATATGCTCCTGCATCGCAAACAGTACGTCAAGGAACTGCAATAACAGCAATGGTTCCTAGCGCATCTGGTGGAGTTATCGCTTCATATAGTATTAGTCCTGCTTTACCGGCTGGTTTAACCTTTAATACTACAACCGGTGAAATAAGTGGTACTTTAACAGCAGCTCAAACAGGTACTGTTAATTATACAATCACAGCAACAAATAGTGGCGGTAGCACAACTGCAACTGTTACTTTAATTTATAATACAGCTCCTACAGACTTAGCTTTAAATACTACTTCTGTTGCAGAAAATGCTGCGTCAGCAACAACTGTTGGTACTTTAAGTGCTACAGATGCAGACGCTGGAGACACTTTCACATATTCATTAGTAAGCGGTACAGGCGATGCAGATAATGCAAGCTTTAGTATTGCTGGCAGTTCGTTAAATACAGCTGCAGTATTTGATTTTGAAACTAAAACTAGCTACAGTGTAAGAGTTCGTGTAACAGATGCTGGTGGTTTAAGTTTTGAAAAAGCAATTACTATTAGTGTTACAAATGTAAACGAAGCGCCAACTGATGTTGCTGCAAATGCAAATAGCGTTGCAGAAAATGCAGCATCAGGTACGAGCGTTGCAACAATGAGTGCAACGGACGTTGATGCAGGTGACACTTTCACATATACATTAGTTGCTGGTACAGGTGATGCAGATAACGCAAGCTTTACTATTGATGGCGCAACTTTAAAAACTGCTGGTGTGTTTGATTTTGAAACTAAATCAAGCTACAGCGTAAGAGTTCGTGTAACAGATGCTGGTGGTTTAACATTTGAAAAAGTATTTACGATTGGTGTAACAGATGTAAACGAAGCACCAACAGCACTTGCTTTATCAAATACAAGTGTACTTGAAAATGCAGCATCAGGAACAACCGTAGGAACTTTAGCTGGAACAGATGCTGATGCTGGCGATACGCATACGTATACTTTAGTAGCTGGTACAGGTTCTACAGACAATGCAAGCTTTACTATAACAGGTACAACGCTTAGTACTGCTGCTGTATTTAACTTTGAAGCTAAAAACAGTTATGCTGTAAGAGTAAGAGTTACTGATGCTGGTGGATTAAGTTTCGAAAGAGCGTTTACCATTACTGTTACAGATGTAAACGAAGTACCAACATTAACTGCGATTACAGATAGAAGAGTATACAATGTATCTACTTCACAAGTTGTAAACTTGGCAGGTATTACGGCTGGTCCAGAAACTGCACAAACAACAACAACAAGTGTAAGCACATCTAATCCTGCAGCATTTAGTGCTATCAACGTAGTGGGTACTCAAATTCAATTTACACTTGCAGCAGGCATTGCAACTCCTCAAGATGTTGTAGTAACTGTTAGAGTAAGAGATAACGGTGGTGTTGCAAATGGTGGTGTAGATTCAGTAGTAAGAACATTTAGATTGGGTATTGATCCAATGCCAGTAGCAGCAGCTTCTCCTAATTTAATTACGCTTGGCGCAACTTCACAATTAAGTGCAGCAGGTGCTAATGCAGTTAACTATACATGGGTAGCTGTAGGCGGAACGGGTATTGTGGGATCAGGTGCTACTATCAATGTTAGACCTGCAGGAACTACAACTTACGCAGTAGTAGTAACCAATAGTTTTGGATACCAAGCTACGGTACCTGTACTCTTAACCGTGATTGTAGATTACAAACTAGTACCTAACAACCTTGTTACACCAAATGGTGATGGCGTGAATGACAGATGGGTAATTCCAAATATTGATATGTACCCAGATAATGAGGTGATGGTATATGACAAAGCAGGAAGAGCCGTATTTGCTAAACGTGGCTATAACAACGAGTGGGATGGTACTGTTAATGGTAAGAAATTAAAAGAAGATGCATATTTCTATGTCATTAAATTTAATAAAGACGGCGCGTTACCAATTAGAGGTTATGTATCAATTGTTAGATAACCTTAATATCCATCACGTCAAATAAATAAAATATGAAAACATTGAATAAAATATTTGCAACCATCAGTTTAACAATTGTTAGTGCTGTTGCTGTAGCTCAAAACATTAACTCAATTAACCCACCTGCTTCGCAGTTTTTTAGTAACAAATACATTAGCAATCCAGCCCAAGCAGGTGCTGGAACGCTAACGGGTTTAAAATCTACAGTTAGTTATGTGGGTCAGATGGAAGCGATTCCAGGATCACCTTCTACAAGACTACTAACGCTCGATTATAAGTCTACTGGTAATGTTGGATTAGGACTTCTTGTAAGTAAAGAATCGGCAGGTTTATTTAACAATACAAGGGTAATGGGTAGCTATGCGTACAAAGTTGATTTTAATGAAGAAGGAACAACAAATTTAAGACTTGGTTTATCATTTGGATTTACACGTCAAATGATTGATTTGGGTCAAATCAATGCATTACCTGGTGATGCAGCAGCTGTTTTTTATAACAATCGTGAAGCATTGTTAGATGCCGATATGGGCTTTGTGTACACCGATCGCAATTTTACATTAGAGGGTTCAGCGCAAAACCTACGTAGAAGTATGGAAAAATCATACACTACTGAAGCAGATTTTAATTTGTTTTATGCAGCAATGAGCTACAATATTAAGTTGAACAATGAAATTAATGTTACTCCAAAGTTTGCATACCGTGGTGTAAAAAACTATGATAACATGGCAGATATTGGAGCAGAAATTAGTTTTAAAGAACCTCTAAAGCTCATGGCAATGTACCATACTACTAAATCAACGAGTATGGGCTTTCACTACAATAGAAACAACCGCTGGCAGTTTTATGGATTTTACACAACACCAACAAGAGCATTGGTTGGTTTAAATGCTGGCGGCTTTGAAATGGGTGTGCAACTTAAGGTTGGAAAATAATTGACATAACTGATTGATTATCATTTGTAACATCTTTATTGTTACAAATATTATCATCATTTTGTCATTTTTATTAAACAAAGATGTACGTTCTTAGGGATATTTACATTTTATGTAATATCCATACCCAAGCGTATATTCTTTTATGAGTTTTGCCCCCTACTTGTATTTTTCTTTTGTACTTGTTTCCATATTCTTAATATTAGAAGTTACAAAAAACTTTAAGCATTCTCTACTTCTCAAAATCCAATTTATTGGATTACTAACGTTCGCTAGTGTTGTTAATTTGTTTTTATTTAAAGGGCCATTAACTGAGTTCGAATTATCAATTATTAGGTTATTAATTGATCTGATGCCCATATTTGTGCTCAACATTGCACTGCTATTATATGCCTATAAAGTCCCAGCCTGGGTTTTTATTTTCGAAGCTAGTATAGGTATTGTCGGAGTTGTTTTAGTAATTCTTTTTACATCAAACACCCCTAGTAATTTTGATTATTCAGATAGTTTGCACCTATATACAATTAGGGCTACTACAAATTGGTATATAAAAATTTTTCGAATACTGTTGCTTGCAGTATACCTTCTCTTTTTTGTTGGTTTTATTACAAAAACTACATTTTTTGAAAATCAAAAAAATCAGTTTTTTAAGCCATTACGTTTTTGGATAACGCTTATGATACTGGGTTTTCTAATTTATATATTTGAAAACGCCCTGCCTATTCATGAGTATACAAAAGGTGTTTATTCGACCCATGTTTTACCCCTATATCTCATGTTAGGCATACTTTATAGGCCACAAAGCATCAATGCTGCCTGGTACCAGTTTGATGACTTAAGCAGTATTAATAAGGTTGAAATTTCTAAAGACAATTTCGAAATTGCTTTTTATGCATCGCACTTTTATTTAAAAGAAAAAGCTAGCATTGAAAATTTATCTATTGATTTAGATTCTAATAAAATAATTGTTACCGCTTTCATTAAAAAAAATACAGGTCTTGGTTTTGCAGACTTGATTAATAAAAGCAGGGTAGACTATTTAGTAGAATTATTAAGAGAAGGCAAACACGAAGATTACACGATTGAAGCATTGGCAAAAATGTCAGGCTTTGGATCGAGACAAACCATGTACAAAGCCTTTGCTAAATTTAGAAATCAATCTCCCACCGATTTTATTGACTCGCTAAAGCACTAGTTGTTGCGGACAATACATCAATGTTACATGTAATTATAGCCTTGCGACATATAAAATAATTTATTCTATAACAAACAAAATAGTTTAGCAACACACCCTACGTGTATGCTAAAACTTCTACTTTTTTCCTTTATATCCTTATTGCATTTTGAGGTTTTTGCTCAAGTTGTAATTCCACCTGCAAGTCCATTAATATTAAATACAAGCGGCGGCACCAGTGTTGTATCTAGCAGTTACATTATCGACTGGAGCGTTGGAGAAGCTACCCTAATCGAAACCTATTTTGGTAGAAATGGCTCCCCTTCAAGTAGGGTAGGTGCTTTTTGGAATGTAACAAGTGGCGTACTGCAACCCTTTGATAAATTATACAAGCCCACAAAGCCTACCTGGTTAACCGATGAGGTGATTATTTATCCCATTCCTGCCGTTGGTGTGATTACCATCAACATTCAATCTTTTGCCGTGGGTAAATTAATGTTTCAGTTAGTAACCCAAGAAGGAAAAATATTAGGCAGTACCAGTATCGACAAAAATGCTTTTCAACTCATCGAAAAAACAGACCTAACCAGATTAAGTGCCGGCGTTTATTATATAAAAATTGTACTTGAAAATTTAGCTGGCGAAAAAATAAAATCCGGTGCTTTTAAAATTATAAAAGAACGAAAATGATAAAAAAATACATTTTTATTGTAGCGATGTTGGTTTTGGTATCTACCGCTATAGCACAAATACCCCAACAGTTAAATTATCAAGGTATTGCCCGAAATGCAAGCGGAGAGCCCATTTCTACCCATGTAATTACCGTTCGCTTATCAATTATTGATAGCGCTTCTAATGGAATTGTCACCTACCAAGAAACAAAAACCGTTTCTACCAATTATGTTGGTTTGTTTACGATTGTAATTGGTGCTCCGGGTGGTACAAATGTAATTGGCACCATCGCTTCTATTAATTGGTCTACTGGAAAAAAATATATCAAATTAGAAATTGATCCAAACGGTGCGTCCAATTTTTCGCTTGTTGGTATGAATCAGTTACAAAGTGTTCCATTTGCATTGTCTGCAGATCCTGTGGGTCCAGCAACTGGTGACCTTACAGGTAGTTTTCCGTCACCAACTATTGCGAATGGCGTAGTTACCCTCGCAAAACTTAATCCGTTAGTTGTTACAACCATTAATGGTAAATTAAGTAGTAGTGATACTGCTACTATGCTACTTCCGTATGTTAAACAAGCAGCACTAAACTCGTTATTATCAAGTACGGTAAGTCAATCGGCGCTTGATCTAAAAGAAAATACCGCTAATAAATCGGCTACAATTACACTTGGCACAAGCGATATTTTATTTCCTACGCAAAACGCGGTTAAAACCTATGTAGATGCGGCTACTTCTAAAACCAATTTAGGCATTAATAATGTAGACAATACTTCTGATGTAAATAAACCCATCAGTACACTTACACAGGCCACACTTGACTTAAAAGAAAATACTGCTAACAAATCAGCTACTAGCACACTTGGTACCAGCGATGTTTTATTCCCTACCCAAAATGCGGTTAAAACTTATGTAGACGCAGCGGTAGCGGGGATGACTATTACAGACGGTTCAATTACTGATTCAAAAATTATAAGTGTTAGCGCTAGTAAATTAACGGGCGTTGTGGCTATTGCAAATGGAGGTACGGGTGCTAGTACTGCAGCTGCCGCAAAAACGAATTTAGGCATTAACAATGTAGACAACACTTCTGATGTAAATAAACCCATTAGTACACTTACCCAAGCCGCGCTCGACGTAAAAGAAAATACTTCTAATAAATCAGTTGCCACTACACTTGGTACCAGTAATGTTTTATTTCCTACCCAAAACGCCGTTAA
>JACCDU010985222.1_pt1 | contig 15051 bp, 11 predicted proteins | sample 7446081 | NCBI WGS metagenome assembly JACCDU01 (sample SAMN15323447, study PRJNA562643) | freshwater metagenome | isolation source: river surface water | place: USA:Blue River Watershed | collected 2017-08-17
GACCGAGCTGGCCAACCTGCGCGCCCAGCTGGCCAAACAGTCGCAGCAAGACAAGGCCGATGGTGGCGGGCAGGGCGACTACGTGAGCGCCTACCGCGAATTCAAATACCAGGAAACCCTGTTCGAGCTCTTTGCCAAACAGTTTGAAGTGGCCAAAGCCGACGAAGCCCGCGAAGGCGCCACCATTCAGGTGGTGGACGTGGCCCAGCCGCCCGAACGCAAAAGCAAACCCAAAAAAGCCCTGATCGCCGTGCTGGCCACCCTGGCCACCGGCTTTGCCCTGTTGTTGTTTGTCTTCGTCCGCCAGGCCCTGCGCAACGCCAGCCAGGACAGCGAATCGGCCCAAAAACTTGCTGCCCTGAAAACCAGCTGGAACAAAACCCTGGGGCGGTAAACGTAGATGGACGTTGCCAGCCGGGGCTGATGCGCAAGACCCCGAACCACTCAAGTGACCCCAGCTCCTAGCAGCGCAACGCGTGGGTCATGGGCGCAGCAAGCGCCCCCGTAAACCATCACCAATAAGCCGACGCCTGCCCAGACAGGTGCCGCTGCATTTCCATTATTCAAACGCGGTCATATCCCATGATCCTTCAATCCAAAACCGTCGCCAGTATTGGTCCGGGACATGTCAGTTTGCCGTCGCTCTTTCAACTGTGCGAGAGCCACGCATGAAACTCCTCACCGTTTTCGGCACCCGACCAGAGGCCATCAAGATGGCGCCCTTGGTCAAAGCGCTGCAGCAGTCCACCCAACTGACGGTCAAGGTCTGCGTCACCGCCCAGCACCGCCAGATGCTGGACCAGGTGCTGCAGCTCTTTGACATCACGCCCGACTTCGACCTCAACCTCATGCGCCCAGGGCAGAGCCTGACGCAGCTGAGCTGCAACATCCTCCAGGGCATGGAAGGCGTGTTTGCTCAGTACAAACCCGACTGGGTGCTGGTGCATGGCGACACCTCCACCACCATGGCCACCAGTCTGGCCGCCTATTACCAGCAAGTGGGTGTGGCGCATGTGGAAGCCGGCCTGCGCACCCACAATCTCTATTCCCCCTGGCCCGAAGAAGGTAACCGGCAGATCACCGGCCGCCTGGCCGGGCTGCACTTCGCCCCCACCGAAGAATCGCGCCAGAACCTGCTGAACGAAGGCGTAGCGGCCAACACCATTCACGTCACAGGCAACACCGTCATCGATGCCCTGCTCAGCGTCAGCCAGCACATCGACACCGACACCGCGCTGAATGGCGAACTGGCCGCCCGTTTACCGTTTTTGGATACAGACAAACGCCTGGTACTGGTGACCGGTCACCGCCGCGAAAACTTTGGCACTGGCTTTGAAGCCATGTGCCAAGCGCTCAAAGCCATTGCCAGCCAGCCCAGAGTGCAAGTGGTGTACCCCGTGCACCTCAACCCCCAGGTGCAAGAGCCCGTGCGCCGCATTCTGGGCAACGTAGACAACGTGCACCTGATCGAGCCATTGGACTACCTGCCCTTTGTCTACCTCATGAAGCGCAGCCACATTATCCTGACTGACTCGGGCGGCGTACAGGAAGAGGCTCCCTCCCTGGGCAAACCCGTGCTGGTGATGCGCGACACCACCGAACGGCCCGAGGCCGTAGCCGCTGGCACAGTCCACCTGGTGGGCACCGACACCCACCGAATCGTCAGCGAAACCTTGCAACTGCTGAACGACCCTACCGCCTACCAGCGCATGGCCTTTGCACATAACCCCTATGGCGACGGAACCGCCTGCCAACAGATTCGCCAAGCCTTTGAAGCCCTTGCGTAAAACCAATGTCTAAGCCGTTCAACACCATCTCCATCATCGGCATGGGCTACATCGGCCTGCCCACCGCCGCTGTCTTTGCCAGCCGCAAAGTCAAGGTCATCGGCGTAGATGTGAATCAGCACGCCGTGGACACCATCAACCGGGGCGAAATCCACATCGTCGAGCCCGATCTGGACATGGTCGTGCACGCCGCAGTGACCGAAGGCTACCTGCGCGCCACCACCACGCCCGAGCCGGCAGACGCCTTCCTCATTGCCGTGCCCACGCCCTTCAAAGACGGCCCCACCGGCCCCCACCACCCCGATATGGACTACATCGAAGCGGCGTCCAAGTCCATCGCACCGGTGCTGAAGAAGGGCGACCTCGTTATTCTCGAATCCACCTCACCCGTGGGCGCCACCGAACAAATGGCGGCCTGGCTGGCGGAAGCGCGGCCCGACCTGACCTTTCCGCAAACCCACGGCGAAGCCAGCGACATCCGCGTGGCCCACTGCCCCGAGCGGGTGCTGCCCGGCCAGGTGCTGCGCGAACTTGTGCAGAACGACCGAGTGATTGGCGGCATGACGCCCAAGTGCTCAGAAGCAGCTGCGCGCCTGTACAAGATCTTCGTCCAAGGCGAATGCGTTATCACCAACGCGCGCACTGCCGAAATGTGCAAGCTGACGGAAAACAGCTTTCGAGACGTCAACATTGCGTTTGCCAACGAGCTGTCCATCATCTGCGACAAGCTCGGCATCAACGTCTGGGAGCTCATCAAGCTGGCCAACCGCCACCCGCGCGTGAATATCCTGCAACCCGGACCGGGTGTGGGTGGTCACTGCATTGCGGTGGACCCGTGGTTCATCGTCAGCGCAGCACCCGAAGAAGCCAAGCTGATCCGATCTGCACGCGAGGTGAACGACGGCAAGCCGGAGTGGGTAATAGACAAAGTCAAGCTGGCGGTGGCTGACTACCTGCAAGCCAACCCAGCGAAAACCGCCAAGGACGTAACAATCGCCTGCTTTGGACTGGCATTCAAGCCAGATATTGACGATTTGCGTGAAAGTCCCGCCGTGGAGATCGTCAAGCAGCTAAGCCTCACATATCAAAATCAACTGGTAGTAGTTGAACCCTATATTAAAGAACTACCCGACTCACTACGAGCCGGCGCAGAGCTAGTTACTTTAGACGAGGCCAAAACGCGAGCACAAGTATATGTAAATCTTGTAGCACATAAATTAATAAAAGTACAATCTCAAGATATTGTCAAAAGAAAAATTATGATTGATGCATGCGGCTTGAATTCATGAATAAGCCACGAGGATGTTCGAACGTAAACAAATGCATAATTGATGATTAATCTCAAAAAAATAGCAAAAAAAGCTATAGTTTTTTCGAGTGGCAACATTTTAAATATTGCAATCGGAATTGGCTCCTTTCCTATTCTCTCGAAATTTTATTCGCCTGCGGAATTCGGCTACTATTCACTTTCAATTTATACAGTTGGAATTATAGCAACAATAGCTACATTAAGACTTGACCTAGCACTATCATCAACAAAAGAAGAAAATGAAGCAATAAAAATTTTAACTACAGCGGCTATTTTACCAATAATTTTCGGTCTTATTACATCAATTGCGATATGGTCTATAAGTGAACAAAATAGATTCATAACATCCCTGCTTTTTCCATTTTTCTATATTTTCAATTATTGTTGTTTAACGATATTTACCGCTTGGTTTGTTCGAAGTAATCGATTTTGGCTAGCTGGAAACTTAAACTTAATTTACGCTTCTTCAATCATTTTATTTCAAGTAGTTTTAGCCAATTCGCAAGAAGGCAATGGGTTATTTTTGGGAAATATTATAGGAGGACTGCTGACACTTATAATTTGCGCAATGAATGATAGAAGGATCCGTCCATCAAAAATCTTAAAAGAATTTAAATTGGCAGCAGGGATAGAAGTTATAAAACAAAATAAAATTTTTCTCGGAGGGAATACACTTCAATCACTAATAAATTCATCATCACTAGCTATATTATCACATGGAATATCTATCATAGGTGGATTAAGCGCAGTTGGTTCTTTTTCTACTTGCCAAAAAATATTGGCTATACCGGTGCGAGTCATTGGGAATGCCATGCGTCAATCTCTTTTACAAGGATTGGCAGATCTTCCAAATAAAGTAGGTCGAAATATTGCAATAAAGGCGACCATTGCATTAATACCCGTCTCTTTATTATCTTTTTTGTTTTTAACAATAAGTTTACCTATTGCAGTCAACAAATTGATGGCGCCGGAATGGCGAGGCATAAATGAGTACATAGCGCCACTTTCTATCTGGCTAAGTATGACAGTGATTTATACACCAGCGATTGCATGGCTGAACGTACAAAAAATAACAGGACCTCACTTATTATATGAAATTATTAATTTGATTGTTCGTGTAACTTTAATTCCGATTTCAATAGTTTTGACCTTAAATTCAGCCAACTACGTATGGATTACCAGCACTGTTAGTTGCATATTAGGTATTGCTTTGTGTACTATTTCGTTTTTCGAGAATAAGCCGTCAAAATGAAAGCAGTTAAATTTTCACCCATCTACGGCAATAACATTGGTGATATAGCCATCTCAAGATCAATTGAGTATTTATTCTCAAAAGAAAATATTGGCATAAAGAGCAATGATATATTATTTAGGGAGCCTTTGTCTTACAATAAAAACTCCTTGGAAAAAGGTTCGAGAATTGCAGTATCCACCATTCTTCAGTTGCATTTTCCTAAATTTTTCTCAATATTAAAAAAAATAATTTTTTACTTTAAAAGAAGTACTTTAAAATTTAGCCATCTAATCAAAGAAGCAGATTTCGTGATATTCGGGGGGGGGAACTTATTAATGTCCAAAATGGGCTCGGACTATGGTTTTAGGATCGCGAAATTTGCGCAGAATTCACCAGTCCCAGTTATCGTTTTTTCGTGTGGTGCTGGACCGTTTCTTGTTGACGAAAAATTTATATGCAAAACCATCCTCGACTACTCATCATACATCTCCGTTCGTGATGAGTTATCTGTAAGTTATTTGAATAAATTTAGTGGGCGTGTTACTCCACAAGTCACAATTGACCCTGCTTTCGTTATCTCAGATATATATCCACGCAAAAATGTTGGTAAAAACAAAGTTTTAGGCATTAATGTCATATCGAACTTCTTTTCAGATAATGAACTTAAAGAATTCGCACAACGCACATTCGAATTTGCACTAGCAAACAATTTGTCTGTTCGTATAATAAATACAGCATTCCCCTCTGACGATGAGGAAGCCAGAAAATTTGTAAAATGCCTCCAAGATATATCTAACGAACAAATAGAAATTGAAGTCACATCCCTGACAACAGATCTGTCGAACCTGGCAAAATGCTACGAAGATTTAAAAATTTTCATAGGCTGCAGAATGCATAGCCTTATTTTTGCGCTTTCGTACAATATTCCTTCACTGGGTTTTTGCTGGGACAATAAAGTTAAATCAATGATGGCAAGATTTTTGGGGAGTGAATTTCGAGAAGAATTTATTGTAACAAGCAAGTCCAATTTCACGATTATCTATAATAACTTATTGCATGTCAATTACCCCTACCATCTTAATAGAGCAAAAAAAATAATTCAAAATGATGTTCGCTCAGCAATAGTTGCCGTAAATAAAACCCGAGATGAATAGAGTTACCATCGTTGGCCCTTGGCCTCGCCCTACCGGCGGAGTTTCAACTTTTTTGTCCCGTCTTATTAAAAAAGACAATGGCCGATTAATATGCGAATTAATAGACGTATATCCAGGAAAAAAAGATGAGTGGAAAATTGAAAACATAACTCACAATGTAACTCCATTTTGTGGATTTATGAAATGGATATGGTTGTGGTTTAGGGTCTCATTCTCGCAAGGTTCGGTTGTTCATTTTAATTTTTCTGGCGCAAATTCATTACTTTTTTGCTTGTTTCCATTGCGAATTAATCGAGCATGGATCTTGACTTTACACAATGGCAATCTAAAAAATCCAAAAGGAGTAATCGGATTAATTTATCGAATTGCGATAAACAGATTTCGAGAGGTGATTTCCCTTTCAGAATATCAGCGTGAGTTTTATTTGTCAATCGGAAGAAATAGTGTCCTAGAGTCTACTAGCTACATTTATCATGTTGAATTTAGTAAAATAGAAACAGAGATTTATCGCTCGTGGCGGGTTAAATCTGCTGGATTTAGAAATCTTTTTGTTGCATCGGGCTATCCAACAATAATATATAACCACTTCAAGACAATTGAGTATGTGACTCGTCACAACAACTCATTTCTTGCTTTGTTTATTTACGGACCAGATACCGAAAGGCTGCTTGAAACGCTTCTCTCCTTTAACAAGCTAAAAAACTGCATCGTATTTTATGAATGTTCCGAAATTGAATTTAACGACATTCTTTCTCGTTCGCATGTTTATTTGCGGCCAAACAAAGTAGACAGCTTCGGCATCGCCATCGCTGATGCGATCAATTTATCTCTTACTGTTTTCGCCAGTGACGTTTGCAAAAGATATCCTGGCACGCATGTTTTTTCATCTTTAGACGAGTACTCAAAGCTTATCGATACATATATTGAGGATAAAAACAAAATTAGGCCAGTCAATGTTAAGACTGGCCTCGATTGTTATGGCGCATTAATGAAAACTTATCATCATGCTATTATCCAATAAACTGACTTATTTTATTTGGTGGCTGGGATTCTTTATTGGATTTCCACTGTTTATCACCCCCTCATTAAGCATATTTAGAGGCGGACAAGGAGACATGTCTTTCTCCTTGCCGGTTGGATTGCTCTTCATTGCTACCTATTACGCAGCCGGCATTACAAATATAATAAAAAATGGATTAAGTAATAGCATTTATTTGCTATATCTTTTATGGGTGTTATCTGCAATTATTATAGCTTACCCTGCGTTGGTAGTAAGTGATGCAAGTTTACTAGCCATTTATCTAATACCCTCACTGCTCTCCTTTTCATTCGCGTGGTCAATTGGCAGGAATGAAGACATAAATTCGATTCTTCGACAACTTGGAATTGGTTTTGTGACTTCAGTAACGACGGGTGCTTTCTTGCACCTCGCATCTTCTTTTGCAACTTATGGCGTAATTGGCGCCTTTGCCGTTCGTGGTGAATTTTCTATTTTCGGTCTATTTTCAATCTACCAAAAATTTATATATTATTCAACCACTCTTTCTATTGCATCGTTTTTAGCCTTAATTTATTTCGATGGATGGAAAATGTGGTTTGCATGGTCCATCTTAGTGATGGATATATTGCTATGCGGCGCCAGAGAAGCCATACTACTTGCAATGATATACTTACTAAGCTCTTCATATATCCGAACTGGTATTGGTGGCGTTGTTAAAATTTTATTTCGCTTGTTTCTTGTATTGTTTTTTTTAATCACATTTTTTGCTTTTAATGGAATGGAAATTGGTATTGATGATTTGGTTTTTTTAAAAAAAATTGTGGCTATTGGCGATTCCTCTAGCGGTTCAGATGTAACAGCAGGAAGGGCCGAAGCCATTAATGAAGTTTGGTCGATGTTTGATATTACACCGCTTTTTGTTTTTTTTGGAAGCCGGTTTGATACAATTCATTCTTTTCTTGGAACTCCACATAATCAATACGTGGAATGGTTCTTGCGTGGCGGGATAATTTTCACGCTCGGGAATATTTTCTTTTCATTTCTGGCCATTAAAAATTATTTAATGCGAGGTGGTGATTATCTAAAATACGGAATACTGCTTACATGGCTTATGCTTATAAGTAATAATATCAATACACCATTCCGCGCTCCATATACTTCCATTTTCGCATGGGTGCTAATCGGTTTTGGAATTCGATTATCTACTTTCACTAAATAATTGATTTAATTTAGGATTTGCATGAGACAAGTTCTTCAAAATTTGACTCACGGTGGAACCCAGTTAACTCTGTCGCCGTCGCCTATTCCAACGTGGGGTCATCTAATCGCTAGCACCTCCATCACATTAATATCTGCCGGAACAGAGCGAATGCTGGTTGGTTTCAGCAAGGCCTCCTACCTGGACAAAGCACGCCAACAACCCGATAAAGTCAAGATGGTTCTGGAGAAAGTGGCTACCGACGGCTTGATGACCACCATTGAGGCGGTACAGTCAAAACTTGCGCAACCACTGCCTCTGGGTTATTGCAATGTTGGCGTGGTGGTCGAAGTGGGCGCCGGTGTCGATGGGTTTAAGCCAGGCGATCGCGTCGTGTCTAACGGACCCCATGCCGACTTAGTGAAGGTGCCGAAGAATCTGTGCGCCCGAATACCCGACGCGGTGGACGACGAATCGGCCGCTTTTGTGGTGGTGGCCAGTATCGGCCTGCAAGGCATCCGGCTGGCACAGCCCACGTTGGGCGAGGCCTTTGTGGTGATGGGAGCAGGCCTGATCGGGCTGTTGACGGTCCAGCTGCTGCGTGCGCAGGGCTGCCGCGTGTTGGCTATCGATTTTGACGAGTCCAAGCTGGCGTTGGCGCGGCAGTTTGGTGCACAGACGTGCAATCCCGGCGCAGGGGAAGACCCGGTGGCAGCGGGCATGGCGTTCAGCCGCGGTCAGGGGGTGGATGGGGTCATCATCACCGCGTCCACCCCGTCGAGCGACCCAGTGACGCAGGCCGCCCGCATGAGCCGCAAGCGGGGGCGCATTGTGCTGGTGGGGGTGACAGGGCTGGAGCTGAACCGTGCAGATTTTTATGAGAAGGAACTGACGTTTCAGGTCAGCTGTTCCTATGGGCCGGGCCGCTACGACCCAAACTATGAGGAGAAGGGTCAGGATTACCCCCTGGGCTTTGTGCGCTGGACGGAGCAGCGCAATTTCGAGGCTGTGCTGGACATGCTGGCCAGCGGTCAGCTGGATGTGAAGCCGCTGATCACGCACCGCTTTGCGTTCGAGGATGCGCCCAAGGCGTATGAGGCGCTCACGGCGGACAAGACCGGCCTTGGTATGCTGCTGCAGTACACCTCACCTACCGCGCAGCGGATGGTGCGGCAGGTCACGCTCAAGCCCGGCGCCACTTTTGCGCCCCAGCGTCCGGTGATGGGGTTCATTGGTGCAGGCAACTATGCCTCGCGCATGCTGATTCCAGCGTTCAAGGCCGCGGGGGCGCAGTTCCACACCATCGTCACGGCAGGGGGCATCAACGGTGTGATCCACGGCGAGAAAGCCGGGTTTGCCGAGGCGTCGACGGACATGGCTGCGCCGCTGGCCAACACGACCATCAACACGGTGGCTATCGTGACCCGGCACGACACGCATGCGCACTTTGTGGCGCAGGCGTTGCAGGCGGGCAAGCATGTGTTTGTGGAGAAGCCACTGGCCATCGACCAGGGCGGACTGGACACGGTGCGCGCGGCCTATGACGCGGCGCAGTCGCGCGCGCCGCAAGGCGGCCCGCAGGTGATGGTGGGTTTCAACCGCCGCTTTTCGCCGCAAGTGCAAAAGATGAAGGCGCTGCTTGCCCCGGTGAAGGAACCCAAGAGCTTCATCATGACGATGAATGCCGGGGCCATTCCGGCCAACCATTGGACACAAGACAACGCTGTGGGGGGCGGGCGGATCATTGGCGAGGCCTGCCACTTCATTGATTTGATGCGTTTCTTGGCGGGCAGCCCGATTGTGTCGGTGCAAGCGCGGCGCATGGGCGATGCGCCCGGCGTGGCCGTCACCGAAGACAAGGCGTCCATCACCCTGGGTTTTGAAGACGGATCTTTTGGAACCATCCTGTATTTGGCCAATGGAGCGGCGAGCTTCCCGAAGGAGCGGGTGGAGGTGTTTGCCGCCGGACGCGTGCTACAGCTGGACAATTTCCGAAAGCTCAAAGGCTACGGCTGGCCCGGCTTCACCAATATGAATCTGTGGAAGCAGGACAAGGGCCAGAACGCTTGCGCAGCGGCCTTTCTGAAGGCGGTTGAAAAGGGCGTGCCGGCCATTCCTGTGGATGAAATTTTCGAGGTGGCGCGTGTCACCATAGAAGTGGCGGAGCTGTTGCGTAAACAATGACAGCGTTAGCTTCCAAAGCGCGCACTGCGTTGGCCTTGGGCTTACCCAATATCGCTCGTGCGGCGGGCTACCGCCTGGGGGTGAAGCTGAGGCTGAACCCGGTCAGGCGGTTGCAGGGAGCCACACCCGTAGGGCAGTTCTTCCGCCCGTTTCAAGGGAAATCTGCGGTAAGCGCGCCCAGCGTTTCGGCCTGGGAGTCAACAGGCTCGCTGTTCAGCCGCTGGCCTTTGGCGCTGGGTGATGGACCGCCCGACTGGCTTGCAAACCCCTTGAACGGACAGCGGGTAGCCGCACCCGAGCGTGGTTGGTGGGAAATTCCTGACTTTGACCCGGCAGTGGGCGACATCAAGCTCATCTGGGAGCTGTCCCGCCTGGATTGGGTTCTGGCCTTTGCCCAGCAAGCTTGCCAAGGCCACAACGAATCTTTTGCCCGGCTCAATGCCTGGCTGGCCGATTGGTGCACACAGAACCCACCCTACAAAGGGCCAAACTGGAAGTGCGGGCAGGAGGCATCCATCCGCGTGATGCACCTGGCCATGGCCGCCTTGATGCTTGGGCAGGCACGTAATGCTGCGCCCGGTTTATTGGACCTGGTCTGTTTGCATTTGCAACGCATAGCCCCCACGGTGCAGTACGCCATGGCGCAGGACAATAACCACGGCACGTCAGAAGCGGCGGCGTTGTTCATGGGTGGCAGTTGGCTGGCAGCGTCGGGCCTGGCTGAAGGCGAGCGCTGGGCTCGCACCGGCCGCCATTGGTTGGAAAACCGCGCTGCCCGGTTGATCGGCCCGCAGGGCAGTTTCAGCCAGTATTCACTCAACTACCACCGTGTCATGCTCGACACCTTCTGCATGGCCGAAGTGTGGCGCCGGCACCTTGGGTTGCCGGCTTTTACAAAAAGGCTGCAGTCCAGCGCCTTGGCCGCAACCGAATGGCTGCGGCACATGGTTAACCCATTGAACGGCGACGGCCCCAACGTGGGGGCGAACGACGGAGCCCGCCTGCTGCAGTTGACCGATACACCTTACCGCGACCACCGGCTAACGGTGCAACTGGCCATGGCTTTGTTTGCCGGCAAACGGGCTTATGCACAGCCTGGCCCTTATGACCATGCCTTCCAATGGCTGGGCGTTGATCTTCCGCCAGAGGTGGCGCCCCCCGTTGGGAGTTACGTGGCGGACGATGGCGGTTTTGCAATGCTTCGGCGCGGCAAGGCCATGACCATGCTGCGCTACCCACGTTTCCGCTTCCGGCCCAGCCAGGCCGATGCGCTGCACCTCGACCTTTGGTTGGGTGCAGACAATCTGCTGCGCGACGGCGGTACTTACAGCTACAACACCGACCCGCATTGGCTCAACTATTTCGGCGGTACAGCAAGCCACAACACCGTGCAGTTTGACAGCCGCGACCAGATGCCGCGCCTGAGCCGCTTTTTGCTGGGCGACTGGTTGAAAACAGAACACTTGCAACCTTTGCAGGAAGAGGGTCAGTCAACACATTTTGCTGCTGGCTATCGCGATGGCCAAGGGGCTCGCCACCATCGGTCTCTCAGTCTGCAAGACGATTCGCTACAGGTGGTTGACGAAGTAACTGGTTTTGCCCGCGAAGCTGTGCTGCGCTGGCGCCTGATGCCGGGTGACTGGCATTTTGAGTCGTCCCCTGATGGGCCGCGCGTCATGCTGAATGAGGGCCGCCAGATTTCGCTAAACGTGTCAGCCAATGTACCCATCACGCGGTGTGAGCTGGTGCAGGGATGGGAGTCGCGCCACTACCATGAAAAAACACCCGTGCCTGTGCTGGAAGTCGAAATCCAGCAAGCCGGCACGCTGACGACACAACTGCACTGGACGGCATGAAGGTTATTTACTTCCACCAGCACTTTTCCACGCCGAAAGGCTCGGCGGGTATACGCTCTTACGAGATGGCGCGGCGCTTGCTGGCGCGTGGGCACCAAGTCACCATGGTGTGCGGCAGCTACGGCGGGGGCGAAACGGGCCTGTCCCAACCCTTTGTGGGCGGCAGGCGGCGCGGCACGGTGGACGGTATTGACATCATCGAGTTCGACCTGGCCTATTCCAACGCAGATGGCTTTGTGAAGCGCGGCCTGACGTTCGTGAAGTTCGCCTTGCGCAGCATAGGCTTGGCGCTCACCGAGCAGTACGACGTGCTGTTTGCCACCACCACACCCTTGACGGCAGGCATACCCGGCATTTTTGCCCGTTGGCTGCGTGGCAAGCCCTTTGTGTTCGAGGTGCGCGACCTGTGGCCCGAATTGCCCCGTGCCATGGGCGTGATACGCAACCCGTTGGTGCTTTGGGCGATGGGTGTGCTGGAGTGGGCCAGCTACCGTTCTGCGCACCGCTTGGTGGGCTTGTCGCCCGGCATTTTGGAAGGCATCACGCACCGGGGTGTGCCGCGCGACCGCATCGCATCTGTGCCCAATGGCTGTGACCTGGGTATTTTTGCTGGGGAAGTACAGCCTTGGCGGCCAGCCCAGGTACGCGCGACCGATTTGATGGCGGTATTCGCCGGCACCCACGGCATGGCCAATGGCCTGGATGCCGTGCTGGATACCGCCGTCGAACTCAAGCGGCGTGGGCGTGACCACATCAAGCTGGTGCTCATCGGCCAGGGCAAGCTCAAGGCGGGCTTGCAAGCCCGGGCGGAGCGCGAAGGCCTGGACAATGTCGTGTTTCACGACCCGGTGAACAAGGCCAAACTGGCCGGCCTGATGGCAGCCACCGACCTGGGGTTGCAAATACTAGCCAACGTCCCGGCCTTTTACTACGGCACATCGCCCAACAAGTTTTTTGACTACATTGCCGCCGGCCTGCCGGTGCTGAACAACTACCCAGGCGGGCTGGCCGAGATCATCACCGAGCACCGCTGCGGCTTTGCCGTACCGCCAGACAACCCAGTCGCCTTTGCGGACGCACTGGAGCAAGCCGCCGCCGACCGCGACGCGCTGAAAGCCATGGGGCAACGTGGCCGCGCCCTGGCCGAAACCCAGTTCGACCGCATCAAGCTGGCCGATCGCTGGGTGGATTGGGTGACGGGGGTGAAGGCGTGAAGCGGGTCTTTGATTTCGTCTTGGCCCTGTGTGGTGTGATTGCACTGGTACTACCCCTGCTGGTGCTGGTGTGGCTGGTGCGCCGCAAGCTGGGCAGTCCCGTCTTTTTCCGCCAGGTGCGCCCCGGCCTGCACGGTAAGCCGTTTGAAATGGTGAAGTTCCGCACCATGACCAGCGAGCGTGGCCCCGACGGCCAGTTACTGCCCGACGCCATGCGCCTGACGCCCTTTGGCCGTTTTCTGCGTGCCACAAGCCTGGATGAACTGCCCGAACTGTGGAACGTGCTCAAGGGCGACATGAGCCTAGTGGGCCCGCGCCCGCTGCTGATGGAATACCTTCCGCTCTACACCCCCGAACAAGTACGCCGTCACGAAGTGCGACCTGGTATCACCGGATGGGCCCAGGTCAATGGCCGCAACGCCATCAGCTGGGAAGACAAGTTCCAGCTCGACGTGTGGTACGTGGACCACCGCAGCCTATGGCTGGACATCAAAATCCTGTGGCTCACGGTGAAAAAGGTGCTGGTACGCGACGGCATCAGTGCGGCGGGGGAGGCAACGATGCCGAAATTCACGGGTATTTCAGACCGATAGCGTTTTGTCTAAAATGAAAATTCCTTTTCACGTTGAGTTACGTATGCACGCAAACAAAAGTTCAAGCATGCGCATGTCGCCTTCTGGCGCACAGGCGCTTGCGGCGCGCAATCTCGACTTCTTGGCGGCTATAGAGCGCACCATTGACGCCTTGGTGTCTGACACCGATCTGATCAACGACATTGGCCGCGCATATCAAGAGATCCAGGACAATTTAAGCGGGCTGGACACTGCAATTGACGCAGACGGTCGAATAACGGGCTTGCTGGAGAAAGCGTCCGAGGCTTGCGTGCGCATTTACCGTGACGCGCAGCGTCGTCACGAAGCCGCTTGCCAAGATCCGCTTTTGCAGCCTGACGATGGTGTTACAGAGGCTTATGACGCTTTCATTGCGGCCATGCACGCCCTGCACGACACGGTCGAAGTGCTTCGCGAGTGGATTGCCACGCACGACGCGGTGTTGCAGCCGACAACCGGGAAGACTTTCGGTTCGGTGGATGATTTGTTTGATGCCATGTTGGCCGGGTCTTGACTCAAACCATTTGCATTGAGCGCTTCGCTTACTCGGATCGCTTTCGGTCAGAGATGAGAAACTTGCCGCCTGACGTTGTACGGGCGACTAAGGATGCTCTGGCATTGTTGCAACGAAACCCCCGCGCAAAGTCTTTGCGCATGCACCCCTTAACGGGTTTGCCCAAGCCAACGGTCTGGAAGATTGACGTTTTTGCCAACCATGCGTGGCAGGTCACGTTTGAGCTAAACGGGACCACAGCAGAGCTCAAGCGGATCGGCACGCACAAGTCGATTGATCGCGACCCCAGATAAATTTTCTGGATCTCGCACAGATCTGCACAGGTCTGGACCTTTCATTTCGATTCAATATGAAGCGTTTTGCCATTTTTGGGGCCAGTGGTTGTGGCCGGGGCGTGTTGCCTTTGGTGCGCCAGCAGTTGCAGGCCGCTTTGGCGGCGGGCGATGCCGATTTGGTGTTTGTGGACGACCACCCGCCAGCGCCCGTGGTTAACGGGCAGCGGGTGCTGACTTATGCGCAGTGGCTGAGCGAGCCCGCCAGCTCACGCCACATGAATGTGGCCATTGCCAACAGCCACGTGCGAGAGCAACTGGTGCAGCGCTGCGCGGGCGATGGGGTGCAGTTTTTTGAGGTGCGAGCGGCCAATGTGGTGCAGCTCGATCATGTACAGCTGGGCGAGGGCGCGATCTTGTGCTCCTTTGTCACGCTGACCAGCAACATTCGCATTGGCCAGCATTTCCACGCCAACATTTACAGCTATGTCGAACACGATTGTGTGGTGGGCGACTTTGTGACCTTTGCCCCGGGCGTGATGTGCAACGGCAATGTGCACATTGAAGACCATGCCTACATTGGCGCAGGAGCCGTCATCAAACAAGGCCTGCACAGTGCGCCTTTGGTCATTGGCCGTGGCGCTGTGGTGGGCATGGGCGCGGTGGTCACCAAGAGCGTGCCACCGGGCGTCACGGTGGTGGGCAATCCGGCGCGGCC
>JACCDU010984209.1_pt1 | contig 15038 bp, 14 predicted proteins | sample 7446081 | NCBI WGS metagenome assembly JACCDU01 (sample SAMN15323447, study PRJNA562643) | freshwater metagenome | isolation source: river surface water | place: USA:Blue River Watershed | collected 2017-08-17
ATCGTTGCACGGTCAATGCCAAGGGTTTCTGGACCTGCAGCTACCAGGAGGTCCAGCACAGCTTTGCCTCCAATGCCAACGGATCGTGCACCGGCAAGGCCAAGAGCCGTGTGGTGCGTTGGCAGGTGCCTGAAGGCACCCCACCTGCGGGCGGCTGGCCGGTGGTCTTCTACTACAACGGCACCGTCTTCTTCAACTCGCCCGCCACCAAGCCCTTCACATCGACCAGCACCGCATTCGGCGCCAACTTTGCAGAAACCGGCTTGCATGATTTGCTCGACGATCCCAGCGGCAGCGGACGCCGATACGCGGTGATCGCCCCGGAGGCGCCCGGCTTTCCCTGGAGTCAGGCCTGGGACACGAACTCGTCTGCCCCCTACACCACGCGCGACGACTTCTGCTTCTTGCCCGACCTCTTCAAGGGCGTGGCCCAGGGCAAGTTTGGCGACCCCTCGCTGTTCAACATGAGCCGCCGCTATGCCTTGGGCATTTCCAGCGGTGGCTACAACACCAGTCGCATGGCCGTGACTTTCAATGAGGACTCGGGTTGGAAGGCCTTGGTCATTGTGTCGGGGTCGTATGCCACCTGCCTGGGGCCGCTTTGCAAAGTGCCCCAGACCTTGCCGGCCAACCACCCGCCCACCAAGTTCTATCACGGCACGGCCGATCTCATCGTGCCCATCTCCACCATGCGGCCTTATCACGATCTCTTGAAGGCGCAAGGCTTCATCACGCAGAAGGTCGAGCACAGCAAAGGCCATCAGTTCACGCAGGACATCCTGGGTGTCGGCGGCGCCAAGGCCTGGTTTGACCAGTTCTGATGCCATCGTCAAGCCAGACCAGACGACAACCGAGAGGCCAGCCATGACACGATCCCATCGACGCGATTTTTTGCAACAGGGCACCGCTGCGGCCACGACCCTTGCCGGGGTTGGCTGGTGGCCCAAGTCTGCATTCGCACTGGACAACTGGGCGGTGGACGCGAGCGGTCTGGCCACCGAGGAGGGGGTCTTGCAACTGGTCAGGGCCATGGTGGGCTTCGGCCCGCGCCTCACGGGGAACGCGGCCCACAAAGCCTACGTGAACCACCTGGCACAGAGCTTTGCCGAGCTGGGCTGCCAGGTCATGCGCGACACACAGGTGTTTGACCGTTGGGAGGCCAAAGACTGGTCCCTGAAGGTCGAGCAGGCCGGGCGGATGGTGCCCGTGAGCCTGGCTGGCTTTCACCCCTACTCTGGCAGCACGCCGCCACAGGGCATCGTGGCGCGCCTGGTTTGCCCGGGGCTGTTGCCCATGCCGGTCTTGCCCCCATGGGGCGACCTCCGATCTTTCGACAGCATCGTGCAAGCGCTTCGCCAGCAGTTGCAGCGCAGTGTCACGGGCCTGGCCAACAGCCAACCCGGCGGGGTGAAGGGCGCGGTGGTCCTGGTCAATGTTCCCAGCCTGCCGCTGTTCGCCGGCATCGTCGATCTGATCAAGAGCCATGAATACGATCCCGACCGCACCCTGAACTTCAGCACCTCCTACCGGCGGACCTGGCTCAATGGGTTTCTGTCCGCCGTTGCCGACATCTACCAGAGCCTGGGCGCCGTGGGGGTGGTCTACATCCTGGATGCCAGTCCTCAAGCCGCGCGCGGGCAGTACGTTCCTTTCTTCTCCAAGGCCAAGGCATTTCCAGGCCTGCTGGTCGACCGGGTGGTGGGGCAGCAGCTCAAGCTGGCCGCGGCCTCAGGGGCCAGGGTGCAGTTCACCTTGACGGCCACCGTCGAGCGCAACGCCACCACCGATTCGCTGGTGGCCATCCTGCCGGGCATGAGCGACGAAAACGTCGTGATCAACACCCACACCGATGGTCAGAACGCGTTTGAAGAGAACGGTGCTGCGGCATGCCTGGCCCTCGCGAGGTACCACGCAGGCAAGCCTGAGGGGCAGCGCCGCCGCACCCTGGTGTTCAGTTGCCTGACTGGGCACATGGTGTCGGGTCTGCCGCAAGCGCAGGGTTTTCTGGATGCGCATCCCGATCTGGCAGCGAAGGCGGTGGCCTCACTCACCATCGAGCACTTCGGCGCCACCGAATGGCAGGACAGCGCCATGGCTGGCTACCGCGCCACGGGCAACCCTGAGGTGGCTGGCATTTTTCACACAGGCGGGCTGTTGCAGCCGGCGCTGGCGGCCGTGAAGGCGATGGACCTTCGTCGCACGCTGCTGCTCAAACCGGCCGGGGGCTTCATCTTCGGGGTGGGGGAGCCCTTTGTGGCGGCAGGCATCCCGTCGCTGGCTTACATCACGGGACCGGAGTACCTGGTGGCCATCGCCCCCGACGGCCACCTCGACAAGTTCGACAAGCACCGGATGCGCCGCGAGCTGCAATGGTGCGTGAACGTGCTCGAACGCATCGACGCCATGAGCGCCGCACAGATCGCTGGTTAACGCGGGCCTCCATCACGGCCAGCCCAGCCCGGGGTGACGACGGGCGATCAGCTGGATGGGCCGCCAGACGATGGTTGGCCTGTGCCAAAGAGCTTGCCCTCACCGGCCCAGTCTGACGGGGCCACGTCTTCAAAGATCACGTAGATGTACTTGGGGTCGGTGCCGGTGTGGCGCACGATGCTGTCGGTGATGTCGGCAGCCACGGCCTGTTTGGCCTCATGTTGCTTGCCTTCAAACCAGGTGACACGAACGACGGGCATGGGAATCCTTTCAAGATGCTTGGGGGTTCCGTCATCGTATTGGAGCAATTCACATCCATAAAGACGGGATTCGTTGACTCACTGTGGATCGTGAGGACACAATCCGTCCCATGTCAGACCTTGAATCACTGTCGGGCCTGGAGGCCTTTGTCGCGGCCGTCCGAACGGGCAGCTTCACGCAGGCGGCCGAGCGCCTGGGGCTCACCAAATCGGCCGTTGGCAAGAGCGTGACGAGGCTGGAGACGCGCCTGGGCGTCAAGCTGCTGCACCGCTCTACGCGCCAGCTCAAGCTCACGGGCGAGGGCGAGCTGTACTTTCAGGTGTGCGCCAAGGCGCTCGATGACATCGCCGAGGCAGAAGCCCAGATCAGCCCGGTCAATGGCGCCATCCGCGGGCGGGTGCACGTGGACATGCCTGTGGCTTTTGGCCGCCGCGTGCTGCTGCCCATCCTGCTCGACATCGCCAGGCCGCACCCCGCGCTCACGCTCACCATGAGCTTCAATGACGCCACCACCAACCCGCTGACCGATCAGGTGGACGTCATCGTGCGCTTCGGCCATGTGGGCGACAGCGCCCAGCTGGTGGCGCGCAGGCTCAGCAGCCAGGCCCGGGTGCTGTGCGCTTCGCCCACCTACCTGGCCCAACAGGGCACACCCCAGACCATCGATGACCTGATGCGCCACCGCTGCATCGTGGGCAGCCACCATGGCCCACCCACCAGCTGGGCGCTCAACGATGGCGAGCGCATGGTGCGCGTGACGCCGCCGGCCACCCATCAGTTCAACGATGGCGAGGCCATGGTGGATGCGGCCGTGGCCGGCTTCGGCATCTGCCAGATGCCGGCCTCGCTGGTGCGGCAGCACATCGTTCGGGGCGCGTTGGTGCCTGTGTTGGCGGCGCATTGCCGCACACGGGTCGATCTGCATGTGCTGTGGCTGCAGAAAGCCACGCTGAGCCCGCGGGTGCGTTACGTGGTGGACCAGCTCATCGCCAGGGGCGCGGCTGGTGAGCTGGACTGAGCCCGAGCGCGTGCCCGGGCTCGGTGCCCATCAGGCCGCGACGCCTGCAAAGCGCACCACAGGCTTGATGGTGGTGCCGCTTTCGCTGTCGGCCATGGCCTGGTTCAAGTCCTCGAAATCATAGAACTTGATCAGCCGGTCAAAGGGGAAGCGCCCCTGGCTGTACAGATCGATGAGGTGGGGGATGAAGGTGCGCGAGACCACGTCGCCTTGCACGATGCCCATGATGCGTCGCCCTGGGATCATCACGTCATTGACATTGAAGGAGGCCTCGGTGCCCTCCTTGGTGGCGCCCACGATGCCGCAGGTGCCGAGCGTGCCCACGCTGTCGATGGCCTGACGCAACACCTCGGGGCGACCGCTGCACTCCAGGGTGAAATCGGCACCGCCGCCGGTCAGGCGTCGGATCTCCTCGACCGGGTTCTGCGTCTTGCTGTTGACGGCATGGGTGGCACCCAGCTCCAGCGCCAGTGCCAGCCGCGCGGGGTTCACGTCCACCGCGATGATGGTGGTGGCGCCGGCGGCCCGTGCGGCCATGATCGCCGCCAACCCGACTGCGCCTGTGCCAAAGGCCGCAAACGATGCACCCGCTGGCACCCGCATGGCCTGGAGCACCGCACCCGCACCCGTCTGGATGCCGCAGCCCAGCGGGCCCAGCAGCTCCAGCGGCACGTCCTGGCGCACCCTGACCACGTTCAGCTCGCTGGCGATGGCATGCGTGGCAAACGACGACTGGCCGAAGAAGTGGTCATGCAGCTGGCTGCCGTCGGCCGATCGGGCCGAAGAACTGCCGTCCAGCCGGCCACCGGCGAAGTTCAACGCGCCCATGTGCTGACAATGCGCCGGGTGGCCCGTGGCACAGGTGGGGCACAGGCCACAGTAGGCATAGGTCATCACGACGTGGTCGCCCACGGCCACGGTGGTCACGCCGCGTCCGACTTGCTCCACCACGCCTGCGCCTTCGTGGCCCAGGATCATCGGCATGCCGGTCTGATAGAGCTGATCTCGCACCACCATGTCGGTGTGACACACGCCGGTGGCCACCATGCGCACCAGCACCTCGTTGTCACGGGGCGGCTCCAGCACAGCGGACTCGAACGCCAGGGCTTGTCCGGCCTGGCGCAGCACGGCCGCCCGGATCTTCAGGCCTGAGCCTGCATGGGAATGGTTCTCACACATCTTGTGTTCCTCGTTCTGCATGGGTCATGCGGACTGTCATTGTCAAAAGCCATCGCCGGCAGAACAATCCGTTGGCCGTCACTTCAGTGTGTCCTCCGGGGACACAACGGGGCCCTGTGGTGCGTCGCTTGTCTCAGCGCGATGCGCCGCCATGGTGGGCGCGGGGGACGCTGTACAGCCAGGGGCGGAACAAGCGCGTGAGCTGGGGAGCCACCACCCAGGTCATGGCCACCACCACCCCGACCGTGATCAGGGCGACGCGTGGCAGCAGCGGCCAGGTGGACAAGGCTGGCCCCAAGGCCAGGAAGGTCAGGTAGACGGTGGGGCAGATGCCCAACCAGGTCACGAAGGCCACCTTCCAGCGTGGCGGTTGCCCCAGCGGCTGCACCTGGCGCGGCTGAAACCAGTGCGCCAGGCCGGACACATGCCGGATCGTCGACACGCCTTCAATGTGAGGCGCCAGCGCCGTCAGCCCCAGCGAACGGGCGGGTGCGTTCTGCCAGGCATCCAGGCTCTCTCGGCTCTCGAAGGCCAGCACCACGTGGTAGAGGCCCTCTTCAGAATCCGGCTCTTCCCCCGGCTGAACCAGCTGGGCGCCCAGGTAGCCCTGGAAGCTGGCGGCCACCTCCATCAGCTGCCGGCTGAGGCGCTCGAACTCTGTTTCATGTCCGGGCTTGACGCGCCGGCTGATGAGCACCGTGACCGCTTGTTCCGAGGGCTTGTTCACAATCGGCCTTTCCAGCCCTCAGGCTGCGGCATCGGGCTGCACCGCCGGGGCCGCCTTCTGGAAGGCCTCCAGCTGGGCGCAGGCCGCATCAATGGCTTGCAGCCGGGGCCAGCGGGCCATGTCCACATTGAAGCGGCGAGCGCTTTCAATTTGCGGAATCAGGTAGACATCGGCCAGGGTGGGGCGATCACCCCAGGAGTACGGGCCGCTTTGCCCATGGCTCTTCAGCAGGGCGTCGTAGGCATCAAAGCCTGCCGTGATCCACTCGCTGCACCAGCGCAGGATGGCCGGCTCATCGAGCTTGAGCTGGTGGCGCAGGTACTCCAGGATGCGACGGTTGTTGATGGGGTGGATGTCGCAGCCCACCACCGCAGCCAGCGCACGCACATGGGCGCGCGCATCGATGTCGGCAGGCAGCAGTGCAGGCTCGGGATGGCGCTCCTCCAGCCACTCGATGATGGCCGGGGTCTGCGTGAGCACCAGTTGATCGTCCACCTCCAGCACCGGCACCAGACCCTGCGGGTTGAGGGCCTTGAAGGCGGCGTCCAGGTGCTTTTCCTTGCGCAGGTCCACGGCCACATGCTCGGCCGTGAGCCCCTTGAGGTTCAGTGCGATGCGCAGCCGATGCGAGGTGCCGCTGCGAAAGAAGGTATGGAGTTTCAGCATGGCACGCTCACTCCGCCGGCCCGATGTTCAGGGCGATGCTGGCCACGCCTTCGACCTCGCCGGTGATCCGGTCGCCGGCCACGACGGGGCCCACGCCTTCGGGCGTACCGGTGTAGATGAGGTCGCCTGGCTGCAGGTGATAGAACAGCGACAGGTCGGCAATGATCTCGCGGATGTTCCAGATCAGGCGGTTCACATCGGAGTCCTGCTTGGTCTGGCCATTGACCGCCAGGGCGATGCGGCCTTGTTCCACCACCTTGCCCGGCATGGGCACGATGGCGCTGCACACCGACGACTGCTCCACATCCTTGCCCAGGTCCCAGGGGCGGCCCTTGTCGCGGGCCACCAGCTGGATGTCCCGACGGGTCATGTCCAGGCCGGCGGCATAGCCGTAGATCACCTGGTGTGCGTCCTCGGCCTTCACGCGGAAGCCGGCCTTGCCAATGGCCACCACCAGCTCCATCTCGAAGTGGAAGTTCTGGGTCTCGGGCGGGTAGGCCATGGTCGAGCCACTGGCCAGCAGGGTGTCGCGCGACTTGGTGAAGTAGAAGGGGCGCTCCACGCTCTTGTCGACCGGGCGGCCCATCTCGATGGCGTGCGCATGGTAGTTGCGGCCCACGAAGAACAGGCGGTTCACGGGGAAGCGTTCGGGCTGGCCCGCGATCTCGACGGAGGCGACTTCAGGTGGGGTGAACAGGTAGGTGGTCATGTCGAGGAGTCCTCAGGAAACGGGGTGGAGGGGCTGTGTGTGATCGCAGGCGCGCCCTCAGGCACGCACTTCGTACACGCCCAGCTTGCGGTGCAGGGGGGATTCATCGGCCACGAACACGAAGGCCGGGCTGGATGCCGAGCGGTTGGTCAGGCTCGCCGCGGTGTAGCCAGGCACGGCCGAGGTGTCGGCCTCATCGAGCACGAAGGCCTGCGGGCCCACCTGGAGCGTGGCGCCACCTTCGATCATGTGAAAGACCTGCGCAGGGGATCGGGCCGGCAGTTGCAGGGTCTGGCCGGGGCGCAGCATCAAGGCATAAAAGCCCAGGATGTTCTCCACATCGGCACCCGTCTCCGGGTTCACGTAGGTGATCTGCACGCAGTCCAGCTCGGGCTGTGTGGCGGCCAGGGTGCACAAGGCAGCCCGGGCGTCGGCCCAGGGGTAGCGCAGCATGGGGTAGGGCTTGTCGGCACGCACGAACAGGCGCGTGGGCGCCAGGCCGCCACGCTGGTAGCTCTTGTCGCCTTCGGGCTCGGTCACTGGCTGGCTCGGCGCCTCCGTGTGGTACGAGGTCTCGGTGTAGTACACCAGCGGCAGGTCCAGCACGTCCAGCCAGATCACCGGGCCGCTGCCGTCGTGGCCATGCTCGTGCCACAGGCCGGTGGGCGTGAGGATCAGGTCGCCCCGGCTCATGGGGCACTTCTCGCCGCCCACCAGCGTCCAGGCGCCTTCGCCTTCCACCACCATGCGCACCGCGTTGGGCGTGTGGCGATGGGCTGGCGCCAGCTCACCAGGCAGCAGCAGCTGCATGCCCAGGTAGATCGCGGCGCTGGCCTGCATCTTGTCGAGGCCATGCCCCGGGTTGGCCAGCACCAGCACGCGGCGCTCGGCCTTCTCGATGGGCGTCAGTTCGCCGGCACGGATCAGCAGCTCGCGCAAGGGCCCATAGCGCCAGTGCGTGGCCTGTGTCTTGCGGGTGGGCACGTGCGGCGGCAGCACGCCCCGCAAGCTGGGCCACAAGGGCACCAGGTTCTGGGCCGTGAGGGCCTCCCGGTAATCGGCAGGCAGGTCTTCCAGGCGGCCCAGGGTGTCGAATCGACCAGCGTCTTGCATGGCGGTATCCAAGGTGAGGGTGAAACAGGGCTCAGTCGATCTTCAACATCACGCGCTTGTTCTCGATGCGCACGGGGAAGGTCTGGATGTCTTCCGTGAGGGGCGCGCACATGGCCTTGCCGGTGCAGACATCAAAGCGCCCCTGGTGCAGCGGGCACTCGATGTAGCGCCCTTCGAGAAAGCCATCGCTCATGCGCGCAGCCCCGTGGGTGCAGACGTTGTCGGTGGCGAAGACTTCACCCTCCACTTCGTACAGCGCGATCTCTCGCCCCCCCACCTTCACGGCGATCACGTCGCCTTCGATGAGCTGATCCGCCGAGGCGGCATCGATCCATTGTTCAGTCATGGCGCACCTCAGATCGGGTAGATCACGGAGTTGGCGATCATCTCGCTGTCGTACACGCACAGACGCGACTCCAGCTTGAGGCCCTCGGGTGTGCGCACCACCACGTCGCGGTAATAGCCCACGCTGAACACGGTGGACTCGCCGTCGTACTTGGTGCGGATCACGGTGTAGTTGGCTTCCGCGTGGATGCGCTCCACACCACCGTCGCGGGTGACCGAGATCACGCGCGGCGTGCCCACGATGTGCCGTTGGTAGTACGGGTCGTGGTACATGGTTTCCTTCACGCCGTACACGCGGTCGCGGATCATGGCCTTGCTCTCCAGCGCCAGCAGGCACAGGGGCAGGCCCTGGTCAAAGTTCTCGCGCGGCTGCAGGCGGTAGGTGCCGTGCTCCAGGAAGAAGTCAGGCCAGCGCTCCCACTCCTTGGAGTCACACACCATGGCGTAGTCGCTGTACAGGTTCAGCAGTTCAAAATAGGTCTTGAAGTCCAGCATGGTTCACTCTCCCATCACCTTGCGCCAGTAGTCGTACATGCCCCGGATCAGGGTCTCGGTCACCATGTGGTCGGTGTCGCCGATGTCATGGCCACCCATCTCGATCACGGTGCGGTGGGCAGGCTTTTGCGCGAAGCCCTCTTGCGACCACTCGATGACTTCGCCATCGTCGGCCGACACGAAGCCGGCCGGGCCGAACAGGTTGGCCTGGATCAGGCGTCGCTCGGTCATCTCGGGTGTGTCGTCTTCGAAGCCGAAGTGCGTCCACACGAAGTCAAAGGAGCCGTGGCCGTTGGGCTGGATGTGGCGTGTGGACACGCTGTTGACCTGCTGCTGGATGATCACGCTCGGGAAGATCGTGGTCATCACGGCAGTGGGGCCTTCCCACCAGGGCTCGGGCACGATGTCCAGCAGGCGCGGGTCGTTGACCTTCATCGTTTCCTTGAAGCTGTCGACGCCATCGACCACATCGGCGTTCTTGCCGCCCTGGCCGCGCGTGGAGATCATGGCCGCATGGCGGAACTTGGCGTCCATCTTCAGTTCCGACTTGTTGTCGGCGCGCCAGAGGCCGAAGGTCGAGAACCAGGTGTGCAGCAGGCCCGGGTGGTAGGGGTCCTTGATGTTCTCCTGCATCAGCTTCCAGTTGCCGGGGATGCGCTGGCGGCGGTAGCCCAGGATCTTCAGCTTGCGGCCGCTGAACACGCGGTCGAAGTAGTGCAGGATGGTCGGGCCGAGGAAGGCTTCGAGCGACTCGACCTCGTGGTCGAAGGACGCGAAGATCACGCCGCCGCGGGTCGCGACCTTGAGCTTGGTCAGGCCATGGTCTTCGAGCTTGAAGTCCTTGGGCATGCCGCCATTGACCTTGCCCTCCTGCTTGACGCCACGGCGGAAGGGCACACCCTGCAGGTCACCCTTGAGGCTGTAGTTCCACTGGTGATAGGGGCAGAAGAAGTCCTTGGCGTTGCCGTTGCGCTCGCGACAGAAGCGCATGCCGCGGTGGGCGCAGACGTTCTCCACCACGTTCACGCTGCCGTCCGGGTCGCGCACCATCACCACCGATCGCTCACCGATCACCGTGCGCTTGAAATCGCCCGGGTTGGGTATCTCGGCCTCCAGGCCCACATAGCACCAGTGGCCCGAGTAGAAGAGTCGGTCCAGCTCGCGCTGGTACAGGTCTTCACGCGTGTAGGCCCAGAAAGGCACGCGGCTGGTGCCATCGCCCGGCCAGGCCGGGTCTTTGGGGAAGACAGTGCTTGCTTCGGTCATGCCAGGATCTCCTCAGATCGACTTGTGACGTAGGGGCCGCGGCTCAGGTACCGCTGGGGTAGAAGGCGTCGGCGTGGATGTGCTCGGGGGCCATGCCCAGGCTGGCCGCCTGCAGGCTCAGGGCCTCCACCATGGCGGGTGCGCCGCACAGGTAGGCGCGCCAGCCTTGCAACGAAGGGTGGTCCTGCGCGATGGCATCGGTCACCAGGCCTGAGCGCAGGCCCGCTTGTGTCGTGCCGGTGGCGACCACGATGTTCAGTGACAGCTGGGGATGCAGGGCCGCGAGCTGCCGAAGGCGATCCACGTCGTACAGGTCCGCATCACTGCGCACGCCAAAGTAAAGGTGGATGGGGTTGGGCATGCCCGCGTCGATCGCACCGCGCACGATGGACAACACGGGCGCCAGCCCGGTGCCACCGCCCACGCACAACATGGGGCCCGCATGCTTGCGGCGCAGGTAGGCCGTGCCCAGGGGGCCGCTCACCCGCAGGGCCGCGCCCACCTTCAGCTCGTCGAACACATGCTGGCTGACACGCCCGCCCGGCACCAGGCGGATGTGGAACTCCATTTCCTCGTCATCCGGCAGGCCCGTCATCGAGTAGGGGCGGATGTGTTCAGGGGTGAACTGCAGGCTGGCGTATTGCCCGGGGCTGAACGCCAGCGGCTTGGCCAGCTTGACGCGCAGCTTGCGGATGTCGTGGGTGGCGGCTTCGATGGCCGTGACCGTGCCTTTGACGATGCGAGCAGGGTGAACCACCACCTCATCCACCTCGGGCAATTCGATGGTGCAGTTGTCGGTGAGCACGGCCTGGCAGGCCAGCACGTACTCGCCGGACTGGATGGGTCGCCCCGACTCCGGGCCGTTGTGCAACACCTGACCGGACACGACCTTGCAACGGCAGGTGCCGCAGCGGCCCGACATGCAGCTGTAGGACACGGGCACGCCCTGGTCTTTCAGCAGCTCCAGCAGGTTCTGGCCGCGCTCGGCTTGCAGGCTCAGCTTGAGCGGTTCGATGTGCAGTTCCATGTGCGCTGTGGGGCCGGTTGAAGGGGGACAGCGGCGATTCTGGAGAGTGCAGCGTTATTCGTCGATAAAGGTGTCCTGATAGCATCTATCACCAATGTGAATAAGATTTCGGCCATGGACCTGCGCGACCTCGACCTCAATCTGCTGGTGGTGTTCAACCAATTGCTGCTCGACCGCAGTGTCTCGGTCACCGCTGAGAAACTGGGCATCAGCCAGCCGGGCGTCAGCAATGCGCTCAAGCGCTTGCGGGTCCTGCTCAAAGACGAGCTGTTCGTGCGCACTTCACGCGGCATGGAGCCCACGCCGTTTGCCATGCACCTGAGCGAACCCATGGCCTATGCGCTCAATGCCATCCAGTCCGCCCTGTTCAACCGCGACACTTTTGACCCGCTGAGCAGCAAGCGCACCTTCCACCTGGCCATGACCGACATTGGCGAGATGTACTTCGTGCCGCCGTTGATGGAGGCCCTGGCCGAGCTGGCCCCGGGCATCCAGATCAGCACCCTGCGCACCAGTGCGGTCGACCTGCGGGAGGCCATGGCGTCGGGCAGCGTGGACCTGGCGCTGGGCTTGCTGCCCCATCTCCAGGCGGGGTTCTTTCAGCGCCGGCTCTTCAAGCACCGCTATGTCTGCCTGTTCAGGCGTGGTCATCCCACGGCGACCTCGCCAATGAGCCTGGAACAGTTTTGCCAACTCGAACATGTGCGTGTGGTGGCCGCCAACACGGGACATGGCGCGGTCGATGCCCTGATGGAGACCTTGGGCATCCAACGCCGCATGCGCCTGGCGGTGCCGCATTTCATTGCCGTGGGCCACATCCTGCAAAGCACCGACTTGATCGCCACCGTGCCACTTCGCTTTGCCGAGCGTTGTGAGCAGCCCTTCGGCCTGGTGAGCTCGCCGCATCCCGTGGAGCTGCCTGAAATTGCCATCAACCTGTTCTGGCACGCCCGCTTCAACCGGGATCCCGCCAACATGTGGATGAGGCGATTGATCGTCCAGCTGTTTGCCGACGACAAGACCCTGGAACAAGTCGTTGACCAGGCGTGAACAGATCCACACATCACCATCAGTGATAGATCACATCACGCGTTACCCGATTGGCAGGCGGCGGCGAATCTTCCACCATGGCAGTCTCGCGGGCCATGGAGCCCGCCGGCAGACTTCTTCGGAACCGCCACCATGAATGCATCAGCTTCCATTTCCGCCTCCAGCCCATTCTTCACCACGCGAGCAGACCGTCTGCAGCTGGCGCGCCGGCGTTATTTCGAGGAGGGCATCACGCCGGTCGGGGTGGTGGATGAGGCCATCTTCCATTCCTGGGCCAGGTGCCAGCGCCTCCACAGCAAGGCGTCTGACGAGGTGGCCTTCCAGCCGGTCACGGCCAGCCGCACGCACCTGGCGATGCAAAAGAGCCGGCTGCTGATTCAGGCCTGGCAGGCCGAGCTGCCCGAGCTGGAGTCCATCCTCAGCACCACCTCCTGCGCGGCGATGCTGACCGACGCCTCGGGTGTGCTGATCGGGGCCAGTTGTGCGGGGCGCTCTCACGAAGAGCTCATGCCTGTGGCCACCCGCCTGGGCGTGGACCTGTCCGAAGAGGCCGTGGGCACGACTGCCCCCGGCATCGTGGTCAGAACCGGTCAGCCTCATGCGGTGCTGGGTGGAGAGCATTTCTTCGAAGGCGTGAAGGCCATGAACTGTGCTGCGGCTCCGATTCGGGATGTGCATGGCAAGGTGGCCGGGGTGCTCGATCTGTCGAGTGAGGCCTTCCCCTTTGGCTTTGACGCCGCCTCGGTGGTGGGCCTGTTTGCGGGGGCGCTCGAGAATCGCCTGCTGATGGCGCAATCCCAGGATCACCTGGTGTTGCCCCTGCAGGTGTCGCCTGCGTTGCTGGATTCGTCCATGGTGGGGCTGCTGGGCATCGATGGCCGGGGGCAACTGGTGTGGAGCAACGGCGTGGCTGCCAAATTGCTGGGCCTGTCGTCGGTGGAGCTGAGCGAGTCTCCCATGTCGGCCGAAGCCGCCTTGGCCACGCCGATGACATCCTTGCTGGCCCTGCCTCGCAGCGGGGGGCACACGCTGCGTCTGCGCAACGGCTTGCAGGTCTGGGCGCGGGCCGAGATCACGGCCAGGGATGGATTGAAGAATGTGCACCCGAGCGGCCTGGGTGAGGCTTGTGGCTTCCAGTGCCTCGAATCGCCCGAGGGAGCTTGCCCGGAAGAAGGGCGGAGCCCGCAAAAGCACTCGCCCTTGACGGACAGCACAACGGGACCGGTTGAGCCCGACACGCCTGCGGCCGTGCAGCGGCAGGAGCCCGACATCCAGACCTTGCGCGCCAGTGACCGCGACATCATCCGGCGGACGGTGGAGGAGTGTGGCGGCAACATCGCCAAAGCAGCGAAGTTGCTCCAGGTGTCTCGCGGTCTGATCTACCGGCGCCTTCGCGAAGCGCGGACCAGCTGTCACTGAGCATCAGGGTTGGAGTGTCCTGGCAAGTGTTCCTGTTCGGAACACTCTGCGCAGCGGGATAACCCGATATTTGCCACGACGAGCGGGGGTCCTAACGTTCAGGCCTGTGTTGCAAGCTGGGCAACCAGGCATCGCAACGCACAACCACCTGACCGCCGCAGAGGACACGATGATGACACTGCCACAACAAGACTCCCAAGCCAACCCCGACACGCTGCTGCAACGACTGGAGCATGCACTGATCGCCGGTCGACTGAACCGGCGCGGCTTCATGCGTGCCGTCACCGCGGCCGGCCTGGCCACTGGCGGCCTGTCGGCCATGGCCGATGAGTTGGACGCCATCCGCGCCAACCAGGCCGAGCGCACGGCCAAGCCCCAGGCCGCCTACGACTACATCGTGATCGGCAGCGGCAGTGCCAGCTGCGCGCTGGTGGGCCGACTGGCCGCCAACAAGAGCGCCAACATCCTCGTGATCGAGGCCGGCGACTGGGACACGGCGCCGTCCACGCAAGACCCGAGCGTGTGGTTCACCAACCTGGGCACCGAGCGTGACTGGGGCGATGTGGCCCTGCCATCGGCCAGCACCAACAACCGCGCCATCCCCGAGCACATGGGCCGCGTCGTGGGCGGTGGCAGCAGCATCAACGCCACCATCTGGGCGCGCCCCTTCAAGGAAGACCTCGACCACTGGGCCCGTGAAGCAGGCTCTGCCAAGTGGGGTTATGAGCATGGCCTGAGCATCTACCGCCGCATGGAGAACTGGCAGGGCAAGCCTGATGCCCGTTACCGTGGTCAGGGCGGCCCCGTCTGGTGCCAGCCTGCCCACAACCCCCACCCTGTGGCGCTGGCCATCCTGAATGCCTGCAAGGACCTCGGCCTGCCGGTGCTCGACGATCAGAACGGTGCGCGTGAAGAGCGCGCTGGCGGCTTTGCGCTGATGAACCAGATCATCCGCGAAGGCCGCCGTCAAAGCATGGCCCGCGCCTACCTGTATCCGGTGCTGGCCCAGCCCAACGTGACCCTGCTGGTCAACACCCATGTCGAACGGCTCACCTTCGCCGGCAAGCGCGCCACGGGCGTCGAGATCAAGCGCGCAGGCGTCACCAGCCTGATCGCCGCCAAGTCGGAGGTCATCGTCAGTGCGGGCGGCATCAACACGCCCAAGCTGCTGATGCTCAGCGGCATTGGAGACCAGGCACAGCTCAAGCAGCACGGCATCAAGACCCTGGTGCACGCGCCGGAAGTGGGCCAGAACTTCCAGGACCACATCCTGCACGGCGGCTGCATCTGGGAGCCGAAAGAGCACATCCCTCATCGCAACAGCGCGGCCAAC